>ERZ809074.1087-NODE-1087-length-37427-cov-16.598630_pt1 | contig 37427 bp, 28 predicted proteins | sample MGYA00520795_ERZ809074 | MGnify/ENA primary metagenome ERZ809074 (study PRJEB31570, sample SAMEA3212989) | Homo sapiens | biome: human-gut; feature: human gut; material: fecal | place: Sweden | collected 2011 ...
ACATGATCGCGTACTGCACGGGCTGGGCCAGGCACAGCAGGATACCGAAGATACCCGTAACGCCCGTACCGGAAGCGGCAAGCGAGGTGAGCGCGCAGACCAGGGCGCCGCAACCGCCACCGATGCAGCCGGCGATGAAGGGCTTAAAGAAGCGCAGGTTCACACCAAAGATGGCCGGCTCGGTAATACCCATGAAGGCGGACAGAGCCGAAGGGAGCGCCAGACCCTTGATCTTGGCATCGCGGGTCTTAAAGGCAACGGCGAGCGCGGCGCCACCCTGGGCGATGTTGGCGGCACTGGCGATGGGCAGCCAATAGGTCACGCCATACTGGGCGAGCTGGCCCAAGTCGATGGCGGTGTACATCTGGTGGATACCGGTAACGACCGTGGGGGCATAGAACAGGCCGACGATAAAGGAACCGATGCCGAAGGGCAGGGTCAGCAGGGCCTGGATCAGACCGAGGATGGCGTTCTCGGCCCAGACAAAGATGGGGCCGACGGCAACGAGCGTCACGAGCACGGTCACGAACACCGAGACAAGCGGGGTCACAAAGAGGTCAAACATCTCGGGAACGATCTTGTGAAGGCGCTTCTCGAGGAAGGCCAGAATGGCGCAGGCGATAACGATGGGGATCACATGGCCCTGATAGCCGACCCACTCAAAGCTGTACACGCCGGGAATGACGGTGACCATGGTCTGCACGCCCTCGGAGGCAACCGTGTAGGCGCTCTGCAGCGAGGAGTTGATAAACGCACCGCCGACGACGGCACCCAGGTACGGGTTGGCGCCAAAGGCCTTAGCCGCGGAGTAGCCGATCAGAATCTGCAGAATGCCAAAGGACGTGCCCGAGACCAGGTCGGCAATCTTGTAGATAAAGTTATTGGTGTCGAGCGCGATAAAGCCGTTGGAGGCCATAAAGTTGAGGGCGCTCATAATGCCCAGCAGCAGGCCCGAAGCCACGATGGCGGGGATGATGGGGACAAAGACGTCGCCGAGCACCTTAATGGCGCGCATAAAGATGTTCTGCTGCTGCGCCGCGGCCTCCTTGACCTCGGCCTTGGTGGCAGCCTCGACGCCACTGAGCGCGATGAACTCTTCGTAGACCTTGTTGACGGTGCCGGTGCCAAAAATAATCTGGAGCTGGCCCTGAGCCTCAAAGACGCCCTTGGCGCCGTCGACGTTCTCGATGGCCTCCTTGTTAACCTTGGAATTATCGGCAATCACCAGGCGAAGACGCGTGGCGCAGTGTGCGGCCGAAACAACGTTGTCGGCGCCACCGATGTTGTCGAGCACCTCTTGGGCTGATTTGCGGTAGTCCATGACTTCCCTTTCCTCCAACGGGCGCATGTGCACCCGGCCATCTTTGACACTTACACTGTAATCGATTTCAGTTTGATAAGTCTGTAATCGTTTTCATAATAGGGTGAACGGTAGGAAAAAGCCGGTGAATGGTAGTTTTGAGACAAACATAAGGGCTCAGAGGCAGACAGACATGCCCAAGACCTAGACATTCATAAGCTGATGGCCGAGCTTGAGTGTCTTGAGACCGCTCTCCCCCTCCACGCCATCGAGCGTGTTGAGCAACATATTGGTCGCCTCGACGCCACTGGTCAGGTAGCCATAATGCACGGTGGGAATGCCACCCGTCAGCGCGCGCAAAAACGCGTTGTCGCCAAAACCGCTTACGCGGTGCATGCCCTCACCTACGCCGCGAACCTCATCGATAGCACGCAGCGCGCCCGCCGCCATGGTGTCGGTCGCGCAGGCGATAAACGAAACATCGGGAGCGACGGAAAGCAGTTCACGCGCCGCACCATAGCCCGAGTCGAGCGTAAACGAGCCCAGGCGAATCAAGGCGGCATCGAGCGGGTTACCAGCGGCGCGCAAGCCAGCCTCAAAACCGCGACGGCGGTCATAACCAGCAGCGCGGTCCTCTTCGGTAACTCCAATATAGGCAATCTTGCCGTCCACGCGACCCGCAAGCGCATGGCCCAGCTCAAAGGCGGCCTCGTAATCGTCGTGATAGACGCACGCCGCGCCCTCAACATTCTGGCCGATCAGCACGATGGGCACGCGGCACGATTCAATCGCCCGACAGTGCTCGTCGGTAATCATAGTTGCCACCAGCACAATGCCATCGACCGGGTGGTTTTGGAATAAATCGAGGTATTCGAGCTCACGATCGGCCGCGTTGTCGGTGTTGGCAAGCAGCATCTGGTAGCCACGGCGACCGAGCACCTGGCCAATGCCGGCGGTAATGCGGCTCACGGACTCCGAGTTGATCTTGGGCACGATGACGCCGATGAGCTTGGTGGAACCGGTGCGCAACGCGCGAGCCTGGCTGGACCGCACGTACCCTGTCAGCTCAATCGCCTGCTTAATGCGCTCGGCCTTGTCCGTCGAGATATACCCACCGTTGAGGTAGCGTGAGACGGCGGCGCTCGAAACGCCGGCCAGCTCGGCCACATCTTTCATCTTTACCACGAGCACCCCTGTCGTTGAAATCGCTTTCACCATGATACCCGTTCGTTCTGGCATTCTGACGAACGCCGGACTGCTCGACGCTGCGCGGGCATCTGCCGGGCGATCTGCTCGCTAGGGTTCTATCCGTGATATTCGCCGTTGTATTGGATCAACGTTAGGTCCTCAACGCCATCGAGCGCACGGATGGCGTCGGCATAGGGCATATCCACACCGTCCGAGAACAGCTCGACGGCCATCTCGACTTTGTCGCCGCGCATCGTCTTGGACTTGACGGTGAACTTGGTGCGCCCAAATGCACGCACGATATCGTCGCCAGTGGTCTGACCCGCGTAGTGGATGACCATCATGTACACGCGCGCCTTGTCCTGGTGGCTCGCAAAGCCGGCAATCATCACCACGATCACCACTGCCGTGAGCCCCACGAGCGCATACATGCCGGCACCTGCCGTAATGCCCGTGGTAATGGCCCAAAACAGATACAGCAGGTCGAGCGGGTCCTTGACCGCCGTACGATAGCGGACGATAGACAGAGCACCGACCATACCGAGCGAGATAACCACGTTGGTCGAGATCGCGAGCGTGACCATGCAGGTGAGCACGCACATGCCCACGAGCGTCACGGCAAAGCTACGCGAATACACCACGCCGGTAAAAAAGCGCTTGTACACGTAATAGATCAGGATGCCCATGGCGAGCGCCACGAGCAGCGACAGGCCAATCTTGGCAGGGTCGACCTGGCCAAACGCCTCCAAGACGGAGTTCTTAAAAAAGTCCCTGGTGCTCATGGTCTAAATATCCCCTCGGTTCTCAAAATCCGATTCCCAGTAATTAAATCCGCGCAGGTAGGCGGTCTTTTCGTAACACAGGCAGTACTTGGAGACAGCCGTGAGCTCGGCCGCGCCCGGCGGCACCATATCGCGCACCAGCTGCGGGCAAAACTCCGTAAACTTGACCTCCATCACCAGCTTGCCGGGCTCCAGGACTGGCAGCGCGGGCAGCGTCGCGTCAAAGATATCGAAGCTTCCCACCGCGGCACGAACGTTCATGTCAAACGTGATACGCACGGTGCCCTCATCCATCACCCACGGCTCGCGCTCATAGTCCACGATGGTCCGCGGGCGCATCATGTTGCAGATGCACTCGATATAGAACTCGCGACAGAGCGGATAGGGGCTCCTCAGCAAAAAGTCGTAATCTCCGGCCAGAATCTGCTCAAACTCGTCACGCGTGAGCGGTGCATCCTCCTTGTAGATCCAGCTACCGTACTTCTTTTTGCGCTCGAGCTTAATCACCTTGTCGCCGCCGTTATAGATGCGCACGCGATACTTTTTGCGCATGAGAATACCGGCGTCTTTTTCCTCGTAGGCCGAGTTACAGTAGTCGTCAAAGTACAGGCTGCGAATGGTGTAACCGCCCGCCTGGGCATGCTTGTCCAGCTTAAACACCGGCGCCATGCGACAGGCAAGCGCAGTGTGCTCACCTTCGTTAATGAGATATTTGAGCTCGTGGCGGTAACGCTCCTGCGTGGCACGCGCAGGAGGTGCCGCCAGGTGCTCAAGCAGCACGCTAGCCCTCCTCATACGTGTCCTCCACGACCTTACCGCCGTCCTGCACGTAAAAACACTTCATGCCGTACTGTTTGCCGCCGTCGGTCACATAGTAGTCAAACGCATCTTGCGTATAGCCGTCGAAGTTGGTGGCGCGCACGCGCACAAAATACTGGCCGGTATCGGGCGCATCGCAGGTCACCTCGGGAAGCAGCACGTCCTCTGCCTTAAAAAGCACGTCGCTTATGGCATAGTCACGCGCAAGCTCGACGGTATAGCGAATATCGCGCGCCTCAAAGTCGTACGCGGCATCCCAACTCATGCGCAGCTTACCGTTATCGATCTGCGGCACGCCGATGTAGAACGGCATGGGCTTTTTATAGCTCTCGCAATAGCTCTTATAGTTCTCCTCGATCTCGGAGGGAATCGCCGCGGCAATCTGCTCGTATCGATCCTTGGTGACAGGTAGATTGTCGATATCGGGCGAAGCAAAGACCAGGGATTCGGTCACCTCGCGATAATGTTTGATCATCTTGGCCAGGCGTGCCTCGGTCATATACGAGCGCAAGTCCTTGACGGCGCGGTCGAGCTCACTGCGGAACAACTTGCTGCGCAACGCACGATTAAACAGCATGTTGCCCCAGTAGTTGCTCACGCCGCGCTCCCAGCTCGCATAGTCCGAGAACCCCTTCAGGCTCAGCTCAAGCTTACGTAGCATGCCGTCGTTATCCCAATCCAAAAAGTACCAGGTATTTGAGTTGAGCGGGCTATACAGATAGCAGTTACGGTTCTGCGTATCGCAGTTGCCCGTAAGGATCTGAAACGCCATCCAATAGACAAGGTTCTCGGTATCAAAGTAGGTGTCGAGCACGCCATCGATCTTTTGCGACTCGTCGTTGAGCGCATCGAGCATCTCGATGAGCTTGGTGTGGTCCGAATCGCCCTTGATCTCGAGCATGCCCTCAAAGTTGGCCTGGTTGTAGTCGGGATCATCGGCAAGCTTAATGGTGTCCTCGTAGCGATGGAAATCGAAGTTGTTCACCTTGTACAGATGTCCGTTCTTATCCAAGCCGTGCGCCTTAAGCGCCGTCTTGTTAAGCTGCTCCACTTGCGTAAACAGCCCATAGTCCTCAAAGGTATCGTTGGACTTTTCGGTCTGGTCGCACACCCATAGGTGCACAAACTGCGTGCGCAGGCCCATCATCTGGGGAATACCGCGAATCAGGTCGTAGGCCATCTTGTTGCGAAAGCGCACGCCCTCGCCCATGTGCTTGTTGAGCGCAATCGCACGCTGCTGGCGCCAGGTACCCTTGCCCTTTTTGAGCTCCACCTTGTAATTCTTTTGCGTGTAGGAGCTCGACGTCTGGCCGCGCACCTGCACGGTGGCATTTGGCGCTTCCTCGCCATAGCCCACCTCGCCGGCCACCGGGCCGTCTTCGTCGCCCGCCTGTAGCAGGCCCATTACCTGATAGCGCGCCACGCCCATGTCGGCGTAGTCATACACCGAGTACGTATTGATCTCGGCCCAGCTATGATCAGTGTTCTCGGAGCTGTTGCCGCGAGAGACCGTCAGGTACATGGTCACAATGCCCGAGTCGTCGTAGACCTCGTACAGCTCGTCCTTATCGCGCAGGTGCTTGGTGCCGTCCGAGGCCTCGGCCTTTTTAATCTTGTCCTGCTTTTTGACCTTTTTGGTCGAGGAGTCTTCCTGCACCGAGCAGCCCGAAAGCAGCAGCGCACCGGCAGCCGCCTCAATCAGGCGACGACGAGACATCATCCTATCGGTCATCAGAACCTCCCCAATAGTTGCGATACACACGGACCACCATGCGCTCAAAGCCACCAGGCGGCTCACCCTTATGGCGGCCTTCCTCATAGCGCTGCTCGGCACGGTCGAGCAAGCGGCCCAGTTGTGTAAAGCGACCCGTTTTATCGGTCACCACAATGGGCTGCTGGCTCAGGATACGATACGGTAAGTTGGCGGTATAGGTATCGAGCCGCAGCAGCGCCACGATAAAAAACACTGCCGCACCCAACAAAAAACCAAAGCCGTAAAACTGCTGCGGAAAAAGCAACGACACGGCGGTTGCCAGCCCTGCCACACCGGCAAACAGGCCAGAGGCCAGCACGGCTCCTTTGTAGTCGGTAAAGTACAGCAAGATGAGCATCACCGTATTGCCCACGGCATACAGGCCATAGCCCACGCATAGCGTGCGAAAATACCCGTGCATAAGGCTGTTAAAGCCCAGCGGCAGGGCCGAGAGCACCGTGGTCTCGAGCGAGATGACCGCCGCGGTCACAAACAGCTGCTTGAGCGCGCAAAACCACAGCTCCCGGTTGAGCGTGGCGAGCATTTCCTCCTCGGCCACCACAATATCGCCCACTACGCCGCCGTCGTTAAACAGGCTGTAGTAGTCGCGGTAGCGCGGATAGAAGTTGACCTCGACCGAGACCACAAAGTTGACGGTCGTGACCAGGATCGTCAAAAACGCGATGAGCGCCGGCACATCGTGGTAGGGTGCGCCATAAAACAAGCCCTTGACCTGCACGCCAATGGGACCAGCCCAAATGATCACCAGGTGAGCAAAGAGCCCCAGGTTGGTAAACAGGCCCGTAAGCGCCAGCGGCATAAACTGATCGAGCCACTGCAAAAAGAGCCAGGGGCTGCGGTCGCTCTGCGGAAAATACCGGTACAGCAGCACCACGTCCCACGCGAGCATGACGCCGTAGCCCAGGGCGATTGACGCCAGCAGGCCCTCGACCGGCGGCAGCCCCAGCGCCAGCGCCACTAGGGCGCACAGGCACGCCACGCCAATGGCAGCCGCAAAGCTGCACAGGATACCGCGGTAATCCTTGATGGCCGTGAGATAGCTCATGCCGTTCCAGTTGACGATCATAATGTTGAACAGCCACAGGCACAGCAGCCCCTGCAGCAGCGTGGCGCCCGAGAACAGCAAAAAGACACCGTAGAGCACCGTGCCCGCAACCAGCACGATGGCGTTGGAACCCCAAAACGAGGGCAAGATTTCGTCCTCGCGCTCGGCAAAGAGCATGTCGGCCAAAAAGCGCGTGACCGGCATGGAGAAAAAGCTCGTGAGCGTAAGCGAAGCCAGCAGCGTATAGGTCACCATGCACACCAGCAGATCCTGGTTGGCACGACCCACGCCCCACAGACCGCACAGCACCAAGATACCCACCTGAAGCAGCACGCCCAGCAACATGGGGCCCGTGCACACAATGCCGGCGTAGCCATAGGCGCGCATCGTGGCAAACAGACCCTTGCGCCTAAACAGGCGTTTAAGCTCAAAACCGATTCCGGCCACCGGCTACTCCCCCTCTCTTGGCAGGTCAAACGCACACGCCGTCTCGTCGTACAGCGCGCGATAGTTGGCGAGCATCTGCTCGTGCAAAAAGTACGTGGCAACGCGGCGCTGGCCGCGCTCCCCCATCTCAATGCGACGAGCGCGGCTTGTGCACATGCGCTCCATAGCGTCGGCCAAGCCCTTACGATACATAGGCGGCGTCACATAACCCGCCACGCCAAAGTCGTCCCCCGGGGCGCCTTCGAGCAGCTCACGGCAGCAGCCCACCTCGGTCGTCACACAGGGACGACGTGCGGCAAGCGACTCCAGCACGCTGAGCGGCTGGCCCTCGGAGATACTCGTCAAAATGGTAAAGTCGAGCTTTTCCATGTACTCGACCACGTTGACGCGGCCGGTAAAGATCAGGTCGCGCACGCCCAGGGTATCGACCAGTGCGTGGCACTCGGCTCCGTACTCCTCGTCGTCCACACCGCCCATAATGTGTAGGCGAACCTTGGGCAGGCGCTCGTGCAGCTCAAAGAAGGCATAGATCATGGTCTTAACGTCCTTGATGGGCGCCAGGCGCACCACCGCGCCAATGTCCACCCAGCCGTCATCGGGCTTTAAGGGAATGTCCTTAAAGCGGTCGAACTGGATGCCATTGGGGATGACCAGGCATTTGTCCGCATCGCAGCCCATATCCATCTGCGTCTTGCGGGCGTTGTGAAACAGGCTCGTCACGCGAAAGGCGCGACGGTAGATTTCCTCCGAAAGCAGGTAAAAAAAGCGAATCCAGCGGTCCTTAAACGACGGCACCACCCAGTCGGCGCGAATGATCTCTTCCTCGCGTTCACGGGTATAGATGCCATGCTCGGTCAACAGCACCGGCGCATGGTGAACGCTCGAACCCAGGCACGCGAGCAGGCCGCCGTAACCGGTCGAGATGGCGTGGTACGCATCGGCCACCGGCACCTCACTGCCCAGCAGGTAGAGCACGGGCAGCAGCATGGAGCGCATGGTGTGGAATGCGTCGGCAAAGGGCGTGTAGGGATACTCGGCTAGGCACACGTCGCGAAAGATATCCATAAAGGCGCGGCTCTGCAAAAACGAGAGCGGATGCACGCGGCGGCGCTGGAAGATATCGAACAGCACGTCCCAATCCGGATTGGAGAGCGACACCAAGCGGCGCAGCGCCTCGCGCTCGCGGTCGTTATAGTCCGCCTCTTCCTGCTCGCCCGAAAGGCGCAGGGCGTCGTCCAGAAACACCTCGTGTACCTCGGCCACGTTGCCAGGCAGCTCGTAGACAAACTTGCCGCGGTCGGCAGCATGAGCACCGATCACCCACAGCACAAACTCGTGCTCGGGCATGGCTTGGATATAGCCGTGCATCCAGGTGGACACGCCGCCGTGCACATAGGGGTAGCAACCCTCGAGTACCAAGCAGATTCTCATTTGTCGCCACCCTCCTTGCGCGCAATGGTCACCGTCTTGTCCGTGGCTTTGACCAAGTACAGGTTGCCCGTCAGATGCGTAATCTCGCCACCCGCGACCGCACCTGGCTCGCCGTCGTTGGCGCGGAACATGAGCCACGCTTCGTCGTGGAAATTGCCCAGGCTGAGCGTCCAGGCATCCGCGCCGGTATCCACGCTCACCGTCACGGACGAAAAGCGCTGGATGGCGCCCGAGCATTCCGAGCCGGTCTGGCGACGCAGGTCGGGCGCAGACTTGGTAAGCCAGTCCAGGTAGTCGGTCAGGCCGCCCTTGTAGACCTCCCAACCTTCCGTAGCGCCGCGATCGGGATCGAGCAGGTCGTCCGGGTGCATAAAGTGCGTGCTCACGTAGTGCATGTTGAGCTCGGACACGGCGGCGAGACGCATATAGGAATCGTCGACCATGCCGCCCGAGACAATACGCGGCTGCTCCACAATGCCATCGCTCGCCACGCCAAACTCCTGCACGTAAGGCAGGTCGGTACCATCCTCAAAGTACGTACTGGCAACGGTCTTAATGCGCGGCACGTCCTCGCCAATAATCTTGCGAGCGCGTACCGAAAGGATATTTGACGGCGGCACGTAGACCGAGCCGTGCGCGTTGGGCAGCACCTCGTCCTGAAAGGCGATAAGCTCGTCGAGCGATGCGACGAGCGTCTCCTTGTTCTTCCACGTCTTGTAGTCGTACAGCGTGCCGTAGTCGGTATCCCAGAGCGCCAGCGGCTGATGGTTGTAGCCATGAAAGCCCAGCTCTCCGCCCATCTGCAGCAGCATGCCGCCAAAGTAGCGGAACTGCGTGGTATCGGCTTGACGAGCAGGCTCGGTCTGGTTGACCGCGTCCTCGTAGTTTTCGATCATCACGCCGGTATAGCGAATGCCGTACTTTTGCGCGAGCTTTTGCAGATCGGGCCACCAGACCTTGGCATAAAAGTCGGCGATGGAAAGCCCGTAGTCGCGCTTGATGTAGGTGCCGTCACCCGAGGGCACGGGGCTGGGAAAGTCGTCTAGATAGAAGACGGCGCTGTTGATGACCGGGTAGGCCGTGGCATCGCCGAGCAGGCTGATCGCCGCGGCGTAAAAACCGCGCATGACCTTGTCGTAGACACCGATATTGCACACCACGGTGCGTCCGCTACCGCAATCATTGGACCAAATGAGCGGGGCGCCCGCATCGCCGGTCTTAGCCCACTCACGCGCCGTCTCGCGCAGCGAAACCGAAAGCGACGAATCAAAGGGGTCCGAGAGCTCGTAGCGCTCTCCCCCGCCCAGCATAAAGTCCGCGTTCGGCACAATGCTTTCGGCTTTTACATAGTCGTACCCCGCCGATTCAATGCCAAGCTTGGGGGCAACCACTTGCAGATAGCTCGAGTTATCCGGCGGCATGGCGAGCATAAGCGAACCGCCGGCACTCACCCAACTCATAATATCGGTCAGGTGCGTACCGAGCCCATCGAGCGACGGCATGAGCAAAATCACGCGATCGAAGGACGTCAGCGAGGGAATGGTATCCGCGCCATCCAGGGCAAGGTCCACGTCGCGGTGCGCGATCTTCATGTCGAGCAGGATCTGGTCGAACTGCTCCTTTACATCCTCGACGCCCGCTTGGTCGGTATCGGTAATGACCAGGCACGTGGGCTTTTGGCCAAATATCGCCGAGGAGGCCGGCACCGCATCGTTGGCGGCAAGCATCCCCAGCTTATGTTGGCCCGCACTGTACTGCACGCCGGCACGCTCCACCAGCAGCACGGCGGCCATGGCAATAAAGACCGCCCACACCACGAGCAGTCCCATCCAGCGAAAATGGCCCGCACGGTCGCGGATATGCTGCACCACGCTCATCGGGCCTCCTCTCCGTTGCGCCAAAACGCCAGCTCCTCGCGGTTGGCAGCGCTCAAGTACACATGCTGCTTGTCAATCGCATCGATCACGCGGTGGACCTCGTCACCGTCGCGGCGCATCACCGCCAGGCGCAGGCAAAGCATCCAAACCTCCTGCTCCTCGGGCGCGTCGAGCACCAGCTGGTCGGTCACGGCCTGCGCCTCGTCGATCTGGTCGACATCGGCAAGCGCCGCGGCATACCGAATACGCAGCTCAACGGAGTCCTCGCGCTCGCAGCGGCGCGCAAGCAGGCGCGCGTACTGTTGGCGCTGAATCTGAGCCACGCGTCCCTCGGCCAAGCCCGAGTCCAAGTATTCACCAAGAAAATCGCAATATTTATTGAGGTTATGCGCGCTCGGGTCGGTCTTAAAGGCGTGCTCCAGCTGCTGCAGTTTAAGGTCGGACTCCTTGGAGATCTGCGCCACCGCCGTCGCGGCATAGTGCGCCACCTCAACGTCATCGTTAAGCTTAGCCGCCTGCAGCTGCGCCAGGTACGCATCGGGCTCCTCGGTGAGCATGGAGAGCATAAGGCGGCGCCGGTCTGCCGGGTCGTTGACGATGAGCGCCTCCTCGAGCGGGATCACGCCTGCATCGGCTTCACGGTCGTGCACCAAGATGCTGCGACGCAGCTCGTCATTAATGCGCAGCGACTCCAACGTGGCGTCCTTGAGGCCCACACCAAACACAGCGCTGCGCGCGATAAGCACCACCAGCAGCGGTCCCCACAACGGCACGAGTACCATCACGGCCAGCATATGCCCGCGCACCGGCAGCAGCCCCAACTTCATAAGCGTCCACAATACTAGGCAAACCAGCACATGAATCAGCAGCAAGACGGCAGCAACGACAAGCGAGATCAAGCGACATCCCCCTCGCCGTCACCGGTGTCGGCAATGTGTTGCAGCAGCGCCACAATGTCCTCGCCGTCGACGGGCTCCACCGCAATCCGCTTCGCGCTCAGGCGCTCGCGGATAATGGGCAGGTCGCACGCCTTTGCCTGGCGCATGAGCAGGTAGAGCACGTCACCATCGACCAGGCCCGCCGCATCGCTCTCGCGGATTGCCGACCCAATTGCGCCCACCAGCTCGCCGACAGGCTCCATGCCCGGCACCACGCGCAGGAGCAAAAAGCTCCCCATCTTACCGTCTGCCAGCGCCTGCTCGGCCGCGAGCTCCTGGCCAAAGGCCGCCTGCTTAAGCACACAAGTGCCATCGACGCAGCGCTTATCCTGCGCCACTGCCTCATAATCAAAGGCACGCCCCAGCGCGCTTTCGACCAGGCCGCACAAGATACGGAACAGGTTTTGATAATAGAGCGTCATTTGGTTCTGGGCCGCACAGCGCACAAAGATCAACACGGCGGGTGCCCCGTCGCGCTCGATCGTGTATCCAAACATGGGCAGCCCCGGCGCCAGCTCGCGATTCACCCACAGGCTCGAACGACCCTCGCCGCCCAAAAGAGGCGCAAGCTGATCAAGCGAGATCGAGCGCGGGGCGTCTTCGGCAATCACGGGACTCGCCGCCACCAGACGTGCAAACGCCCCGCCCGAAACGTGGTAGATCGTCACCGAATCGTTTTCGAGAATCTCACCTATGAGCTCGCAGCACTTGCGGTAGATATCGCGCGGATTGAGCACGTCGAGCTCTTGCGTCACGGCAAAGATCTTACCAAAGCTATCGTGACGCCCCACAATCTGGCGCTTGTAGGTGCGCTTGTCCTCGATGGCATCGTGGTAGAGCTGCGTGAGGAACGTATTGCGATTGCGCACGAGCTCGTTTTGGTCGCGCTCTACCTTAATGGCCTCGCTGTTGCGAAGCTGTACATAACCGCACACGGCACCCACCACAAAGTACGCGATAAACGGCAGCCAGTTGGACGGCTCGTAAAATAGGCCCTGGAAGGTATAGCCATACTGGGTAAAGTAGCTCACGGCCAAGCCCACCGATGCCAACAGCGCCGCAACTAGGCCAAAGTCCAGGCCATACAGCGTGCCGATGAGCACGACGTACAGCAGACGATAATCGAGCACGGAGAGCTGGGCAGATTGCGAGAACAGATACTCCAGCACCTGGAACAGGACCCAGGCAACGCCCGTCTCCAGGCATTTAATAGGCAGCGTGTGCATCTGGATGCGGTCGATGGCGGCGCGCAAGGGGTTGACCTTCCCTGCGCGGCCAGCATCCCAGCGAGCCTGAATGGTCGAGAGGTCGCGCAGCAGATCGTAGCGCTGAAACCAGCCATAACGAACACGAACGATGTCGCTGACGGGCAGGGCATAGCCGGCAGAATCACCATAGGCAACGGCAAGGTCGGGGAACACCGCTTTGAGGGCCTCGCCCACCTCACCTGAGGTGTGATGGAAGGCATCGGCAACGTCGAGCGTCTCAAAGGAGGCATCCCAACTGTCAAAGATGCGGTGCACCAGCACCGCGAGTTCCTCGGCACACAGCAGCGGAAACGCCGCATCCTCCGAGCCCTGCAAAGCGACCGATCCGGTTAAGCACGCGTCGAACAGCGGCGCAAAAAACGGATCCTCCAGAACGGTTGAGGCGGTATACAGGAAGGGCACGCGCAAAATCTTTGCCTGAACGCCTTCGTGCGCAGCGTAGTGGCGGCACAGGTCGTTGGCCGCGCGGGCGATAATGCCCTTGCCCGTTCGCCCCGCGGCATCGGCGGCGCCCTCGGCACCCGCGGGCCCTGCTACATACAGCAGCTGAACCCGGCGACCCATGCACGCGCGAAAGACCGAGCGCAGCAGCTCGATATCGCCCATGATATCGGTATGCGGGGTAAGGAAATTAGACAGGTAGACCACGCGGTCGAACTCGTAGGCCTGCTCCAAGTGCTGAAGGAGCTCATTCCACGAGGCATGGGGTGACGACTCATCGCGGCGCGATTCCGCGGCAGCGACGACCTTAACGTGGTCCCCGGGGAACGCCTTGGAACAAAAGTCATCGTCAACATATGCGGTATTGCCAACAACCAGCACTTCCATAGCGCACCCCTCCCTTTAATTCCACATTTGCCATAGTCAAACATGCGTATTGTACGCTGTCAACGCGAGCCAGATGCAGTTTTAAGGCTGTATTAAGAACTTTTTTAGAGGATGTGTCTCCTACGCACCGGATTTGCAATAGCGCATCACAATCCGTCAATCGCCCTAACCGGAAAGCCAATCCACAGACTCGACTAGCCAACCAGATACGGCCCGATTACATCGAAAATTTCGTCCACCTTGGTTGCAGGGTTTTGCGCAGATGGCTTGAAGTTACCCAGCCCCCTATGGTATGTGACGAGGCGCCCAGTACGCTGCAACGCCTCGCCTCGTTTGCCGAAGTAGCGAGGCTCAGTCTCCTTGCCCTCGGTCACCACGAGATGGCGCGTCATCTGTACCATGCGAGAGCGTCCCTCGCGCTTGCCGCTGCGCCAGCCCCTCGACTTTTTCGCGGCCATACTAATCCCACTCCTCAATGCGCGTGAGATACGGGTCGGCACCATAGCGGCCAGACAGGTACTGCTTGTCGAATGCCGCGTTCTTGCTGATCAGGTTACCGTTTGCCTCGTGGATGTCGGCGAGCGACCATAGCTGGCTCGCCTCCCCCTCGCCGCGTGCGGCAAACCATATCTCGTCGCGGCGAAAAACATCGTTTCGCATAGTGGACACGTCCTGAGACGAGAAGATGAGTTGCGCGCCGCTCTTGTTGACTTCGGGATCTTTGAACAGCAGAATCACGTAGCGCAGGAGCTTCGGATGCAACTTGGCGTCGAGCTCGTCGACAACGACGGTACCGCCGCGTTCGAGCGCCGCCAGCAGAAACGACGCCAGCCCCATGAGCTTCTGAGTACCGGCCGACTCCTCGGACAGGCGCAGCTCATAGCCCATACCGTCCACCTCATGCTTTACGAAGACGCGCTGGCCCCGCCATTCCGGAGCTTTCTCAACCCTAAAGCCATCGATAGGCACGTCAACGGCACGCAGAAAACGCGTGATCTCGGATGAGTCATCCTCGTCGAGCAATTGTTCGAGCATCTGCTCCAGATATGAGCTGTTGTAGTTCAGGAACACCCCATCAAGAAACCAACTGGCAGCCTCCTTGATCACCGGCGCGTCAAAGTTGATGCAGAGAAACGACAGGTATGACAGGCTCGGGTTGAATCTCGCGGCCGTCACGAGCTTACGCAGCGTGGGACCAAGCTCAACCCCTGTGTCCTCGCGCTCGAACAGCATCGCCGTACGTGACGCCCCCAATTTGCGCCGCCACAGTCCTTCGGACACGATCTCGTTCGCATGTACGGACAGGGCATAGCGGTACTCATGCTCACCCGCGCGATAGTAGAGCTCGAACTCGGTGGGCTTAGCAGCCGACACGTCATCGAACTCGAACGCAGAGCAACGGGGTATCGAAGATCGGTTACCTTCTGGCGCATCAGCGCTGGCAGACAACAATCTGATCGGCCTTGCAACCGCCGAACGAATATAGTCAAGAGCCTCGAGCAGGTTAGACTTGCCGCCAGCGTTAGGCCCGTAAACCGCAGCCACCGGAAGGAAACTCTGCCCGTCAGGACACTCTATGAGGGAGCGCTCGAACTCCCTCATCGATGTTGCCTGCATGGAAAGCTCAGTTTCGTCGCGATAGGATCTAAAGTTCCTGAAGGTAAACTGGCAAAGCATCGTCCTCAAAATTCCTTTCATTGTTTTGAAAAGATATTTCAGAGTTTTTATTTGATTATAGACCTTAAATAGCATCAATCAAGTGTTTGCAGCATCTGGAGCAAAGGGTACAAAGCCAAAACTCGGAAGTATGCGGCAAATCCCTGGCGTGCCGAGCGCTCCGGAATGCCGCAATGCTTCTGCCTGCGGATCCTTTATGCGGAAAAGCCGTTGTGCTCGGGGGGGGGTTCCAGAATTTGCCGCATACTTCCGGCAGACGTTTGTGGCTGCGGACACGCTAATCCATGTCCGCAGCCACAATGGCGTCAAGCCCCTATCCTCTCGGCGGGAAGGGATCGTGCCCATGGGAATCCTTTGCGCGAATTCTGCCATCGGGACGATGGGTGATTAGCTCAGAGTGCTGATTAGAGCTAATTTGACGACCGCGCTTTATAGCTCCGCCCTGGGTCGTCGTAACAAAGGAAGCGCGACGCGCCCCCTCGCCCTTAACCTGCCATTTGCCATCCGCCCGCTTCGTAACGTGCTGGTTTCTACCTTTCATACTCACCTCGCCTTCACGACCGATTGGTTAACGTGCTTACAGCATGAGGCTTGTAGCAAGTTCACTCGTGCCGCCTTGCTTAAAGCATAAATACCGGAGCGGACATAAATCGGACCTGGAAGGTACGGTGTGGAATCTCGAAGAAGCACGAGACAGCCGCAAGCTGAAGCTACCGTATCGCGCATGGTCAAATTAGCGTGGAACAGATCGCCAGAGAAACATGCCTCACCCGCCACGCATTCCCATGCCCTACTTTATCTGCTGATGTTCAGCCAAAAGTGGTTCGATTGATCACCGAGAATTGAGCGCAATGATCATTAAGAATTGGGAGGTCGATCAAAAGGTCCTCGTCCAGTGAACCGAGGTGCGCCCTCGCTTTATTGTTTTCCAGGCTGGCGCTTTGGCAAAATCGCCCGGCAAGGATGAAGAAGATGACCGTACACCTGGACACATGCGAGATATACGGTCTATGGACAGAATCGAATCTCGACGATGGCCTCCTCGACCGAGGTCTCGCGCCTGCGGTAGCGCTCGATGACGGCCGTCTGGAAGGCCGCCCCGCGGAGCTTCGGCACGCTGAGCTCGACTTCCTCGGCGCCCGTGACGAGCCTCCTCATGTAGTGGCCGCTGCGGTACGCCTCCCGGCCCGCCGTCCTTTCGTAGCGCTCGGGCCCGACGAGCTCGGACGCCTCCTCGTCGAGCAGCGCGTTGAGCGTCTCCTCGACGGTCTTCCTCACCAGATTCTTTATGTCATTGCGCAGCGACTCCTCATCGACTGAAACGATGTACGCAGACACGGCCCGTGCCCCCCCTTCGTCAATGATTTGTTGTTTAGCCGCTAGAAATCATATGACGGGGCGCGGGCCGTGTTCCGCTATGCGGCTGTCAATTTGCGAAAGAAAATATGCGTCACCAACGTGTTGGCAAGTCTCTTGTAAGCATCAATCGTGTATTCATACAACTCATATGCAACGCTATTGTCCAAAGCTATCGTGCCCCTCATTCACGGTTGACAAGTCGATAATCCAACTACCTCGCTTCAACGTAATTCGCTGCGCATATCAAATCGCACAATTCGCCTACTTTTTTCATCGCATCCCCCAGCGGAGAAAACCCGGCCTCGCAGGCAGTCCTTGCAATCTTGATCTTGCTGGGTTGAATCTTTTTACCCTTAAACGTAAAGCTCAGCGGGCAAATAAATCTATCGCCAAGGGGATGCTCCCATTTTTTATCCGGATAGCAATTCTTTATCGAGGCGACAAGCACATCTTCTGGAATATAGTTCTCAATTGTTGCGCCCCAGGTAACCCACGACATTGCGCCGCTCTGCGCGCACTCGTCAATAATGCGACGTTTAGTTGAATTAAGCCTCGAATGAGAGGATTTCTTATCTGAGTCCATCAGAACGCAGAAATGCGTATTGATTCTAAATAGGGATATCAACTCCGAGGGGATTTCTCCGCCAGCACTTGCATCTAGTGCATTCAGCAGCTTACCACCGTAAATCATCACACTGTAATGAATACCCTCTTCGAGCGAAATGGTGTGCTCATCAGACCATCTCTTAATCCAATAATTCAGGTATACACGGTCCGAAGGCCCCTCAACCCACACTACAAAGTTTGATTGCAACAAATCGGAGGCCTTGACACCCAGATCATCGAGTAAATCGCGAGCACAACCCAGGCCATCAAGCTGCCTGCACCCAGAAGCTCCGTTTGCCTTGGACACATGAGCGACCTGAACGCCTGGATAGTTAATAACGGTTGGAGAATGCGTTGTGATAATAAATCGGTTTGAATCGTCCTCAAGAAGGTATTTCATGAACCTAGCTTGAAGTGCTGGATGCAGATGAATCTCTGGTTCTTCGATGCAGATGATCCTGTTATCGTTGCAAGCAATAATAGATGCGAGAATTACAAGCTCCGTGACCCCTGTACCCAAAGACTCAAGGGGTAGATAGTCGGCATCGGAAGTCTTAAGAGATATCTCGTGACTTTCATGCGAGACCAGCAGGGAGGCACAAGGGTCGTTCATGACATCGCGCACGAATCCTTGTAGCTTATTCAACCGAGCTTCTGCCCGAGCATGATTTGAACGCTCCGGATTAAACAAGCGAAGCAAAGCTGTTGGAAGACCGCGTCCACTACAAAGATCGACATCGCGGTCTGGAAAATCATCGTCTTCAACCGACCTAATTGCATCGACCTTAACAAAGCGAGGGATATTCCCCCACGGAACAATGCTGCGGATTATGTCAGCATAGCTTGATTCATCATCACCGGCATGCTGGAGAAGCTCAAGGGAGCAGCGATGCAGGTCCATGGACAAACCAGCGCTTTTATACTGAGAGAAAGAAGCGGTTAGACCATTTGCTGAAGACGACCCTTCAGCCGGTGACGACGTAAGGAAGTCAAGCCAGACGCCATTCCCGCCGTCAGATATGTACGATGGCTGGGAGAACAACTCGGAAAGCTCTGCCCTCCACTTAACCCCAGAAGGTCGCTTTAAACTGGACGACTCCAATAAAACAGATCGGTCTACGCACAGGGAAATAGCCAACGGAACGTTGGCCCCCGCTGATTTCAGCGCTAACGGCGCATCTTCACTGGTAAAAGGATATTGATCGAAGGCAATCCTCCCTCTTTCGTCAATGGACGCCATCGTTTTGATAACAAAATCAACAAGAGACGATTTTCCGCAGTTATTCTGTCCCGCTAGGACTTGAACATTATCAAATGGACCAAAGCGCGAGTCTTCATTTCCAAAAAAGGAACGATAGCCGTTACAGCCAAAACCAAGAAAGATATTTCGACGCATTCTTGCGGACCCCCATGATAAATTAGCCCTCTCCAACCTAATTCTAATTCCCTAAAACTCAACGTTACCCCAATAGCCAGTGAAATGTGAACAGGGCAATTGCCGCAGGTGTAATTGCCGCATTGAGAGACGTTCTTGAGGCTCCACAACCTAAACCGTCAGTTCTAAAGTCGTTACGGAACACCCTAAAGGGCATCAACGAGGGGGCTACGTTTATTGAGAACGTAACGAAGCCGGGCGCACTCATCGCCCCCATCCTTCCTGGCATTACCGGATAGACCTAGAATGACGGCCTCTCGCCCCATTGTGCAACACCATGCCAACATGCGACAGCGCCGAGATGCTAACCATTAGCAACAAAGGAGCACCGGGACCCATATCGACCCCGGTGCCCAAGCCAATTAACAGCGGTGCTGCTTCGCGATATTCGCCGGTACCCAAACGAGCAAATACTCAAGCATGCTCCCGATAGCCGGCGCACTGTAAACCGCTGTATCAGTCTGCTACTTAGCTTGCGGACGGAGGGTAGCAAATAAAATAAGAAAGCACTCCAAATAGCGCCATAAGACCAATTGAAACTAATTCACAGAGGACAATAACCTCAGTCCGACAGAACTGTTCGCCGTCTCCAGAAGGTCCGTGGACGAGACGATAAACGAACGAGAATGCCGCATACAGCGTATTGAACAGGAAGAAACCCACAACCGAGACAATAAAAGCAATCTGAAAGATACTTGTATTGGAAGTGGTCGCACCGATCGAAGACGTGGTAAACGATACACCAGCGTTAAATGCAAGCGTAATGGCAGAAAAGATACCCAGAATACCGATTAGCTCCGTCTGCATCCTTTTGGCTTTATTCTCTGCTTTAATTGCAGCATTTTTTGCTGACTTGAGTGCATTTTTTGCTGAGGTGAGTGCGTCCTCTGTCTTGGCAAGCTCCTCATTAGATTGCACAAGGTTCTTATTAGCTCGTCCGACCTCGTCGACAAGCATCTTCATCCTGCCACTGTTTGCTCCTGAGCGCCTTGCCTCAAGATTAACATGGTCGTACAACTTCTCGAGTCTTCTGTCTTGTTGAAGAAACAAGATGTCGTCATCATTTTCAATTGCAGATGCACCATCATGATCGTAGACAATGAACACTCTTAGATTGGCAGCAAGAACAGATGCCCTAACCTGCTCCTGCTGAATTTCGGAATTAAACTGAGCTATTCGCTCGCGCGCCTCGCTCTCGCTGGTTTCAGGATGATCAAAGCTTTCGATTACTTCAACAATACTCGAGTAGCGATGACGGAATTCATGATCCGAATAAACCTCAGCCAAAACTCTAGCGCAAGAGATAATCTCTTCCTCGTTTTCGAACTCATGATCAGCCATAGTGCGCAGGCATTCATCAAGCTGCCGTTGCGTTGCCGCCTTCTGGTCGCGCCAAGCTTTAGAGCCGTAAAGAGCTTCAGCGGCCATAGGTCGCCTTAATAATCTCGTCCGTTATCACATCGCCGTAACCAGAAGCCTCCTTCTCGTCACGGTTATAGACACAGTCCCAAGCCTTACCTTTTTCATGCGACTCGGCCACAAGGGCCCAGGCAGGCTTATCAACCCACTCTGCATAGACGGATTCGAGCGAGGTTCTCATATCGATAGAATGCTGTTCACGGTCGTGTTTAAATGATTCAATATCAAACTTAGCATCATCTGGAGACAACTCTGGCCTCAAGATAGGGCTACCGCCATATCGAGAGTAGGCATTGTAAACATACGGAATAACTGGACCGTACTGCCAAGCATGGATTTCGTCATCGAATAGCTTGTTCCAATCATGCTTTTGCATGTAGTCCACTTGAGCGAAAAAGAGCATCTTTTGGAGCTGAAGGTTACTGATGAGTTTATTATTCTCACATGCATGGCTAACTAGAAACGCAGCGCACTGTATAGCCTTCATATCGATGCCTCACCCTTTCTGTAAGAAATAGTGAGCGAGTATTATACCCTCGGACACATCACCAATCAAGCTTTAATTCTATCGGAATTGAAAGACACACATAAGTGTGCCAATGGACTCTGCTTATTCATATATGAAGCAAAGCCAATTCCGTCGCATCGCCTCGCGGGCACGCGATCAGACTGCGCTCCCGGTAGCCGTTCCGGCTGTTCGCCCCGCCACCGCACAGCCGGTCGGCTTCGGCGACCATCACGGCGTTCACGACCCGCTCGGCGAGACTGCGAAGCAGCTCCTGCATATCGATGGCGCCGTCGTCGAAACGGGGCATGGCGAACATGTCCGGCGTCGGGTCTGAAAAGATTTCTATAGCGGTCTTCGTCCTTTCCTAGAACCTGTTGTAGTGGTGATTTCAGATTCTAGGACGAAGGCCGTTCTTCGTTAAACGGGGGCTAGGGCGTCACCTTTACACCAACATTTTCGACGCGATCCGGCATTCCTAATGCCCAAATCGACCATGCTGAAATATACGCCCCGAGGCTTTAGCCTACGGGACGCAGTGGCCCTTAAAAAGCGATGGAAGGTATCTGTGGCAGCCTTTATCTATAGATCACACGACATTGGCTTACTCACGGATTGGCAATATCACAATCTATTCAAACAATTAAGCTCGGCAGGATGGAGAACGGACGAGCCTAACGCGATAATTCCAGAACAGTCTGAGGTAAATAAGCAGGTCATAACTCTGCTCTCGAAAACGCCAAAAAAGCTAAGCACGGCATCTAATGAAACCGCATTGCCACTTGAGCTGTGCTATCAGCTGCTTACCGGAACAAGTGCGCAAGTTGTCGAAAGCGGGAAACAACCCCTAAAAAATTCTGCAGCCAAAAACCCGAACTGACTGTTATTAAATGATCAGTTTTATGGTCATCGTCAGCGCAGCAAAACAGCCCCGATCGCAATTGACTTTCCGACCGGGGCATAATTAACCTAAAGACCCCCACCCGCAAAATAAGTTTGAGTTGGGGGGGGTGACAGAAAACATACAGATAGATTAGATTCAATCAGTAGCCGCGATTGTCTTCAAGTGCAAATCTATACGAAATGCAAAGGGACACTAGATCGAATGCTGCGCCTCACCATGCAGTCCTCATGCTTGTGGCACAGCATTCGCGTCTGTAGAATTCGAACAACTCAATTGCATCAAACAGCTAGACCAACGATACCCAAAAGAACAAAAGCAGTGGAATCGATTTAACGTCGTTAAGTCGCATCGACCGGCTAACCGACCCCTACTATCCAATCATCAAACTGCGAAGGTAAGCCTAATTATCTTGCGAAGATACCCAGGGAGCGGACACCCGCACCAATTAGTTTGCTTTCGGTCAAACCAGTAAGTTTCCTAAAATAGCGAGGCCACTTCCAGGCGTTATAGACAAGCTGAACAACCAGCTGAGGAATGATTAGCAAGTAAACGCTCGAACCGAAGCATCGCAATGCCAAAGCAGCCGCGCCAAGCGCCAAGACACTTGAAATGATAAAAGATCTCCAGTAGCAAAGATCATTGGTCATTGCTATGAAGCCGGCATAGATTTTATATCGTCCGATGACGTAAAGATAAATACCAAGTACGAAAAGGAAAGGTGTATCGAAAACGTATTTTGGACTAAGCCAGCTCAGCACAGGGGCAACGGCTAACGCAATCCCGACTGTACCGACCACAAAAACAGCGCCGTACACGCACATGGCCTTACCCACTCCAGAAGCAAGTCTATTTTCATCTTGCGCAACGTAAGCATTCTGAATAGCGGGCCGCTTGGCAGTTCCATAAACATTCGCCACGGTATGAACCATTGTGAGCAGCTGCATGCTAATCGCATAAATGCCAGAATCAGAGAGACTTAGAAACAGCGAGCAAACAATCGTGCTAGCCTGCGTTGTAAGGTAGTCTGCAAGCGAAACAAGCCCATCACGCCACGAATTTGGCCAAATAATCATTAGCATCTGCTTGATTTCTGCAAACATTGCACGTTGAGAAAGAACTGGATGTTTATCCACCTCAACGAACCGCTCAAAACATCTCTTGCTAAGCGCTCGAATAGTAAAACCGGACAAAGCATAAGCTGCGGCGGGCGCCAGCAAGCCCCATCCCGTCAGCAAAAGTGAAACCGAAACGGCCACCTGAACGAGCTTTGCGACAATCGTGATCCTCGAATATGCGCCCACTAGTCCGACGCCCCTGAGATACGTGACATAATAATCGTAATAAACGTTCAGAAATACGGCAACGCAAAAGACGACCCACCCAGGAATAACTTGAGCAGCATCAATTCCGTTCGATACATGAAGAATGTACACGGTGCCCGCGCTCAGAAGAACCAACGTCGAAAGCAGTGCAAGCCCAAAATATAGAACTCTCGAAGCCCCCATGACTTTCGCCATCAAATCATAGTTTGGTTCATCCGAGACATCCTTCGATGTGCCGAATGCCAAAATCTCTTTGGCGCCGCTCCAGGCATTGGTCATATTTCTGGAAAAAGAGGGTGTCAGACCGAAATCGAGAAGGTTAACAATCGCACCAAGCGATAGAAAAATGTACCAGAGGGCCAAAGTGTCGCTGTTTAGAAAAAACATCAGTATCGGAAGCAAGATGAAACCGATACCCGAATTGAATGCCGTCGCAGCGTAGCTCCAAGCAACATCCTTCTTCGTAACCACAATTTGTTTTGCCACTACGCTCTCCTTCGCAATTCCGATAAGACGTCCTTTAACCGCTTCTTTGCTACATATGTGCGCCAGTGGCCATTCATGGCAAGCCGAACGTCTGAGAATCTAGCATATTGTTGTGCCATAAGATATTTATTGCTCTTCCATGATGGATACATCGAGCTGACGAACGAGAGCAATTTTACGTAGCAAGATCGCTTCGACCCGAAACACCCAATCGCCCTTGTCGAACCGTAGATAAGGACATGAAGGATACAGATCCACTCGAGTTCATCTTTGAAATCATGTCGAGAATCGGGCGTCAACTGCCCGATTGCATGCGAAAACGCCTTTACAATATCGAATACATATCTCTCATCGACCTTATGGCTGATGCTATCTGCATGTTGAACATAACGATACACATTTAGCGCCGCACCCTTCTGCACGCGAGCGACAACGGCAACAGGCACCGCAACGGACAAATCCTCTCCTATCCTCAGGTCACCAGGAGCGCTCTCAAGGTATTCCGAAACTAGCCCCTTACGATAAACTTGACCCCAAAGGGAGCAACTCGTGCAGATTAAGTCTCTTTTATCCCAATCCGCATACGGTTGATCGAATCGCTTAAATGCCCGAATCGTTCGGCCCTCTTCGTCAACCTCTTCATAATTAAATCCTATGATATCTGGGCTATCCGTTTGCAATACATCCAATAAAGAAACAAAGGCGCTTGTATCTACGTAGTCATCGCTATCAAGAAACATCACAAACTTTCCCTGGGCCAAGCGAACGCCAAGCCTGCGCGCGGCAGACTGACCCATGTTGTCCTGCCTGAAAAGATTAAAATGCGCCCCATAAATCGCAGCACAATCAAATAAACGCCTCTTCGTCTCTTCGCTCGAGCCATCATCCACAACTACAGCCTCAAAGCGTCTATCGTCACCAAAAGGCAGCGATGAAAAGCAGCGCTTAAGCAGCACTTCGTTCGTGTTGAATACGGGGACGACAACAGTGAGAAGCGGAGTTGCGCTATTCATTGTCGATTCCTTCGTTAGCTAGATAAGCATAATTAAGAGCAAGGAGGAGCATATATAAGTAGTAATTATCGCCAATCATTTCAGTGCACATTCCAAGAGCCAGAGCGAACATTCCAAAGCTGAAGAACAGGACAATCCTCCAATCGCGAACTTTGGAAAGGTTCGCGCCGGCGACGAATAGAAGGCCAATAAAGCAAACTAGGCCCGGAACGCCATTAAAATAGAAGGTACTCACAAGCTGGTTATGGGCCTGTCTGTCACCCATCAGTTGATGGCCCCATTCATTGAAAGTCGCCACGTGGATATCCTTGCTGCCGTCCGGCTGAATCCCAGCCCCAAGCCAAGGGATATGTCCCCGCATATCCTTAACAGCGAAGTCCCAAATAATAGTTCTTCCATCCATGGTCAGGTCTTCGCCGAGAATATCAACGATAAGCCATTTGAATAGATTCTGAATTCGCAGAACTACGAGCGAGAAGTTGATAACAAGTGCCCCCGTCAACAGCGCAGCGTAGTGAACGAGTCTGGAGAATATCGCAAATCGACACATAATGGCCGCAAGAAGCATCAGTGCGAAGAGCGCTACGGCAGTGGAAATCCACTGCTCAATGACGTAAAAGGAAGAAACGGCAAGAAACGTCAAATCGAAGAATTGCAATCCTCGATGTTCAGTAAAACAAAGAACGCCCAGCAAAGTAAGCGCGATTATCGTACTGTCGGCGAATCTGGTCCTAATACCCAGAAGCTCGATACCCGTAACATAAAAGAGGGCCACATGAGCTACTGAAAGGATGGCAAGAAGCCGATAAACACCCTTGACGGCAGCGCGATAGTCCCTCTGCATGAAGTTAGCGAGCAGAAGTACAATTAAGACAGTACTATAAAAGTCCTTGAACCAGAGGTATAAAGATCTAATGGTTAAATTGTCGTACACGATTGCCGGAATCAGATAGGTGAGCTCATAGAGAGTCGCCAAAACAAGCATCGCGGCGGGAAGTCGAAAGTCATGCTTTTGAAGCATGACGAAAAAACTAACAAGCACCACAATTTTCAGCACCTCGAAAAGCGTGAATACCATGGAACGCCCGGGGAAACCTCCCGTAAGATAAAAAGGGCAGAACGGCAAGAGCATTATTGCCACAAGCCAGGGACTCAATGGGCCATCCTTAGCGCTGCTGCCCCATGCACTAACAGTCCTAATCATTATGATCACCGAAGTATATTGTTAGATAATCGTCGAGCGTCGAGCCGAGCGGAGTCTCGTCAGATTCGAGAGTGCCCGTCAAGTGCGCCTTCAAGCCATCACTATCTGCAAGACGTAGGACCGCATCGGCTACACCATTCCCATTCATTGCGCAGATGATACCGTTCACTCCATTCGTTATAGAATCCTTGGCTGTTGGATAATCGGTGACCACAATTGGTCTACAAAGAGCTTTAGCCTCGTCCAGGACAACGGACTTACCCTCGTAGCGCGAGGTCTGAACGAACACGTCGCATGCAGCGATATACGGATATGGGTTCTCCCTCAAGCCGAGAAGTTCAACCTTTCCCGCAAGTCCTTTAACCTCGATAGACCGTTTGATATCAGAGAGTAGCGGACCGTCCCCTATGATTCGCCAGACAAAGCCATTCGAAAGGTTTGCCGCATCGATTAATTCAGCAGCTTCAAGCAGGGTGTCATAGCCTTTTTGGGGCACAAGCCTCCCCACGGTCAGCAGATTGAGCTTCCCTTTCGTATGGGTGTCGGGAAATGCCTCTCGAGAACGCTTGAGGACGAACATACGTGAAGTGATGTTACCCAACACGCAAAACTTATTTCCAAGTCCCGGAAATGCCCTCTCAAGCGACTCTAAGCAGGAATTCGATATGGTTACGACTTTATCAGCCCGTTCAAAGTAGGGGCAATCCCATGCAGCATTGTACCCGTGATCGGCATAGTTATTATGAAACCAAAGCACCTTTCTTGAGGCGCGCACCTTGTCCATCACATAGTAGCTGCATGTGCCCTCCAGCCCGCCAATCGCAATATCGTATACGCCAGGAAGATCCGGTATGAGTGGGCGCCATAGATTCCAAAAGAGCTGAATGTCATTAAGCTCAGGATGAAGCCTACTCTGCTTCCTTCGCACGATAAGTCGCTTTAACTTTCCGTAAAGACCCTTCGAGCACAAATTACGCCAGAAAGAGAAAGATCCTAATGACTCAAACATACAGGCGATTTCACGAGGGGTATTAATAAGATTGACGTAACTTGGCACCTGGCTTAAGAAGATCCCCCGCTTAGAGAACAGCAGCAAATCTACCTGAAAATTGCATTCCTTCGGGTCAAGCTCATTCAGAAAGTTAACGAGACTCTTCTGGCCCCCTCCCGAACCGAGAGTATCTATGACGAAGAGGACTCGCTTCATCTGCTCTCGACCTTTCCCGCACGCAAATAAAAATCCTGCAATTCCTCAGCAGCGACATCGATGTCGAAACCAGCATCAGCAACAAGCTTGGCACCACACGAACGCCCGACAATGCTCTGACGGCAATTCAGCAGCTTTTCAACCCAAGCATCAACCCCCTCATTGATAGGTAAGAAGGCCTTAACGCCACCAAGATCGGTATCGTGAGACACATTTTCAGAAAGAAACAACGGCAAGCCGTTGGCTTGAGCCTCGACAGCCGAGACAGGAAGCCCCTCATGAATGGAAGGCATGCAAAATGCGTCCATGGCAGAATAAAACTTCCAGGTTTCACTTTGTAATCCAGCAAAGATGACGCGCTCACGCAGCCCCAGCCTAGAAGCCCTGTCTTCTATTTCTCCGCGAAGGGGCCCGTCCCCCAACAGAAGGAGTCTGCCCTCCATCTCGGCAGGAATAGCTTTCAGCAGTCCGATAAGAAACTCTTGATTCTTCTCCTGGCAAAATCTACCCACATGGCCAATGACAAAGGCGTTTTCAGGAATGCCGTATAGTGCACGAATTTCAACCCTATCTTGCACGTTGAATGAAAATCGTGTTACATCAATCCCATTTGGAATCACTCTAACTTTATTGGAAACGCCAGTCTCGAATGGGAAAAGCCATTGAGCAGCCAAGTCGGAACAGGCGAAATAATCGGTCGCAATTTTGCCGATCATCTTTTTGTTAATTACATCAGTTATCTGCTCTACAGCATTTCCAAAACCGCCATAGCATGAGGACAACGCAGAGTTATGAGCATGTGCGACTCTCGTCCGTACATGCTCATAACCAGCAGCACGCAAGCAACAGAGAAACCCGGAAAGCGTAGAACGATGTTCGTGCACAACTTGCCATTCCGGATGCTCACGAAACAGCTCACGATAGAAGCGCATAGAAGAAATAGGGTGCTTGTCGGGACTTTGGAATCTATAAATTCTGCCACCGAGCGATTCTATCTCGTCATCAAATACGCAACGGTCATTTACACGTTCAACGAAGTCAAACTGCACCAAGTCGCGGTCTATCTTGCGGTAAACATTCATAACAAAATGCTCAATACCGCCATGATTCATCCCGCCAACCGACTGCAGCACGCGAACGGGCCGGCTGTCAATTGCAAACAATATCAAGCACCTCCTGTTTCCAAGTCGCGGCATCATAGCCCGCGCGACTCTCCCAACTTCCTCGCTTCAACCGCTCGAGCAGCTCATGATCACCAACTACGCTACGCATTGCATTCGTCAGCGAATCCACAGCCCTGGGTTTGACAATCAACCCGTCAACACCGTCATGAACACACTCCGAGTTGAACCCAGCGTCGCTCACGATATTCGCAATTCCAGCAAACTTGCACTCGATGTTCGACCCGCTCATTCCTTCCCGCCAAGACGAGGAAGAAACCGCAGCATCGTACTGGTTGAGAATGGTGTAAATGTTTTCAGAAGCGGCATCGACAAGACCCTTATAGGTCATGTTTGGCACACGCTCTACCAAGTGTTCGAATTCCGACTTATAGTCATCGATAACCCTACCAAAGACATCGATATCAAATTTATCTGCATACCCTTCCGCATTAAGCGCGAGCGCCGCATCCGCAAGAGTGTCAATCCCTTTCTCGGGTCTCACTTGTGCAAAGAATACGAAATGAACCGCATCCCCCACAGCCCTAGGATTACAAGCCCCATCGCCATTCCGGAAATTCGGCAAATAACGAGCCTTCGAGCAACCTAAATCAGCAAAATCCGCAACTAAAGAGTGACTTTCAACAAATATGCAACGAACAGCAAAGAAGTCGCATAAGCGACCTGGATTATCGGCAAGATACTCAGGAAGCTCTCTGCCCATCATAAAAATCGTAACGCAATCAAGGAATGCCTGCCCTTTAAGCGTCTTAATGATTCTGAGCATAGAATCGAGACGGGAATTGCTTCCAATCCCCAGGGCAATTCTGTCGGCACTTATAATCGCCAGAAGGAGGGAAGCGCAAAGTAACGGAAACCTGAAAGGGCTGCGCTTGAATGCGTAAAGATCGAATGCCTCGAAATCGCCACCAGTAAAGAACTCGTCACGCAAAAGGGCGTCTTTAATGGTCACGCCGCCATAAGGAGGGGGAAACTCTCCTATAAAAACAACTTTATTGCTCAATGTTCAACCTCTGAATCAGAAGAGTACGTTTCCCTCTCGGCGTTAACTGAAGACCGTCAACGCGCTTCAGCTCGGACTCGATACGGCCCATAAACTTAGTGTCAAGGCTGCGCAAGAGTGCAGCCTTCTGCGTTTCAGTAAGGTCTTCGGAGACGATATAGTCTAGACGCAGCTTGCCAGGCTCATCCTGAACAAACTGGAACGATAGAAGTTCAGAAGCGCTCTCTCCGAGATCACAGAGAGAAGCCGTGCTAATGTGCTCACCGTTCTTACCGATAACCGGAACATGGCGATGTCCAAGAATCGTGTAGCCCTCACCGCAAGGTTGGACCGTGTCGTCAATTTCATAGCGAAGCAATGGCATGCGCCTGTTCACAAAACCAGTGCCAACCACATGCTTATCAACTATCTCGGTCAGTCCATAAAGCTTATTGAACCTATATACCGGTTCATCGCCATCCCAACCAATTTGCTCGCCGAAAACCGTTCTCTCAGTCGAACCGTAAGAAATGCGTACAGGGCACCCAAAAGCCTGCTCAAACTGACGGAGTTGATAGGGGTGTACGTTCTCCGATTGAAGGAAGATGCCCTTGGGATTCTTTTTTAACTTCATACCAGTCTGGTTTATCAGCTGCGCGAAATAACTAACCGAGGAAGTAAGGCCTCGAAGGTAATCGGGACCAAATGAATCGAAAGCCCTCACCGCCTCAGCGAAGTTGCTCTCATTGAGCAGCTTGGTATTACAACGCATCATTTGATAAAGGGGACTTGTGGTTATGAGGGTTGCGCCATCTCCACCAAAATATGCAAGCTTGCTGCGCTTATAATCGTAGCCAATGCTTCCGTAAAAGTGCATCGCGAAAGCATTCTCGCGGTAAAAGCACTCATTAGAATTAACCACAACCAATCGTCGACCCGATGAACCGCCAGTCTCAGCAGCGTAGGATCCCTCGCCAGAAATCGAAATACTTATCTCATCATAGTTCGCAAGGACCTGCTCTTTATCCAGAAGAGGTAGGGTGCTGAAGGAATCAAAGGTCACGTATTTCGGATCGACGCCAGCGCCGTCAAATCTCTTTCGATAGAAGGGGCTCACTTCATAGCAGTAGGCACACAAGTCACGCAACTTCGATAGCTGGAGATCTTCAATCTGCTCATCGCTCATTTTTTCCGCGGCCTGAAGCTCATGCATCTGCGAAAGGAATACTTTATTCCCCACCAATCCGTGGTGGATCGGTACAGCCAAGGCGCTCCTAAAGGCCTCTGGCATTGCCTCATAGATCTTTTTCAACTTATCGGTATTCATTATGCCAACCTCATTATCTCTGACTGATAGTAATAACGGTGCTCATCGCCTTATCGAAAGGGACAACAATTGCAGCCCCCTCCGAGAGCGAGCCGTATGAATCGGAAAACTTAAAAGGGCAACTATTGAAAGGTGCATCGAATTCGAACCGGACAAATCTTCCTGACTCCAAAGCGTATTCAGCCCCTCCATCATTTAGTGCAATTTCGGCATTTGGAAAATGGAAGCGAGCTGCACCAGAACAGCAAGAATCACCGGAAAGTGAATCGCAGATGGTAACCTTAGAACCAGCGACGTTTACTGAACGAAGAGCAATCACGGGCGCATAACCGTCATGTTCCGCCGACATGCAAATACCGCCTTCGGACGTTTCAAGGGAGAAGGCCGATACATTCGCCTTGCGGCCCCAAAGAAACGGACCCAAGGCCTCAGACTGACATCTGTCATCGATGCTGACGGTATTGTGTACACTCGTGGATCGAAACCGATAGCGTGCCTCCCGATTACCGTTGTAGACATACGTGCCAGGATCAATGAGCACGGGCTCGCCATCAACATATAGCTGCACGCTCAAGGCATCGGCATGGCCATGAGCGGCAAGTTGCCCAAACCCCAGTGGACCGTGATCAAACGCGAGCACAGCCCGACCCTCGTCAAAGCGAACGATGGTGATACCGCCTTCACAAAAACTCTCAACGGAGGCGTTCGCAACTGGCGGCAACTGCATAACATCCGAAACCCGTTCTTGCGAATAGAGCCAATCTAACGTTTCGCAACAGGCAACGTCTTCCGCATACCGAGCGCCATCTCCAATCTCAAGGGAGACCAGAGCCAGAACATACTCGGGATAGCATTGCTTACGCGACTCAAGGTTAAGGATTACTCCCTCATCATCGTCACCAAATTCAATATAACTGCCCTTGCAAACACAACATGCACGGGCATACCGAGCCATCGAATGCAACTGTGATTCGATCGACTTAGGAAGTTTCTCCCCCGCCGTATTCAGTACATGCGAAACGAGGCAAAATGCTTCCATTACAAATAATTCATAGTGGAGAGCCTGTTCCTTATTCACTCCATCAGCATGGGTCTGAAGCACAACCTCTGATTCAAGGAGTGCAAGCGCCTCTTCTAACCATTTTCTTTGACCGAAAACGACGGACGCAACCGCAACGCCCGCCGCCTCAACAATAGTGTGATTGTTGGCAGACGAATAGCGCGAATAGTGTCTACGCACATGCGCCGCCATACACCAGGCTCCAACACAGAGCCTCTCACGAAGTTCGACTGCGGCGGTATATTCAGACGCCTCAAGAAATGCCGCAGCGAACAACCAGTTAATGAGTCGAATAGACTCTTCCATCGGACTCGACCACTCGGGACCCCACATGAAGGGGTTGTGCTCGTTCCAATCTGCAAATAAATCGGACAGTTCCACGAGATATGCCCGATCATTCGTCACATAAAACGATTTGGCAAGCACGGCGAACTGGTAATGCCTGTTTAGTTCCCAATTGGTGCGAATATCACCCGGTACGTCCTCGGCGCCGAATGAATACTCTGTTGAAAAGCGAAAAGGCCAGTCGACAGCCGACTGAAAAGCCGCATGCCAACGCTTCCTATAATTCTTATACGAAAGGCCACTGAGAAGTTCGATCTCATTACCAAAGCTATATTTTGAGTTTGCGTAATTGAGACCAAGGCGAGAGAGATCCGCGCTCGGCGCTTCACCAAACGCATCGCGCTCATAAACGGCCACTTGAGTTGAGAACGCTTTGCGCTCACGCGAAGAAAGAATCTTCTGTTCGAGGCGCCAGCCAATCTCCCCCACGCTCATGGCGCGCAGTCGCTCTATGTACCAAGTTAGACTCAACTAAGCCTCAGCCTTCATCGCTAGAACATCCGAAATACGCTCGCTGGCATGACCGTCACCGTAGGGGTTAGACGCATAGCTCATGGCCTCGTACTCAGACTCGTCAGAGAGCAGGCGGCTGAACTCGCGGTAGATGACGTCCTCCTCGGTGCCGACGAGCTTCAGCGTGCCGGCTGCCACGCCCTCGGGGCGCTCCGTGGTGTCGCGCATGACGAGCACCGGCTTGCCCAGGCTCGGGGCCTCCTCCTGGATACCACCCGAGTCGGTGAGGATGAGGTGGCTCGCCGCCATGAAGTTGTGGAAGTCGAGCACCTCGAGCGGGTCGATGATGTGCAGGCGGTCGAAACCGTCGAGCTCCTCGTGGGCGGCCTTTCGGACGAGCGGGTTCATGTGGATGGGGTAGATTGCCTTTGTGTCCGGATGCTCCTCCATCACGCGGCGGATGGCGCGGAACATGCGGTGCATGGGCTCGCCCAGGTTCTCGCGGCGGTGCGCCGTGATGAGGATGAGGCGGGAGCCCTCGGCCCACTCGAGCTCGGGGTGGGAGTACCCCTCGCGCACGGTCGTGCGCAGGGCGTCGATGCCCGTGTTGCCGGTGATCCAGATCTTCGACTCCGGCTTGCCCTCGCCGAGCAGGTTCTGCTTGCTCGCCTCCGTGGGGGCGAAGTAGTACTCGCTCACGATGTCGACGGCCTGGCGGTTGAACTCCTCCGGCCAGGGGCTGTAGATGTCGTGCGTGCGCAGGCCCGCCTCGACATGCCCAACGGGGATCTGCAGGTAGAAGCACGCGAGCGCCGCGGCGAAGCTGGTCGTGGTGTCCCCGTGGACCAGGACCACGTCGGGCCTCTCACCCTCGAGTACGGCCTTGAGCTTCAGCAGCACGTCGCACGTCACGTCGAACAGCGTCTGGCCCGGCTTCATGATCGCCAGGTCGTGGTCGGGATTTACGTCAAAGACGCGCAGTACCTGGTCAAGCATCTCGCGGTGCTGGCCCGTCACGGTCACGACGGTCTCGAACTCATCCTTGCACGCCTTCAGCTCGTTGACGAGCGGGCACATCTTGATGGCCTCCGGACGGGTCCCGAAGACGAGCATTACCTTCTTCAAAACGATTTCTCCCTGAAGATCTGGTTTGTCCTACAGCTTGTAAACGTTCTCGCCGTCGCCGCAGACGTTGCGCGGGTCGATGAGGACGCGGTCGCCGAAGATGCCGGGGTTGTCCTTGACCTGGGAGTGGCCGACCATCACGATCACCATCTCCAGGCCGTCCAGGAACTCCTCCATGGAATGGACCTGGCCGGGGACCTCGTCGCGCTCGACCCACGGGTCGTAGACCTTGACGGAGCCGGCGCAGAGGTGCTCGGACATGGACTCGAGCATCTGCAGCGTCGGGGACTCGCGGATATCGTCTACGTTCTCCTTGTAGGTGAGGCCGTAGATGCCGACTTTGGAGGCGTCGGTGATGCCGCGCTCCGCCATGACCTCGTGGGCACGGTGCATGACGTACTCGGGCATGGAGGCGTTGGTCTGCAGGGCGAGGCGGATGAAGTTGGCCGTCTCGGGGTAGTCGCCGACCAGGAACCACGGGTCGACCGGGATGCAGTGGCCGCCGACGCCCGGGCCGGGGTTGAGGATGTTGACGCGCGGGTGCTTGTTCGCGATGCGGATGACCTCGGCGACGTCCATGCCGCCGATGCGGCAGATCTTGGCGAGCTCGTTGGAGAAGGCGATGTTCACCGCGCGGAAGGTGTTCTCGACGACCTTGGTCATCTCGGCGGTGCGGATGTCGGTGACGGAGATCTCGCCCTGGCAGAAGCTGGCGTAGACCTTAGCCACGGCCTCGCCCACCTCGGGGTCGTCGGCGCCGATGGTGCGGTTGTTGTGCAGCAGCTCGTAGACCATGTTGCCCGGGATGATGCGCTCGGGGGCGTGGACGAGCCTGACGTCCTCGCGGCCGGCCTCGGCGAGCAGCGGGCGCACGAAGCGGTCGATGGTGTTGGGCGACACTGTGGACTCGACTACGAGCACGGCGCCCTGTGGCGCGACCTCGAGAACGGTCTTGCAGGCCGCCACGACGTAGCAGGGGTCGATCTTCTTGTCGAGCTTGTCGTAGGGCGTGGGGACCGAGACGATGTAGGTGTCGCAGACCTGGTAGTCGGTGGAGAACTTGATGCCGGACTTAAGGGCGTCGGCGAACAGCTCGTCCAAGCCCTCCTCCTTGAAGGTGGTCTTGCCGGCGTTGAGGGTAGCGACGAGATCCTCGTTGTAGTCGGTGCCAACGACCTCCACGCCGTGGGAGGCCATCATGAGGGCGGTGGGGAGGCCGATGTAGCCGAGACCAATAACGTTAACCATTGCTATTCACCTTTCTTAGCGAACTTGTATCTATACGTGAGGGCGACGAATTTGAGGTTGCCGATGATGTAGCGTTTCCACAGCCTTCTCGGCTCCTGGATGAAGCGGTAGAACCACTCCAGGCCGTGCTCCTGCATCCACGTCGGAGCTCGGTCGGTAACGCCGGCAACAACATCGAAGCTGCCGCCGACGCCCATGACGAAGGGGATTCCGATCTGGTCGATGTACTTGTGGACCCAGTACTCTTTCTTGGGAGAGGAGAAGGCGACGAACATCATGTCGGCTCCCGAGGCGGCCATATCGGATACGATCTGGGGCTCGTCCGCCTCGGTGAAGTAGCCGTTGCGATACCCTGCGATCTGGATACCCGGGTACCTGTCCTCGAAAATCGCTTTGACCTTGGTGACCACCTCTTCTTTCGCCCCGAAGAGGTAGATGCTGTAGCCCTTTTCGGACGCCAGCCCGACAAGCCTCTGGAACAGGTCGATGCCCGTGACGCGTTCCCCGAGAGGAACCCCGATCTTTTTCGCCGCCCAGACGATCGAGGCGCCGTCGGCGTTGATCAGGGGGCATTCGTTGACGATGGACGCGAGCTCGGGATCGGCCTCCATCAGGTTGACCTTAGAGGCGTTGATGACGACATGCTGGGTCGGAACGCCCCTCGCAATGATCTTCTCGATTTCATCGACCGTCTCGTCTAGCGAGATGGCGTTTACATACGTGTTCAGAATTGGATAACGATTGCTGGCTGGCACTAGCACGCCCCGCTTCCTGTGATTACCTCGACGATAGTGAGTAGAACGATCTTGATATCGGTGATTACTCCGCGCTTGGCGATGTACTCCAGGTCCCGGCGGACCATGCCGGCGAACCCGGTCGAGTTGCGCTCCGTGACCTGCCACCAGCCGGTGATCCCCGGCTTCACGGCCAGGCGCTGCAGGTCGAACTCGGTGTACTCCGCCACCTCGTTGGGCAGCGGCGGGCGCGGGCCCACGACGGACATCTGGCCCAGGAACACGTTCAGAAACTGCGGGAACTCGTCGATGGAGTGCTTGCGGATGAACTTGCCTATCCTGGTGACGCGCGGGTCGTCCCTCATCTTGAACATGGCGCCGGCGATCTCGTTCTGTTCCTTGAGCTCGGCGAGGCGCTCGTCGGCGTCCCTGTACATGGAGCGGAACTTCCACATGCGGAAGGTGGACAGCCTGCCGTCGCGGTGGGTCTGGCCCACGCGGATCTGGCTGTAGAACGGGTTGCCCTCGCTCTCCAGGCGGATGGCGGCGGCGAGCACCAGGCTGGGTATGGCGATGAGGGCCAGCACGCAGCCGCTGAACACGATGTCGAACGCGCGCTTTACGGCACGGTAGCCCAGGCGCGTGCGGTCCCAGTCCTTCACGGCCTGCATGGCCTTGTAGCGCACGCTCACTTCGCCGCGATTCATGGCCTGGGCTATAAGCGCGGCCCCCACCGGCGCGTTTTGCCCTGTCACTTCTTTAGTAGTCAAGTTCAAATTCACGTCCCTGTCCCCAGGGATCCCCCAATCGATGAATTCAAATTGCGAATGAATTGCCAGTGCGACGTCCCCTTACGTCTTACTGGGCACGTCCAACGGAAGCAGCTCCCTAAATGCGGAGTCGCCTTCGCCCACGTCCACCAGGCACCAGCGCTTATGACGGTCAATCTTCTTAACACGGGCCTCTTGCCCCACCAAGGGCCCCTGCTCTATGTGCAGTACGCCGTCTTCTATGCGGGCTACGCTGTTGCGCACCACGCCGTCGTCGTCGAGCACGCTGCGGTACCAGTCCTGCGCATCGTCCGGCATGGGCGCATAGGCCCGCTCCCTGCTGCCGGCAATGCGGCAGCCAAAGCTCAACTGGGCCAAAGCCTTGTCGAGCAGGGCTGCATCGCGCGTGGCGACGAAGAAGTATTCCTTGTACATGGGTTTGATTTGGAGCGACCAGACGCCGTCCCGCTTAAACCAAAACTCCTTTTGCATCACAAAAGCGTCCTGCATCAGCTCGTGCGGGATAATGCGGCGGACCTTTTCGCAGGTCTCGCGCTCTTTACCGTTGGGGGTGTGAACCAGATACCAGCGGACGCGGCCGTGTTGGCTGTTGGTAGTAGCGCCACTAAAGGCACCGGGCAGCTGCTCTTGGCGCCGCATTGTCTGTTCCATCTCTCGCCCCCTTAACTTGCATCCGCGACGCACGCGGATGCAGGGGCGTTAAGAAAAGGCTTCTCGCTCGCAGCTAGGCGCAGTCGCAAAAGTACAGGTTTTCGTATCTTTCGACGAAGCTCATTATACGAATAAATCCAGACCGTTTTCCCAGATTGCGTAAATAGCGGCGCGAGCGGATACATCTCCATACCCCACTACAAAAACCTGTACATTTTTGCGCAACAAAAAAGCCGCTCTACCAGCGGCTTTTCCTGTATTAAGGCAATAATGCGTTTTTATGGGATCATTTTGTTTTGCCAAACGGTTACGGGGGTTGTTGGCATCTTGTGAGCGTTGCGCAACTGCAACTAATCCTTTCCAGCCCCTTGCTCGGCATAAAAAACGCGGCTGCCCCGTGCATGGGACAGCCGCGTATATATGCGGTTTGTAAACCTATGCGCTCGCCTTAGGCGCGAGTCTTGATCTCCTCGGTCACCTTGGCAACAAACTCGTCGACGCTCATCTGGACGGTCTCGTTGGAGCGATCGCGGACGGAAATGTTACCGGCCTCGACCTCCTTCTCGCCAAGGATGAGCATGTAGGGCACGCGGTCGATGCTGCGGGCCTCACGGATCTTGTAGCCGATCTTCTCGTCGCGATCGTCGCAGACCACGCGAATGCCGGCCTCCTCCAGCTTGGCGCACACCTCGTGGG
>ERZ809074.1093-NODE-1093-length-37336-cov-8.759314_pt1 | contig 37336 bp, 27 predicted proteins | sample MGYA00520795_ERZ809074 | MGnify/ENA primary metagenome ERZ809074 (study PRJEB31570, sample SAMEA3212989) | Homo sapiens | biome: human-gut; feature: human gut; material: fecal | place: Sweden | collected 2011 ...
GCTCCAGAAACCGCATAAAACCTAGGTTTTTGAAGGGGTACCGTAGAAATGGAGCTTTAGCCCGAGAGGGCATTGATACTACCGTTGTCGTTTCTGTTGCTTTTTCCATTGTTGTTGTAGAAATGGAGCTTTAGCCCGAGAGGGCATTGATACAGTTTTATCCCCCTAAGATCAGTATGTAAAACGCCAAGTAGAAATAGAGCTTTAGCCCGAGAGGGCATTGATACTTTTGTCTTTTCATTTTTTTGCCCCTCCATGGCTGTGGTAGAAATGGAGCTTTAGCCCGAGAGGGCATTGATACATATTAATGCATTCCACCACCGCTTCATAAATTTCTCCGTAGAAATGGAGCTTCAGCCCGAAAGGGCATTACAGAGCATTAAATTTTAAGTTGAAGGGAGATTGAGATGAGTTTCTTTAGTAGATTATTTGGAAAAGGAAAGCAAGAGAAGCAGAAAGAGCTAAATCCACTACCGAAGCAGGAAGAGTTGATAGAGGAAGATATAAATTATGCAGAAGAAAATGAAAAGCGGCTTCAGGCAGGAGGGATTAGCCCAGAATATTTTTATCGCATTTTTAAAGAAAATTTTCCTAAATATCAGATTGAGAGAACTGTTTCTGCAAGACGTTTGGATGCTTCATGTCATGAAAAATGTCATCCAATCGATTTCTTGTTTTCCCAAAATGGTGTACCTGTGCTAGCAGTAGTATTAACTACACAGAATCAATACAGATCAATGCCATTCAGAGGAACGGAAGCAGTCTGTGATGCAAATGATGTGTCATATATGAGATTTTTTATTGAAATGAGAAATGAACGAAACTATGTGCGAGAACGCGTAGCAGAAGAATTAGAAGAATAAGATACGATATAAAGCAGAAAGGAAACGCCGAAAGGTACCTGTGATGGGCAAAGCACCAGCTTAGATAAAAATCGTGCAGGTGAAGAGTTGGTGTACGGTCTGGTATGCGTAACACGCATGTTAAATGCATTTTCTTTTCTGATTTATATAAAAGTCAGGTGAATAGTGAAAAGTTCACCTGACCTTTTTTATACAAAGGTTTGTGAAGGGAAGAAGAAAGATATGGAGATATTACAGGAATTGGAGCAGGAGACTGTTTGGCAGCAGTATCTAGAAAATGTTTTACACGAAAATCCAGTGGAGTGGAAGAAGTTACAGGAATACATTGCTCAAAAGAAATATGTGCCGATTGTAAATAATATGAAACAAGTAGGGGAAAGTGGTGAAGAATTTATATTTATTCCTAGAAAAGTGCTGCTGAGCAAGAAGGGAACAGATCGTAAGAGAGTTGTTTATGTATATCCTTATGATGTACAGGTAGTTTTAAAGGTAATAGCTTGGAAACTTCATAAATATGATAATTGCTTTGCTAATAATCTGTTTTCGTTTAGAAAATTTGTAAACGCGCAGACAGCGGTTCGATATCTGAGAGAAAAACAAAAATAGGGAGATTGGTACACATACAAATTAGATATTCACAATTATTTTAATTCGGTTAGTGTAGACAAGATACTTCCAATGGTCAAGGAAGTATTAGTGGAAGAACCGATTCTTTATAACGTCATATGTGCAATACTTAAGAATCCCTATGTGGAATACAATAAACAAGTAATTCAAGAAGAAAAAGGAATTATGGCAGGCATGCCACTGTCAGCCTTTTTGGCAAATCTTTATCTTACGAAAATTGACGTCTGGTTTCAAGAAAATGATATTCTGTATGCAAGATATTCCGATGATATTATTATCTTTGCGCAAGAAGAAAAGAAGATAGAACAATACAGTGAAAGGCTTACAGAAATGATACACGAGGCAGGACTTGTGTTAAATGAGAAAAAAACAAGGAAAACGAATCCAAAAGAGGCATGGACTTTTCTTGGATTTCAATGCAGTGGAAACTGTATAGATGTGTCAGATGAAGCTTTAGATAAAATAAAGAAAAAGCTTAAAAGAAAAGCGAGGGCATTATATAGATGGAAATGTAAAAAGAAGACAACAGACGAACAGGCAGTGAGGGGATATATACGGCGTGTAAATAAAAAGTTTTATGATGATAATGGAGAAAATGAATTAACGTGGAGTCGCTGGTATTTTCCTGTTATCAATACAGAGAAGAGTCTGAGAATAATAGATCATTATGTACAGGAATGTATTCGTTATGTGGTAACTGGACAATACAACAAGAAAAATTACCATTTTAAGTACGAGAAAATGAAACAATGCGGATATCATAGTTTGGTGAATGAATTTTATAAAATGAAAGGTGTGAAACGGCTAAGTGATACAGCTAATGAAAAATAACGTTATATTACAGACAGCGGCACAATAGAATGACATGAGAAATAGATTGTTACTGTTCACGCGTCATGTTACGAGGCCCTTCGGTATAATGGTTTCGTCGCCGGACCAAACTCAGCAGGCTCCTTTTATGTTCTTTCTTATCATGCATTACTTTGAAAGACCTGCTTCAAGTGTCCGGCTCGTGAAATCCATTCACCTTCGGGCTATGCTGTAAATATTGATCGTTGCGTGAACAGTAACAATAGATTTAAGCAAGGAGTGATAAGACAAAAATAATAGGTGACAAACTGCAAAATGCGTGTTATACTGAGAACGACTTAAGTAGTGTTAGTGACAATAAAATATGTCTAAATTGTTAACATGCACGAAAAATGGTCATTGTCAGAATATTCTGATAAATGCCTGCAAAAATATGCTCCAGAAACCGCATAAAACCTAGGTTTTTGAAGGGGTACCGTAGAAATGGAGCCCCAGCCCGAAAGGGCATTGATACAGACTTCATTTCTATGCACTATTATTTTCCCTAAAGTAGAAATGGAGTCTCAGCCCGAAAGGGCATTGATACATTCTTTGTTTTACTTGTTAAAGAGAATTTTATAATTGTAGAAATGGAGCTTTAGCCCGAAAGGGCATTGATACTATTAAAATACTTTCCGGCTTCCCAAATCCTTGATTCCGCGTAGAAATGGAGCTTTAGCCCGAAAGGGCATTGATACCAGCACTTTCCTTTACAGCACTCACAGTACTCATTCTTGTAGAAATGGAGCCCCAGCCCGAGAGGGCATTGATACCCATGTTGTCTTTCTCCTTTCATTTGTTCTGGCAACCATGTAGAAATGTAGCCTCAGCCCGAGAGGGCATTGATACGCAATCTCTTTTTCTATACTCTTTAGCCTTTCTAGAGTAGAAATGGAGTTTCATTCACTGAGTATCAAAATAAAATGATTGGAGATTTTATGTTTACAGAAAATGTGAATTTAAATGGATATAGCATCACGTCATTTGTATGGCCTTTTGTAATGCAAAAAGAAAAAGAAAATGAGTCTACTCTCTTTGATTGTGTAAGCAAGGCAGGATGGGTTGAATCAGTTGACAAGCAGACACTTTGGAATGAAGGTCATGCACAGATGATGCGTGATTGTTTTATGGCGGATCAGTATTTTAGCGATTATGCAAGAATGCTGTTTCGTAATGGAAAATGTTTCAAAGAATATCATTATCCGCAGCGTGAGGATCAGAAGCTTACTTATGTGATCAAAATAAACAATGAGGAGCAGTATGAACTTGAAATTGCTTCTATAGAATTACATGTATATATGGAAGAAATTGGAATACTGTTTATAAATACCGTAAATACAAAGTATCCTGAAATTGATCAGATTAAAAAGATAAATGATTATGGACGAAGAATTGCATTAGCTTTCCTGCCGCAGGATGCAAATGGCTTTATTTTGTGTGCAGAGCAGATTGGAGTAAAATCTGCGAGAGCGGCTTCTGTTACCGATTTTAGAAAAATGACAAGTGAATATCTTGATGGAAAAATAGCAACAGAACAGCTGAGACACCAAGCAGAATTTCTGACAGATATTTTAAATTGTAATCTTGGACATAGCTTTGAAAATAAAATAAAGCCAGTGGTGTCTTGTGAGGATAGAATGCATCTGCACTGTCTGATTCGTAATGATGAGCTGTCACAGATGATTCAAGAAGGTGAATGGAAGCAGCATGGGGAGCAGGAAGAATTGTTATATTCGCTTTTATTTGCCGATCCGTCTGATGCAACTTGCAGAGATGATGAGATGAGACAAACTCTGCTACTTAAGGCACTTTATCCGAGATGGGCGGATTATGGAACAATACATGGTATAACGAATTATTCCATGATGGCATTAACTGGAAGAACAGAGTGGATTAATGAGAGTGTTGTAAGACCGTTTCTGTTAGAATATGGATACATGCTGTCAGTAGTTGCAGCGCAGAAGACAGGTATTGAAAAATTCATGATGGAGTTAACTGAGGATACTTTTGATAATAAAGAGGATGTGCCTACGAAGGAAAAACGCAGAAAACGGTGGAAACGTTTTAACACCATTTTGATGCTGCATGAATTTTCAACACAGGATCAGGGGACGGAGCTTTATGATCTATTAAAACAGCAGATGAAAATTGAAGAGCGAGCAGCATGGTTGCAAAGAATGATGGATTGAAAATAAGAATGACAAAGTGGTTCTTGAGACAGAGCTGCTTTGTTTTTTTTGCTAATTGTAAAAGTTGATAAAACAAGACAAAGAAAATGTGAAAAATGCACAAAAATGCATGGAATACATAAAAAATATTGATAAAATAGCCATACAAGTGTACAATAATAGAAATTAGTTTACTAGGTAAAAGTTAGGAGGCAGAGTATGTGTAGCAATGTGATGGAAAATGGTATAAAGCTTACAGCGACATTAGAATCGCAGTCACCGATGATTCATTTTCAGGCGCGGGAAACAGGTGCTGTATTGCGTGCAAGTGAGGTAAAACCAAAGTTGGATCGCTTTTTGATAAAAAAATTGGTCGCAAATAGTCAGCTTACAAATGAAGAAGCCTTAAAAAAATTAAAAGAGAAGCATTCGGAATATTTTCAGGATGTTAAATTAAATGATGCACTAAATTATAAAATGAGAATTATTGCAACGAAAGTAAATGAGTTTTCACTGGAAGATGGAGGAAAATCACGATATGCGCCATTTTTTGCAAATTCAGGAAGAAATAATGATGAAGAAAAGTTAAGGGGTGTGTTTGTTACTGCTGAGCTGACGATTGTATGCTTTAATAAAACACTGCGAGAGACAATAAAAAGATATTTGGAGGAGTTCTTTATTGTAACAAATTTTGGAATGATGCAGGGAAAGGGCTTTGGCAGTTTCATAGTAATTGGTTCTGTTCAAACGGATACTAATGGAAGAATATCTTCTGATGAAATCGGAAAAATAGCAAAGCAATTGGAAGAATCGGTAGAGGCAAAAAGTTGCTATTATATGGAATTTAATGCACTTGAAGGAGAGGTAGAAGATCGCCTGAAGAACATTTATAAAGATATGTTTGATGAAATTAAATTATTTTATGGAATTATGAAGTCGGGCTATAACGTGAATGGGAAATATGCCAGATCATACATTTATGATTATATGCACAATAATTATAGATTGGGAAATGAAAAAAAGTGGATGAAACAAAATAAAATAGCGCCAGCAATTATGCATCCAAATCGAATTATAAAAAGTGCGGATGAAAGACATTTGGCTTCACTGTCAAACTGCCAGACGATATTAAAGAGTGCAACTAAAGTGTACTGGGTGAAAGGTAACAGGGGTGTATCTGTTAGAACAAATCATGGATATTGTGATGCAATCAGAGACATTGCAAGAACAGCTCAGAGTACAGAAATGGATAATGAGCATGACCCTAAATATGTTCGGGCTCTTTTGGGAACTGCGATTCAAACTGAGTTTAAAATAGGATATTATAAAAATAATAAAAATAATAGATGGTGTTTGTTAGGAAGAGATGAAAATGACAAAGTTCAAGTAACAATTGCGGATACTAGCGAAGAATTAGAACGCGTGCCGTCTCCGATTTACTTTAAGATCATCAAAAATGTTGTTTTCATAACAGCAAAAAAAATACCAGAAAAAATATATGGAAGAACATTTAAATTCTCAAGCTGTTGGGAAAGTGGAACAATATCAACACCAAGCAAGGAACAGTTAATAGATAATGCAACAGGTAAGGCATTTGATATTCAGACTTTTCTTAAAGAGTATGTTGATTATTATAATGGTGATCTACGGACAAAAGTAACAAGAGTAAGAAATGCTAAAATAATCCAAGAAGTGCAAATAAAGGAGGACGCAAATGAGTGATGGAAGATATGTCGGAATTACAATTGGTCCGATTTATGATACCTTGCTGGAAGCAAGCTCTCCGGCAGCGATGTGGTTTGCCAGCAGTATGTTTTCTGATATGACAAGGCAGTTGTGCAATGAAATTGACGAACAAATATTGAGTGCAGAGCATTACATAGGAAAAATGTATTCGCCTTATTATGATAGAAACGAAGCAAAGAAGGCAGGTGCAGTTGGAAAATATCATGATAGAATTATTTTTTATACGACTATGCCTGAAGAACCACTGCTTGGAAAATTGGAAGAGATAACAATTAGAGTGAAACATAATATTGGACAGATCGTGTATGATGCGATAGGGGAAGGTGATAAAAAAGACGATTTTTTCCAAAGTTATCTGCAGGTTCATTACATGTTTCTGGATGAATCAGAAGTGAAAGGGAACATTATCAAAGAAATTTCACCATATTTAGATGAGATGGAATTGATGAGAACATATCCAAATGCATCATCATACAACCCACTTCGCATATTGTTTGCAGGTGATACAAATGGATCCAACAGGTTTGTAAGAGAAAGTAAGTTTTTTAAGGAAAGAGAAGCGGATGAGACGTTAGGCGAAAATGGAAAAAATTTGAGCAGTATTGAGACGATTGCAAAGTGTGGTGAAGAAACTGCAGGAAACATGAAGAAAAGAAAGTATTATGCTTTCGTGGCAGCTGATGGTGATTCTATGGGAAAAACGCTGGAAAAGCTAGTACAGGATCCATCTAATCCAGCTGATAAAACGTTAGAGAAGTTTTCGCAGGCATGCTTGCGTTATACAGAACAGGCTGCACAGCTGATTAACGAATTTAGCGGAATGACGATCTACGCCGGAGGAGATGATCTGCTGTTTTTGGCTCCATTAGAAAATAAGGAAGGGAAAAGTATTTTTGAACTTTGCTATGATATTCAGAAGTGTTTCAGAAATACAATTAACAAAGAAATAAATCACGATAAAAAAGAGGATCTAAAGACAGGAGTTCCAACCTTATCTTTTGGCATTGCAATGCAGTATTATAAGTTTCCACTGTATGAGGCATTGGCAAAGGCAAGAAGTTTGCTGGATGATGCAAAAAAGACAGCGGGGATTCGAAAAGACAGTATGTCGGTTCAGCTGACAAAACATAGCGGACAGACAGTCCAATTTGAATTGAGTAATGAGGAGCGAGGCCTTGTGAAGGCTTTTATCGAGGAACCGTACAACGATACAAAAACAATCAATTCTATTGTTTTTGCGATCAATACATATCGGCCAGTATTTGAAATTCTTCAGACTTTGGCACAGCAAGAGAAGATAAATCAAGAAGCATTTATTAGAGCATGGCTGAATTTATTTGATAACATTAATCAGACTCAATATAGTCCGTATGTCAGGGATATCGCTGATAACCATTACCAATATATAATAAAAGGAATCAGGGAGGCCTTTGATAAGTGGGATGAATTGATGTGCAATACCCAAATAAGTGAGAGTGAATTTAAGGCAGAGTGGAAGAAGATTGCAGAGCAAAATGACTTGATTAAGGAATATTTGAATGAAAGATGTCTTGTGCCGGAGAATGGAACTTCAGATATTCAGTGGGAGATTGAGTATGCTAAGTACGAGGAAAAATGGAAAAAACAAAACAATCACTCAACGATAAAAGATAATAGATTGCATCTGTTAGAAGCTGTATTAAGATACAAGAAATTTTTGAGTGAGGAGGGCAGCTATTGATGGGAGAAGAATTGAAAACAAAAGTGTACAAGATTCAATTAACACCGTTGGAACCATATACGTTTGGAACAGATCAGGGGCTTTCGTTTGCTGGAATTGAGAACAGCAGAGGAAAAGAGAGCTATTATGTGTTGTCAAAAATGGTTCCAGAGCAGACTACTATTTGGGGAATGCTTCGTTATGTAATGCTGCAAAAAGCAAATCTGGTCGAGTCTGATTTTGGGTATTCTGATGACAATAAGCGAAAAAAAATGGAAACATTGATAGGAAAAAACAGCTTTTCGTTTGCCAGCAAAACAGAGCAGGATTTTGGAATGCTGATTGGAATATCACCAATTTTTCTGAAAGATCCAGCTGAGAAACTGTATATGAAAAATCCTCAGAATAATAAGAGCACTATGGAATACTGCCCAATTGAGATGGAAGATGCTGCCAGAAAGAGTTCGAGAGGAAAAATCCATTTTCCTAAAAAGGGGGAATATGATGCAAAGAGGGGAACTGCACAGGGATGGATTCGGATTGAGCCGTTAATGAAGCAGGAAAAGCAGGAACGTGTAATTTCAATGCCTGTTGAAGAAAAATTATATACAGCGATCCGAAAGACAGGAACAGATGACGCATTTTTTAAAAGAAAAGCATTTGCTATGAAAGAAGGCTATGCATTTGTTGTGTATGCCGAGGTGAAAGAGGAGCAGGAAAGTGTATTCCCTGAAAAAACGGTTTGCTATATGGGATTAAAAAAATCAGCTTTTAAGTTTGAAGCAAGTTTAACAGATAAAAAAACGATTCAGAACGTTGTTGATGATGTTTCAAGTGTATTTAAAAATGCAGGTCCCCAATGGACAATTGCAATGTCAGACATTGTGCTTTTGGCAGAAGGAGATCAAAAGTACGGTGATGATTTTTATATTATTTCAGGACGAAAAATACAAAATCTTGAGACACAGTATCAGAGTACTGAGAGGGGATATGCAAAGCGGCTAAAACGCAGCAAGGTTCAGTATAACTTACTGGATAGTGGCAGTGCATTTTATGGAACATGTATGCTAAACTTGGACAACAAGAATCATAAAAAATTGGGATATAATTACCTGATTTCAACAAAACAATAATGAAAACTGGATATGACAGGAAGGAGCAGATAGAAATGAGTGAGTATGGCTATATAGTAAAAATGAAGTGTTTGACCAATATGCATGTAGGAGATGGTGAAGAGAATTATAGTATTATTGATAAGATGGTAGAGCGAGATCCTGTTACCAAGTATCCAACTGTGAACGCATCTGGTGTAAAAGGAGCACTGCGAGAGTTTTGTCAGAAAAAATATCCAAGTCAAACTTGCGGTATAAATGATATTTTTGGAATGGAGGATGTGACTAATAAGATCACAAAGCCTGGACAGGTAAAGATTTTGGCTGCTGAAATGCTTGCCAGATCAGCGAGAGCATCGGAAGGCAGCGCACCATTTTATCTGGTGACGACACAGACGGCTGTATCACGTTTTAACAGTTGGTGCAAGCTGGTGTCGGGAGCAAATGGTGCTGAAATCAATGCGACAATAGAGAATGTGCCACATGATAAACCTTGTGCAGCGGAAGAGATTCCATTAACAGAATATTATGAATATGACGAAGATGAAGAGACCGAATGTTACAACCCTAACCTTTTTCTAATGAAGGAGGAGGATTTCCGTGACCTTCCGCTTCCAGTTCTTGCGAGAAATTGTTTGGATAATGGAAAGAGTGTGAATTTGTGGTATGAAGAGGTAGTGCCATATAATAGTATTTTTTACTTTACAATTTTGGGACCAGAAAATTTGGTAAACGAACTGAAAGGTATGATTGAAAATCAGATTGTACAGTTTGGCAGTGGAGCGTCTATCGGATATGGTTTATGTGAGTTAACGATATTGGGAGGAGAACAATGAACAAAAATGTAGTAGCGCGTCAGATTCCACTTGCATATAAGGAATTGGAAACCAGTGGGATTGTAGTGAAAAAAGATGAATATAAATTAATTCCAAAAGGATATCGAGGTCAAATATCTGCATTTGGTGCTGCGGTGACGATGGGAAGTCTGATTCCAGCAGTCGCTTTTTTCTCTAAAAAAAGTGGAGATCAGAGCAGTACTTCAGAGGAGGATGTTGATAGAACAAAGCTGATGAAGGCAGTCTTTTTGCTTCTGAAGGATGATGCAGATAGTTATGGAACTGCTGTGCAGAAAGCGAAATTTAAAAATGCTTCTGATTTGATGCAGTACATATATAATGTGAGTGAGAATGAAACGGATCTGGAAAAGAAAAAGAAGGCTTTAAAAACATGTAAAGAGGAGATCGAGAATGCAGCAATTGCCTTGAAGTTGGCAGTTGGCTTGTACTTGCATGAGGTGCCAAAAAATACAGAAGGAGGAGGTGAACAGAGCTGATATGAAATCGAAAAATATGAACTATCGCTTTAATGTAGAATACTATAAAGATTTGAAGTATATTTACTATATAGGTCAAAAAAACCATGATGAAGAAAAAAAGCAGATGAACAAGAATTGAAGAAGCGCGACAATGAAATTGAAAACTTTGAATTTAGTAGTTGTCCAGCAATATATAAGCTGCTTAAAAAAAAGACTGAGAGTAGTTGGAAGTCGTTTGAGCTTTACACCGCATATCCTGGTGTGTTGATTGGAACTGGGAACCCACATGAGATTAGTATGGAAAATGCAATAAAATGTGGTTTTTCATTTGATTATGTGACAGGTCTGCCATATATTCCAGGTTCTTCAATAAAGGGAATGCTGCGCAGCTATTTTCCAAAAGAAGGTTCAGCAGACGAACAGGAGAAACATGCGTATATCACAGAAGTATTGAAGAATACAGGTGTCACGTTTGAAACGGAAAGTGACGAGAAAGTGAAGATGGTGATTGCTAATCTTAAGAAGAATCTGTTTGAAGGAAGAGATGTGTTCTTTGATGCATTTCCAGTAGTAGATATAAATCAGAGAAAAAAGCTTCTTGCAAAAGAATACATCACTCCTCATCAAGACAAATTCCAGAATCCAAAACCAATTAACCTGATAAAAATTAAGCCAGGAGTAAAAATCTGCTTTATGTTTAGCCTGAATGACTTTGATTTTGATACGTATCATATTACTGCCGATCAGAAAGAGTGTGTATTAAAGCAGATTATTCTGGACATGGGAGTTGGTGCAAAGACAAATGTAGGTTTTGGCATTATGACAGAAGAACCACTACCGTCTAATGTAGAAGTGATGGTAAACACAAACAACCATTGACATAAAAAATAAAAGCTTAGAAAAAGGGGGTGATGATGAATGGATTTTTTCTATGGGGATCTAATGACAAATCAGATTTGGAAATATACAAATGGAACGAGGTCGGCTGCGCAAGAAGCTGATCAGAGATGGATAAAAAATAATTACTGTGTGCTTTTTATAACATACTTAGAAAATAGTTCACCATTTCAACAACAAAAAATAACAATAAAGAATGAAAATGGGATAAAATTTGAGTTTAAAAGAATTAATTGTCTTGTGATTGATGCTAAGAGATATTTTACAGATTGGCTTATAAAAAATGAACTGGTTTCTATAACAAAAGAAAATGAAATCACTGGAATTGAGGCTGAACTGTATAATAAAATAAGTGAGTCAGATAAGGAAGTGTCACCGTCACGTAAGGACAGCATAGGCAAAATAGCTGCAGGAATTGAACGTATCTGTCATGATAGAAATTTATGTGATAAACTAATAGCTGCATTTAGCTATCATACATTTGTATTTCCGTTTTATGTGGAGCATGCATCTGATGTTGATAAATGGAAAAAAGCTTTAAAAAAATCAGATTGCTGGGAACGTGATATATGGAGTGATACTTTAACGAGCGAAAAGATGCAGCCAAGAGATATTTTGGAGAATTATGCGCTGTATCAATATCTCACTGACGTAGGAAGAAAGGCAGTGTTTGACTATGATGAAGAGGACGATGGAATCGTTTCATCATGGAAAATAGAAGACAAGTATGTTCGAAATGTTGGTATTTACGAAATTACAAAAGGAGAAGACAAGTATCAACTTGTTTTAAATTCACTTCGCCTGAAAATATATAATACCAATATTGCCCTGTTTATCATAGAGGCTCAGAATTGTTACTATTCTTCATTAAAAGATATTAAAAGAATTAATGAGTTTGGAAGAAGAATTTTTGAGCCTTTTCTTATGTCAGATGGAGCCATATGTATAGAATGTGCAGATGAACAGAGATTCTTTATTCCAGGTTTACTGGAAAATGAAAGTCAGGATGTAACTGAAAGTCATGGTACGCCGTTTGTTACGTTAGAAAACGGCAATGTGAAGTTTAATTATGTTAATTTTAATCCGTCGCAAGTTAGTCGTTCTGTACCAATTAAGGGACTGGCAGATTTCATAAAAGAAATTCTGGTATTAGGTCTGGAGAAAGAGACAGAGATTGTGTATGGGCAAAGCAAGACATATGGCAGAAAAAATGCAATCAAAATTAAACCAGCAGTTGACGATAGAATGTTTGTTGTGTCCATGGTGCTGAATGGAAACCTGATAAAAAAAGCAAAAAAACGTGAAAACGATGGATATGCATATTTGGAGGATCCAGAGGTTTCAGCTCAGATATATGCATTGTTCGCTGTGGATCAAGATGATGCAACTTGTCAGAGTGTGACTATGCGAAAAGCATTGTTGGAGGAATTTATAGATTCCAGATGGATAGAGTATGGAACCATTCATGGAGTAACACATCAATCTTTCATGGCTTTAACATCAGAAACAGCACCTGATGCAAGCGTGATCAGTCCGTTTTTGAATATGTACGTGGAAATGGTTAATTTGGCATTAGCGCAAAGGGCATCTTTGCTTCAATTTGCGGAAGATTTAAGAAAGCTTTCACAGGGATTTGAAAAGGGCAGTAGTTCAAAAATGAAAAGAAGAACGGTAAATGATCTCATTGCACTGCAGGAACGTTATGCAGCATTTCAGGCACAGATTTTGATTGCAGAGCCTACTGTGCAGGAACAGGGAGTAGAATTATATGAAATGCTGCAAAAGGAACTCGGAATAGAGAAAAACAAAGCAGAAATGACGGAAAAGATAAAGGATCTCTGTGAGATTGCAGATATACATCAGGAATCAAAGTTGAATCGATATGCGTTCTGGTTTGGTGTTGTGGGTACGTTTCTGGCACTGGGAAGTTTGGATGTTGCTAGTAGTGTAGTTGCTAGTTTGCTTTTGGGATTAACCGGAACAGAATGTACGGAGTTGCTTTCGGCAGGTATTTTAAAGCATTCAAAATACATTGCTGTGGGAGTCTTTGTGTTTGTACTCATTGTTTTGAGTAAGTGGTGTTGGTGTAGTAATAAAGTAAGACGATGTCGCAAAAAGATAGTAAAGAAACTAGATTGTATAATAACAAGAAAAAGGAACAGGATACATGAATAAAAATTTTGAATTATGGCTTGACGAGAGTGGTGATTTTGAAAATCAGCATGAACTCGAAGGGACAACTAGAAAACCGTCGTTGATCGGCGGTTTTCTAGTTGAAGAAGAAGTTGCAGACAAAATAGATTTTGAGGGATTGATTGATTCTAATCGCAATCATGCAATGGAATTGGAAGAAGATGATAAAAAAAATTATGTTCTTCCAGTATTGCAGAGAATGAAGAGTGAGTATAATGCAGCTCAAGTTTTTTTTGAAAATCAAGAATATCATGATGAAGCCACCAGCAGGCAACTGTATCTTTCGATGATGGCAGAGGGAATCCTGCAGCTTTTGCAGCGATTAAATGCACGATATGAAAGTGTTGGATTGAGGGTTACAATTGCTCAGAGGCAGGATGTCACAGCAGAGGCAGGAAATCAAAGGATCAGAGAAAATGAGTATAAGAAGGCATTAGAATATTGCATAAAAAGAAAACAGCGAGAGCGAAGAGCTATGCTTCATCCAGATTGTGAAGTTAGTTTTGAAATATGCAGAGCATCAGACAGCATGCGTTTACAGTTGGCTGATTTTGCATGCAACACACGTTTAACACGGGACAGTCATGCATTTAAGGATGTCAGATCAGAAGTGGAAGCATTATATTCAACAGCCTTTTTATTCACATTGACGGAGGTGGGATCTCAAAATTTTATACAGCAGTGTCTTGCACAGAATAACTATTCTGATGCGATATTAGAACTTTATACGACTAAGGATAATTTAGAGCATGGAAAAATACTGAGTTTAATGGCTGAACGAATGAAGAATTGTTCGTATAGATTAATAAAATCGCAAATGAAAAATTGTGTAGCAGATTTGCTGGTTTATGCACTTAATGAAGATGATTATGAAGTGGGAGAGGCGTTGCTCAAAAATCTGTTAGATGAACTGATTCCATTTTTAAAGAAAAATGGAATGCCACAGGAGCATTTGCATTTTTCAATACTGCTTAATTTATCAGATATGTATTTGCGCGAGGGAGATATCTATGAAGCCAATAGGACGCTAGAAAAGTGTAGAAGGGTTCAGGAGCAATTTGGAAATTATCTTGAGGAATTGATGACATATTATCAATTAGTGGAAAAGGAAGCAGTGCTGGCAATAGATCAATTTTGTTTTGAAGAAGGTAGACAGAAGATGAAAATGGCGCGTCAGTCATTTGAGCATATTATGAAGTTTATAGAAAAAGATGAACTTTTGTCGATGAGGTTTCCAGTAATGAAATCAGAATACTATGGAGATGCATTATGCATGGAAATTTATGCAATGTTGTTTCAGCAGCGCTTTCATCCTGAACTGTATTCAGAAATGTGCAGATTATCAGACATTGCATTGAATCAATATCCAGGGGGAGAAGGAGAGCTGGAGCGTCATCGTCAGTATCGAAGTCACATAGAGTTAGAAGCGGGAAAATATAAATCAGCAATGAAGTGGCTGGCGAGAGCAATTTGCCTGCCAGATGAAGAACCATCAGAGGAAATGATCAGCAAATTTTTGAGAACTGTTGTAAATGGTCAAGAAATGATTGGAGCTAAATATTACTTGATGTATTATCTTTTGATTTTGGCAAGAGCAGCAAGAGAAGATAAAGAGTTTGCAAGAATGATGTTTTTGGAATTAAAGAAAAACAAAAATCTGATGGAGCTAGGAGGACTGCTTAAAAAGACTGAAGAAGATTTGAATGGAGACATAAGTCTGGAAGGAATACAGATGACAGATTCTGGAATAAGCTATCATCCAGAGGAAATAATTTTTTGGAAATATGGGGAATATTTAGCATCAATTGGAAATGGATCAGATGCAATCGGTTATTTTACTAGTGCATTAAATGTTTGTTGGAAATATAATAATTATCTGACACTGAATCTAACAGGTCTTGGAATTGCAGCAGAGCGTATTGTACTGTTTTGCCGAACAAACAATAGAAAAGCAGCAAAAAATGCATATAAAAGACTATTAGAAGCATGTGAATCACTTCAGGCAGAAATGCTGCCAAATCAGACGCGCGAGTTTGTACAGCAAATATCTAAAATGCTTGAGGAAGGAAAAAACGTGCAAGGTGGATTTGATGAAAAAAAATTGTTGGAAATAGCAAATATGGTTACCTATTAATTGACAAATAAAATTGGAAAATTGGTAAACAGCAAAATTGGATATTGACTCGTTTTTTGTGGAGAGTAACATGTAAGTATGTTGTTTTCAGTAAAAAAGGTGAGGAGGTTGAGAATGAAGTTAGTTTGGATGAATGATCAGGAGGATGGAAGTTTTCAGCTGCCCCTAGAAATAAGCGACTGTTATCGTGTAGACTCAAGATCAGTTTGGAAAAACTGTGAAAACCAGAATATCACATTGACATTTGAAGCAGACAGTGAAAAAAGAAATTGGATCTTGAGATCAGTCTCTGATGTTATTTTGTTGGAGTTGGCAGTTGGTATGGGCAAAACAAAATAAATAGACACGCTTGTAATAAAACCAGGCTATATATTTGTGGTAGTTGATTGCGGAAAAGGGAGTGTAGGTAGAAGTTATTTATATGTAGAAGACGAATCAGAAGGTTACTGTATTTACAAAACACCGTTAATAGCAGGTAAGTATGAAGTTACAGTTGGAAGCAATAAGCAATGCAGCATCTGCTATAAAAGTTTTAATGCAAATGGGTCAAATTATCTGCGGATAAACTTCATAAGAGATATCCGACAGATGAGGGAATGAGGGATGTGGAAGAAGGAATGGCACAGTGGACCTGCATACAGTATATGTACTTATCAGGGTATGAGGAGTATATGGATGCTAGATTGCCATTGGAGCTGAACCGCGATGATGAATATGGAAGGGGATTGCGTATGTTTGTAAAACGCTATCCACTGCAAAAGAAAAGATCATTGTGGGGCAATACACCATTTAAAAATCCAGATAATCCTGTGTGATAAATGTGTATGCTTTATATTTATGTAAATGGAATATGCAAAATTGTACAAGAAAGAGAGGCAAAAAATATGGTGAGCACATACGAAAACTACTTAGAAACACCAAAGAGTCTGACATTTGATCAGATGAGAGAGCTGCATCAAAAATTGCTTAAGGAAATCGAAAATGATCCAGTTGGTCAGGAACTGTATGATGAATTGATAGGAGAAGCAACAACATATGCTGAAATCCGTGCAAAATGGCTGAGCTTAGATCGCAGCCAGAAGATGGAGCAGGACTCTTTTCGCACAGCCTGCCACAATAGTGTCATCACTCATTTTAATATGATGGCGCGCTATTTAAAGACGCAGGGAAAAAATACTGAGTGGAGAGATGCACTAGGATATGAAGAAGACGATAAATATTTTCGAAAAACGATAGGTGATTTTGGTTGTTATATTGTCTTCATCAATAGCCTTTGTGCGAGATAACTTATAGGGAGGCAGTTGCAGTTCATACGATGCCAATATTTACAGCATAGCCAGAAACCATTATACCGAAGGGCTTTTGTTACATGGTGCGTGAACTGCAACTGTCTCCTTATAATTTCCTACTTCCTATTTCTACCCAAATGTGTTATACTTACCCTGTATAGCTTTGTAAAAAACTCAGGACAAATTCCTAACAAACTTTTTACGAACCTGACACAAAAATCTCCCACATCTCGTAGGTGTGGATTGAAACAACGTTGCCTGCATGACAGGCAGGGGAGAGATGGATATGGAGGAAAAAAATAAGCCGGGTGAAACGGTACCGGAGCCGGGTGAATCTGAGAGAATATCGGCAGAGAGAAAAGCTGCTTTGCAGGATATAGACAGAAAGCGCGAGGAGAAGGAAAAGCTTCGTCAGACGCAAAAGCAGGAGGCTGTGAAAGTACATGGAAGCTTAAGTGCGTATATGAACTGGCCGCTGCTTGTATGTATTTCGCTTTTGATTCTAAGCATCATTATCACTATGATTGACTGGATGGCTGGTGTGGCGGCAAGCGCCTGCTCAATTGTTCTGATCATAGGTCTTATGGCGCTTTCAATCTATTATCACCGCAGAATTAACAGTGACATGGTTGGCTTTGGCGCAGGTTATGCCCAGATTCAAAAGCAGCTGCTGCAGGAAATGGAATTTCCATATGGTGTGGCAGATGAGATTGGCCGTCTAATATGGATGAATCAGTCATTTCAGCGAATTGTTCAGCTAAATAACAATGCACATAAAAACTTGGGTACGCTGTTTCCGGGAATCGACAGACAGTTTCCAAAGAATCAAAGAACATCACAGGTCCATTCGGAGTATCTGGGAAGAAAATATCAGATCACGATTAAGGCTGTGTCGATTCGTGATATTGTGGAGACGGTTGTTGATGAAGAGGATCAGGGAAAAAAGGCACCAATGATGTATGCAGTGTATTTGTCAGACGAGACACAGATGCTTGAGTGGAAGCAGAAGGTTGAGGATGAAAAGCTTGTTGCGGCGCTGATTTATCTTGATAACTATGATGAAGTCCTAGACTCCATAGAGGAGACGAGACGACCTTTGCTGATAGCGCTGATTGACCGTCAGATTACAAAGTATATCAGTGCCTATCATGGTGTTATTAAAAAGTTAGAGAATGATAAATATTTTGCCATCGTCAGCAACGAGCATTTAAAAGAGATGCAGGCAAATGATTTTTCACTTCTTGAGGATGTAAAGACGATCAGTATCGGAAACACGATAAATGTTACGATCAGTATCGGACTTGGCATAAACGGCGGAACGTATTCGAAAAATTATGACTACGCGCGCATGGCAATTGACATGGCACTTGGACGCGGCGGTGATCAGGTTGTTCTTAAAAATCAGGATGAGATCACCTATTATGGCGGTCGTACACAGAGCCAGGGCAAGAATACGCGTGTTAAGGCGCGTGTCAAGGCACAGGCGTTAAAGGAGCTTATAGAGGCATCTTCTGATGTGCTGATCATGGGTCATTCAATCAGCGATGCAGATTGTATTGGTGCTTCAGTTGGTATTTATCGCGCAGCCAGAACATCTGGTAAGGATGTTCATATTGTGCTGAATACTATTGCAAACAGCATAAAACCTCTTCTAAATCGTCTTGCCGAGGATGAAGAATATGGAAAGAAGCTGTTTATTGATAATGAGACTGCAATTCAGAGGATAACAGAAGGAACACTTCTGATTGTGGTGGATAATAACAGACCAAGCCGAACAGAGTGTCCGCAGCTTTTGCAGTTAGCACAGCATGTGGTAGTGCTTGACCATCATCGTCAGTCGCGTGACTGTATTGAGGGTGCAGTGCTTAGCTATGTGGAGCCTTATGCATCATCTGCCAGTGAGATGGTGGCAGAGATATTGCAGTATTATTCAGATTCAATCAAGATTCGTCCGACTGATGCAGATGCAATGTATTCTGGAATTGTTGTAGATACAAATAATTTCATGAATAATACAGGTGTCAGAACGTTTGAGGCGGCGGCTTTCTTACGTCGAAATGGTGCCGACATTACAAAAGTGCGAAAGCTCTTTCGTGATGATATGGAGGATTACAAGGCAAAGGCAGAGGCCGTGCGTGAGGTGGAGATGTTCCATGAGCGCTATGCAATCAGTGTATGTCCAAGTGACATGACTGGAAATCCGACAGTTATTGCAGCACAGGCAGCAAATGAGCTTTTGGGTATTCGCGGCATTCGTGCATCATTTGTGATGACAGAATATGAAAATCAGATTTATATTAGTGCCCGTTCTATTGATGAGGTAAATGTACAGACCATAATGGAAAAGCTTGGCGGAGGCGGTCATATGAACGTCGCAGGTGCCCAGCTTCGCAATGTCACACTTGGAGAGGCCAGAAGTATGTTGAAGGATGTGCTTATGGCTCAGGAAGAAAAGGGTGACGAAGTGAAGGGCTGATATAGATATTAGAATTGGAGGAGAAAAAAATGGAAATAATTTTATTACAGGATGTAAAATCACTTGGAAAAAAGGGTGAGCGCGTAAAGATTAACGATGGTTATGCAAGAAATTTTGTGCTTCCAAAGAAGCTTGGAATTGAAGCAACAGCAAAGAATTTAAATGATCTGAAGCTACAGAAGGCAAATGAGGATAGAATTGCAGCACAGAAGTTAGAGGAAGCAAAGCAGTTGGCAGCAAAGATTGAGGAAAAGTCAGTTGTACTGAGTGTTAAGACAGGTGAGGGCGGCAAGCTGTTCGGCTCTGTATCCACAAAGGAAATCGCTGCTGCATGCGAGAAGCAGTTAGGTCTTGAGATTGATAAGAAGAAGATGGTTCTGCCAGAGCCTATTAAGGCATGTGGAACTACGATTGTTCCGGTTAAGCTTCATAGAGAAGTAACTGCAAAGCTGACCGTTAAAGTTCAGGAAGCATAAAAAACATGGAAGAGGCATTAATAAAACGAGTACTCCCGCACAACACGGAGGCTGAACAGTTAGTAATCGGCTGTATGCTCATGGACAAGGAAGCCATATCGGCAGCCAGTGAGATTATCCATTCGGATGATTTTTACGGACGGCAGTACGGTGCCATGTTTGAGGCTATAACGGAGCTTTACAATGAGGGAAAGCCAACAGATCTAGTAGCCGTTCAAGAGCAGCTAAAGACCAAGGATGTGCCGCCGGAAAGCTACAGCATTGCTGCATTCCGTGAGCTGCTTAATATGGTGCCGACTTCCGTTAATATTCGCTATTATGCCAATCTGGTGTATGAGAAGGCATTGCTTCGCCGCCTGATTCGTATCAATGAAGAGATTGCAAATGATTGCTACATGGAAAAAGAAGACGTAAATACCATCTTGGAATCAACAGAAAAGCGTATTTTTGGTCTTCTGGAAACAAGAGCAACAAGTGACTATGTGCCGATACGTGATGTAGTTATAAATGTTGTAAATAAGATTGAGATTGCATCGCGAAATCACAGCATGGTAACTGGCCTTTCTACTGGATATACTGATTTGGATCGTCAGACCTCAGGTATGCAGCCGTCAGATCTTATTTTGATTGCGGCGCGTCCGTCCATGGGAAAGACGGCATTTGTACTTAACTTAGCACACAATATGACCATAAAAGACAAGAAGACAGTTGCAATCTTTTCTCTTGAGATGTCAAAGGAGCAGTTAGTAAATCGTCTGTTGGCCATGGAGTCGCGTGTGGATTCTCAGACACTTCGTACAGGAAATCTTTCCGACAGTGATTGGGATCAGGTTGTCGAGAGTTCTGGTATCATTGCAAACACAAAGCTTTTGCTTGATGATACGCCAGGTATAACGGTGGCAGAGCTTCGTTCTAAATGCCGTAAGTTTAAGCTTGAGCATGGTCTTGATTGTGTCATGATCGACTATCTTCAGCTTATGAGCGGAAGCGGAGCAAGAAAGGGAGACAGCAGACAGCAGGAAATCTCAGATATTTCACGTTCTCTAAAGGCACTTGCAAGAGAGCTAAATGTACCAGTCATCGCACTGTCACAGCTTTCACGTGCCTGTGAGTCAAGAACGGATCATCGTCCTATGCTTTCTGACCTTCGTGAGTCAGGAGCAATTGAGCAGGATGCAGATATTGTAATGTTTTTATACCGAGATGAATATTATAATAAGGATTCGCCGTCAAAGGGAATCACAGAGGTTATCATAGCCAAGCAGCGTAACGGTCCGATTGGAACTGTTGAGCTTGTCTGGATGGGAGATTTGTGTCGCTTTGGAAACAAAGAGTATACATCACAGTGATATTCTGGGATTTAAGATGGCAATAGAAAAGATCAGTGAAAATGGAATTTACTTCCATTTTCACTGATCTTTTTTGCGAATGGGGTTCTGAATAATTACCTTTTTTAACTATTAGATATGTTCTTAATAAAAAGAAAGTCGCACTGCTAAGAGCTGCTGATTGGAAAAATCATAGTTTACAATGTTGCAGCCGGCAGCGTGCATGTTAATGAAGGATTGGATCCAGTCATTATATGATGCAGCAGCATCAGCGTAGTCAGATGCATTTTCAAAACGAATCATTACAAGACCTTCACCGCCGCCTTCCCAGATGCTTTCTGCCTGCGCGACAAAGAGTGCTCTTGCACGGTCAAGTGCGGTACCAGAAGCAGGGTCACTTGACGAAGGGTCATCAGCATAAATCCATAGACCGGCCTGAACATGAAAATTAAAGTCCCAGCGCACAGTGGAAGGGTAGCCTCGTCTTTGGTAAAAATCATCTGCCGGGTATGGATCAGATGAGATAGCTGATTCTGGAATATTAAAATATGCGTAACATAAAGGCTGTTGAATGCCGTCATTTTCATTGTCATCATAAGTCGGATCGACATTGTAGTCATAGTCTCCGATGTGGGCGATGACCCAGGCATGTGTATTTCCTGTTATAACAGAGCTTTTGATGCCGAGACTTCGAAGTCCCCAGACGAGCGCCTTGGCGCGGCCGTCACATTTAGCCTGCCCATCAATCAGAGCACCATAGGCACTCTGGCAATTGTCTGCCTGAGTAGAATATACACAGTTTTCAATGATATAATTGTAAATAGTAAGCTCAGCCTGATAAGCACTTTGTCCCGACAGTGTTGTCTGCCAGCTTTGAATAAGTGTATTAACAGCTGCTGTCTGCGCATCAAAAGTTTCCTTTGATATTGTGTACTCAGGTGATACAGATACAACAAGACCAAGCAGATTTGAATGTTCAACCCATCGTGATGACAGCTGCATCAGCTCAGGACATTCATTTGTCAGAAGATGCATCAAATCGCTGACATTATCAGAACTGACGGCAACAGGGAGTGAAATAGTGCTCTGAAAACCTTGTATGCCAGTGTAAAGAGCCTGAAAGTTTGCTGCTTCATCATCTGCAAGAGAAGGCAGGTAGTAGCTATAATCTGCATAAAGTGGGGCACAAGAGATCGTTTCTGTAACAGATGATACAGGTGCAGATGAATCTGCTGCTGAAGAGAAAAGATCAACCTCGCTTCTTTTACCTAAGACATCGTCAAGAAGCTCATGGTAGGTGCTAAGACCTGCATGAAAGTAGTAGAGCGGTGTCTGGGCAGGGACACATCCACAGACTGCCATAGAAGACAGCATAAAAATAAAGCTAAGTGATAAAAAATGAAATAAGCGTTTCATAAAAACCTCTCAGTGTCAATATAAGACAAAATGTAAGACATTTTTTGCATCAGTTATTATATCACAAAAGAAATTAGAAGCAAGTGGAAGAAAGCACAAAAAAAGAAGATCTTTACGACCTTCTTTAGATAAGAGCGCGAGACGGGATTCGAACCCGCGACCCTCGCCTTGGCAAGGCGATACTCCACCACTGAGCCACTCGCGCATATATGATACAGAATCGCTTCTGTAAAGCGGGTGATGGGAATCGAACCCACGTATCTAGCTTGGAAGGCTAGTGTTCTACCATTGAACTACACCCGCACAGTGCCCAAAGCTGGAATCGAACCAGCGACACGAGGATTTTCAGTCCTCTGCTCTACCAACTGAGCTATCTGGGCATCTCATCAACATCGAAGTTTTTGTTTCGTTTGTTTCTTACTCGCTGTCGACGATAGTTATTCTACAACAAGACAAGAGAAAAGTCAAGCACTTTTTCAAAAAAAACTTAACTTTTTTTTGAAGGCGTGTTTTTTGCCCCAATTCATACAATTTGAATTCAGCAGCGGAAGCGGATTGCGAATGTCTGCTTTACATTTAATGGTTTGTCTTGCGGTTGATGAACTTTGTTCGATACTTTGAATATACAATTGTTTGATCGGCATAAAGACCATAATAACCAGACATTGCATAGCTTACTGCAATGGCTAAAATCATGTAGTGGGCAGAGTCAAAGCCAAATAATTCAAAAGCGATCAAAATAGATGTAATAGGGCAATTAGTGACACCGCAGAAAACAGCAACCATGCCCATTGCAGCACAAAGGGATGGGGCAAATCCAGCAAGGCTTCCAAAGAAACATCCAAAGGATGCACCTACGCAGAAGGAAGGAACAATTTCGCCTCCCTTAAAGCCGCCGCCAAGTGTGACTGCTGTAAAGAGCATTTTAATAAGAAAGGCTGCTGGGAATATAGTTTCTTCTTGAATAGACTGCTCAATCAGATTGCTTCCGGAACCAAGATAGCTTTTGCCGTCTGGAAGAAGAAATGCAAATACGATAACAATCAGTGCAGAGACAATTGCGCGTAGGTAAACATTTTTTATGTATGTTTTTAAAAGACCTCCAACTTTGTGAAGGATAATGCATAAAAGTATGCTGACAGCAGCACATAAGATTCCAAGAAGAACTGTTTTTGCAGCACCGTCAATGGAAAACGAAGGAATACTTACAATTGTAAATTTTTCGGCATGAACACCAAACGTAGAAGCAAGGTGAGCACCAATCAGCGCAGACATTACACAAGGAACTAATGCGGAATAATACATGACGCCGACACTGACCATTTCCATTGAAAAGACAGCAGCAGCCATCGGTGTACCAAACAGAGCAGCAAAAGCAGCACTCATGCCACACATGATTAGAACATGGCGATCTTCATCATCAAGATGAACTATTTTTCCAAGAAGATTTCCAAGGCTGCCGCCGATCTGAAGTGCAGCACCCTCGCGTCCGGCAGATCCGCCGCACAGCTGTGTCAGAATCGTAGAGATAAAAATAAGAGGTGCAACACGTGCTGGTGTCTCTTCATTTGCATGAATTGAGGCAATAACAAAATTTGTACCGCGGTCATTTGACTGTCCGCAAAAATGATAAAGAGCAGTGATTGCAAGACCAGCAATAGGAAGCAGGAATAAAAGCCAGCTGTATGCAGCGCGAAGCTGTATAGCTTTTCCAAGCAAAGTAGCAAATAGTGTTGATACGCCGCCGATCAGAAGACCTGACAAAAGTGAAAATCCAGTCCATTTAAGAAGAACCAGAAGATTCTGGCCGATGTTGGTCAGATAGCATTTGCGGGCAAATTCCCGCAGCTTAGGGGAAAACATAGGCATGACCTCCAAAGAAACTGTTTATAGGAAGCAGCAAAGATGCTGTACCGTTCCAATCCTAGCAGAAACAGCAGGGAAAGTCAACGAAACAAAAAGATCATGTTCCATTTTGTCTGTACTGAGCCGGTGTCATTTTAGCTCTTTTTTTAAAAGTTATGCAAAAGGCACTTTCACTTGAAAAGCCACATGAAAAACAGATATCCTTGACAGACATGGCAGTGTTGCGAAGCAGGTAACGTGCATTACTTAGCCTCGTATTTATGACATACTCATGTGGTGTAAAGCCAGTCTCTCGTTTGAATACGCGAATAAAATGATAAGAGCTTAATCCAGCAGCTGATGCGAGCACTTTGTCTGGCAGATCTTCTTTAAAATGTTCATTGATATAGGAAATGACGGTCTCAATCATATCTGTGCTGTCATTTTTTTTATCGGCAGCACTGTAGAGCAGAAAGCTTGTCAAAATATCATTAATATATTTAGAAAGAAGAGCTTCCTTAATCGAAGAACGACAAAAACTGTCAATGATAGCTTCAAGCTTGTTTGCGGCTGGCGCAGGATTTCCAATAGAAAATACAGTGCCAAGATGTGAGACAATAGATTCAAAAAAGTTTTTGGCAAGAGGTCCGTCAAAATGGCACCAGAGACATTCACTGCCTGTTTTTGTGCCATAGCTGTGCGGTTCATAGCAATTAATCAAAATAAACTCATCAGCTTTTGCATCAAAGTTTTCGTCTTTTGTTTGTACATACATGCTTCCTTTTTTGACATAAATAAGAAGAAAGCTGTCAAAAGAAGCGCGGTGCAGATGATAGCCTGGTGCATAGAAAAAATGACCGCATGTAAGCGGATAAAAAAACATGCTTCGTCCCAAGAGACTTGGCGAGTAAACATAATATGTTGATTCAGGTTCAATAAAGGGTTCGTGCGATTTCATAAAAATCTCCTTTTTTATAGTTACAGTTCATGGACAAGCCAATATTGCAGTAAATAGTTTTGCATGGCTCTGAATAATTACATTTTAAGATACCAGGGTCAAAAGGTCAGAAAGCCGATGCAAGCTTGCTTGCAAGAGGTTTTTTGAACTCTTGACCCGCCAAAAATATGAGTAAGTAGCCATTTTTCAAAGAAAAATGAGCGGATTACGAATGTTTTTGAAGATTGCGAGAGTGCAAAGCACGTAGCAATCTGGTATCAAAGGGGTCAAAATACCTTTTGACCCCAACATCATTTTAACTTAGGATACAGGAAAAAACAACAGAGCAATATTTTAAAACACAACCGCAACGAAAGATAATGTATTTCAAGCAAAACAGTAGTATAGTAAAAGTAAATATTGAAAGTAAAAAAACAATATTGAAAATGATATAAAGATTCAAGTAAATAAATAATAACAGAAAATAATAGCGAAACAGGAGGCAATTATGCAAAAGGCAAGTGTATGGGCAGAAAAAGTCATGATTCCTACATATGAGATTGGAGAGGCGGAGAAGAATCCGATTTTTTTGGAAAAACGTGTGTATCAGGGAAGCTGCGGAAAGGTATACCCGTATCCGACGATTGAAAAAATAAGTGATGAGAAGAAGGATAAGGAATATACGGCAGTATGGCTAGAAAATGAGTACATTAAGGTTATGGTTCTTCCAGAGCTTGGCGGACGAATCCAGAGGGCATATGATAAAACAAATGATTATGACTTTGTTTACTATAACCAGGTGATCAAGCCGGCACTTGTTGGTTTGACGGGACCGTGGATTTCAGGAGGTATTGAATTTAACTGGCCGCAGCATCATCGTCCGACAACATTTCTTCCAGTTGATTATGAAATTCAGGAAAATGAGGATGGAAGCGTTTCTGTTTTATGTCATGACGTGGATCAGATGTATGGAACAAAGGGACTTATGAGAATTAGCGTATACCCGGGAAAAGCTTATATTGAAATCAAGGGACAGCTGTATAACCGCACATCACTTCCGCAGACATTTCTTTGGTGGGCAAATCCAGCAGTTCCTGTTAATGACAACACACAGTCCATTTTCCCGCCAGATGTTCACGCTGTTATGGATCATGGAAAGAGAGATGTTTCTCGTTTCCCAATTGCGACGGGTGTTTATTATAAGAAGGATTACAGCGAAGGCGTAGATATTTCACGTTACAAGAATATTCCAGTCCCAACTTCTTACATGGCAGAAAAGTCAAAGTATGATTTTGTCGGAGGATACGACTATGGAAAGCATGCTGGTATTTTGCATGTGGCAGATCATCATGTTTCACCGGGAAAGAAGCAGTGGACCTGGGGCTGCGGTGATTTTGGAAAGGCATGGGATCGCAATCTGACTGATGAGGATGGCCCATATGTAGAGCTGATGACAGGTATGTTTACAGATAATCAGCCTGACTTTACATGGTTAAAGCCGTTTGAGGAGAAAACATTTACACAGTATTTTATGCCATACAAGGAAGTTGGACAGGTAAAGAACGCATCAAAGGAAGCTGCTGTTTCACTCTCGGCAGCAAATGATGCAGCAACTGGAAAGAAGACTGCAAAGATTATTGTCTATGCAACAGCTGTATATGAAAAAGCAAGAATTATTCTGACAGGAAAAGACGGCGTGCTGTGTGATGAGAGCGCAATGATTTCTCCTGTTGACATTTTTGAAAAGAGTGTAGTACTGCCAGATGATACGCAGGAAGAAGATCTGAAAGTTGAAGTTTGTGCAGATGGCAGAAGCTTAATTGCATACCAGCCAGAGAAGGAAGAAATTCCAAAGCTTCCAGATCCGGCAAAGGCAGCAGATGAACCGTCAAAGATCATGACAAATGAGGAACTGTATTTAACGGGACAGCATATTGAACAGTACCGTCATGCAACATGGAGACCTGATCCTTATTATTTAGAGGGATTAAAGCGTGATCCAGATGATATTCGCATTAACAATGCATATGGTATGCTCTTGATGAGAAGAGGCTTATTTAAGGAGGCAGAACCTTATTTTAGAACAGCTATTAAGCGCCTGACCTGGAAGAATCCTAATCCATACAACAGCGAAGCATATTATCTGTTGGGACTTGATTTGTGTTACCTTGGAAGAGAAGATGAGGCTTATGATGCTTTTTATAAGGCAGCATGGAGCAATGAACAGCAGGAAATGTCATTCTATTATATGGCAGCGCTTGCGGCAAAGAAAGGTCAATTTGAAACTGCGCTTGAGCACATTGATCGCTCACTTGTTAAGAATGCGCATAATATTAAGGCAAGAGGATTACGTGCATGGCTTCTTGCAAAGCTTGGAAAAGAAAAGGCTGCAGCTCGTATGATCGAGGATAATTTAGAACTTGATCCATTTGATTTTGTATCTGGTTTTGAGGCAATAAAGGCAGAGAATGATTCAGAAAAGAAGCAGAAAATGCTTGATGACTTGAATGGACTGATGCGTAATTTCCAGGAAAATTATTTGATGACAGCAAGAGATTTTGCGCAGTGGGGCGCATATGAGGACGCTGTTTTAGTTTTAAAGCAGTGCACAAAAAAATATCCGATGCTGTATTATTATGCAGCTTATTATGAAGAAAAAATGGGTGAAGATGAGGCAGCAAAGAAGTCACTTGAGAAGGCAGAAAGCTGTGCTTTCGATTATTGCTTCCCGAATAAGCTTGATGATATTGCTGTACTTACATTTGCGATTGAAAATGGCTGCAAAAAGAAGGCGCCTTATTACCTGGGCAATCTTTTCTATGATAAATTACAGTGGAAGAAATCTGTTGAATTGTGGGAAATGTCAGAGAAAGCAGATGACACATTTTCAATCGTTCATAGAAACCTTGCACTGGCTTATTACAACAAGATGGGTGATTCTAAGGCAGCTAAGCGTGAGCTAGAGAAAGCATTTTCATTAAATCGCAAGGATGCCCGTATTTTCCTTGAATTAGATCAGCTTTACAAAAAGCTTGGATATAGCTTCAAAGAGCGTTTAGCAAAATATGATGAAGATCCATCTCTTGCAGAGAGCCGTGATGATTTGTATATTGAATATATTACTCTTATGAATATGTGCGGAGAATATGAACGTGCTTATCGCTGCATTATGGGACGCCGTTTCCATCCGTGGGAGGGCGGCGAAGGAAAGATTACAACGCAGTATACTATTTCCTTACTCGAGATGGCAAAACAGTGCTTGGCATCAGAAAAATATGAACAGGCAGAGAAGTTGCTAAAAAAAGCACTTGTATATCCAGAAAATCTTGGAGAAGGCAAGCTAGAGGGAACAAAGGATAATCATCTGTTTTATCATCTTGGACTTGCGCTTGAAGCACAGGGAAAACATGATGAAGCAAAAACATGTTTTGAGACTGCGACGATTGGAACAGATGAACCAGCGGGTGCTATGTACTATAATGATCAGCCGGCTGATATGATTCTCTATCAGGGACTTGCATTTGAAAAATTAGGAAAAACAAGAGAGGCAAAATCACGTTTTTATCGTCTGATTGATTACGGTGAGCAGCATTTAAATGATGAGGGCAAGATTGAATACTTTGCTGTATCACTTCCAGATTTTCTGATTTTTGATGAGGATTATACAAAGAAAAATCGTGCACACTGCTGTTATCTGATGGCACTTGGAAATATTGGATTGCAAAACCGCGAAAAGGCAGCAGAATTTTTAAATGAGGCGCTTGAAATAGAGCCGTCTCATATGATGGCAACACTATATCAGAAACAATAAATGTTAAGCAAAAAGCGAGGAAAATCATGAGACTAGTAGATTTAACAACAAAACCCTGGCAGCTTATGCTGCCGGGAGAGAAGGAAACTTCTCTAAATAAAATGGTATATCTGCCAGGAACACTTGATGAGTTTGGAGTCGGTCATGAAGATCGGCTCGACAACTCATGTCATCCAGATGAGACAACTGCGCAGAGTTTTGATGATGATGTGATAGCAACACGATTTACAAGAAAGCATACGTATGAAGGCCCGGCATATTTTGAGCAGGAAATTACGATTGCACCAGCAGATAAATGCCGCACTTTCTTTGAGATTGAGCGAGCCAGATGTGTGCGTGTTTATTTAGACGGCGAGGAAATATCATCATACGAGGAACAGACAATAAGCACACCACATGTATTTGAACTTACTGGTCATGAAGGCATTCATAGACTTCGCGTTGAGTCAGATAACAGTTATCCAGGTCTGCCGCACGATGCTATTGTCTATTCATCGGCAGCAACAGATGAGACACAGACAAATTGGAATGGACTTCTTGGTTATATTCGTCTTCGTGAGGAAAATCCGATCTTTTTATCGCAGGTGCGCGTGTACCCTAAGGATGGAGGAAAGCTTCGCGCAGAGATAGATCTTGATACATATGATGAACCATTTGAAGGCGTGCTTGTTTTAAAAAGCAGTGTACTTTTGCATGACTATGAGCAAAAAATTAGTGTAATGACTTCAAATTCCAGAAAAACAATTTTGGCAGAGGATTTACTTATTTCATCGTCAGCAGCAAACTGGGATGAATATGATGGAAAGTTATATGAACTGACAGCTGCACTATATAAAAATGATTTGCAGTCATCTGAAAGTGAAATAAATCAAAAAGAAGATGAAAAGACTGTTAGCTTCGGCATTCGTACATTTGGTGATGATGGACATGGTCATCTGTCATTAAACGGCAGAAGAATTTTCCTTAGAAGTGAGGCAAACTGTGCAGAATTTCCAGAGACAGGCTATATTCCAATGGAAAAGGAAGCGTGGAAGAATATTTTACAGACATATAAAGATTATGGCATCAATATGGTGCGTTTTCATTCGCATTGTCCGCCAGAGGCAGCATTTTTTGCAGCTGATGAGATGGGCATTTTGATGCAGCCAGAGCTTTCACACTGGGATCCAAAGCATGCATTTGAATTTGATGAAAGTTTCTCGTATTATCAAAAGGAACTGCGCCAAATTATAAAAGCACTTGCAAATCATCCATCCTTTGTCATGCTGACATTTGGAAATGAGCTTCATTGCGGAGCGCTTGGCACAAGCAGAATGCATAAGATGCTGCAGGATGCGAAAAAACAGGATCCGACAAGACTCTATGCTAATGCGTCAAATGCGCATTATGGAAATGAAGGATGCGATGAAGAGAGTGATTTCTATGCATCACAAAGCTTTTATAATTACAGAATAAGAGGAACGCTTGCAGGAAATCCAGAGACACCAGAGGAAGCAGCCAAAGTTGATGCTTATGAAAAGGCAAATGGAAAGCTGGCAAAGGTTAACATTAAGGGCTACATCAACAATCAGTATCCAAATGCGAAGACAAACTTTGATGAAACCTTAAGAAAGATTAGAGAGCAGTATAAAAAGCCAGTGTTTAGCTTTGAAGTTGGTCAGTTTGAAGTGCTTCCTGATTTTGATGAGCTTGCACATTTTAAGGGAATTTCTGATCCAGCAAATTATAGACGTATTCAGCGTATGGTTCGCGAAAAGGGATTAGAGCCTGTTTGGAAGAAGTACGTTGAGGCAACTGGAGAACTATCAAGGCTTTGTTACCGAGAGGAGATCGAAGCTGCGATGCGCACAAAAGATCTGTCTGGTATTTCACTTCTTGGACTGCAGGATTTTCCAGGACAGGGAACTGCTCTTGTGGGAATGCTTGATTCACATTTAGAGCCAAAGCCATTTGATTTTGCAAAACCAGAAAAATTTAGAGCTTTCTTTAAAGAACAGCTTGTATTAGTTGGTCTTGAAAAGTATACTTATGAAGAAGGTGAGACACTTTGTGCAGATGTGCAGATAGCCAATTATGGAAAGACAGACTGTGATGGAGATCTGGAGTGGACATTGTGGGCATATATGCCGAATGAAGAATTAGATAGTGTGAGAAAGGTCGCTGTAAAGAGTGGTCATATGAGCGCTGTTTCATGCCCAAAGGGAACACTTAGCAAAGCTGGAACATTAAAGATTGAACTGAATAATAAAATTACAGCACCAGTTCGCTGTGATCTTACTGTTAAGATTGCAGATGCAGTTAATTCATATCCGATTTGGATTTATAAGAGTGAGCTGCCCAAATGCCCAGAAAGCGTTTATGAGACAACTAAGTTGGATTTGCAGGCAAAGAAGGTGCTTGATAACGGCGGTATAGTGTATTATTCGCCAAAGTCAGAGGAAAGCTCCTTCCATAATTCAATTCGTGCTCAATTCTCAACAGATTTCTGGTCAGTTGGAACGTTTGGAAGACAGGAAGGTGCGATGGGACAGCTGATTCAAAAAGATCATCCAGTGTTTAAGGAGTTTCCAACAGAGAGCTATACAAATTGGCAGTGGTGGCCGATGGCAAATCAAAGAGCCGTCATACTGCCAAATACAGTAAAACAGCCATTCGATGCGATTATTACAGAAATGGACAGCTATGCATTTTTAAGACCGATGGCGCAGCTGTTTGAGTGCCGCGTCGGAAATGGAAAACTTCTCTATTCCACACTTGGACTTCAGGATTTGCAGCAGTATCCAGAAGGAAAAGCGCTTCTTAGATCAATTTATAAGTATCTGGATTTAGAGACATTTGCACCAAAGCAGAGCATAGAGTGGGAGACGTTAGTAAGTATCTGACATTAAACCAGATGATTTTCGAAAGGAGTGCATATGAGACGAATATTAGTTAAGTCATTAAATGAAGCTTTTGATTTTGTGATGGATCATTATTATCCGGCAGGATGTGAGGAGGACGCAAAAAGAAAAGATACATATGCAGTCATTTCAATTCAGGATACTCACACGGGTGGTTTTGGTGTCACCTTTGCAGAAAATAAATTTTGTAAAGGCGTTCTTACTTTATATTTTGATGATGTGGTGAAGGAAACAAAAGGTGCTGTATTGTTTGATGAAAATATGGCAGATTCTGTTATCGCATTTATTCGCAGTCATATGGATGTAGATACGCTGTTAATTCACTGCTATGCAGGACAGTCAAGATCGCGTGCAATAGGAGCATTTGCGAAAAAAATGATGGGAAAGAGCAATCAAACATATTTTTCGGCAGATAAGCTTTGGGCAGGCACACCAAATGAGCATGTTTATAATATGTTGGAAGATGCTTGGTTTAGAGATATGTTGGGATGAATCCTACAGATAATACTAGAATTTTCTAGTCATATATGGTATTATAGGTACAGTTGAAAAAAATGACAATATATGGAGGGCAAAACAGTGAGTGATTATACGTTAAATACAAAATGTGTGCAGGCAGGCTATACGCCAGGAAATGGAGAACCGCGTCAGATTCCGATTATTCAGTCTACGACATTTAAGTATGATACGAGTGAGGATATGGGCAAGTTATTTGATTTGGAAGCATCCGGTTATTTTTACAGCCGTTTACAGAACCCAACAAATGATTATGTTGCAGCAAAGATTGCAGAACTTGAAGGCGGTGCAGCAGCAATGCTGACTTCATCAGGACAGGCAGCAAACTTTTTTGCTCTGTTTAATATTTGTGAGTGCGGCAGTCATATCGTAGCTTCTTCATCTATTTATGGCGGAACTTATAACCTGATTGCTGTAACACTGGCAAAGATGGGTATTCGTGCTACTTTTGTTTCTCCTGATTGTACAGAGGAAGAATTAAATGCAGCATTTACAGAAGATACCAGAGCTGTATTTGGTGAGACTATCGCAAATCCGGCACTGACAGTTCTTGATATTGAAAAGTTTGCAAAGGCCGCTCATGCACATGGCGTTCCGTTAATTGTGGATAACACATTCCCGACTCCGGTAAACTGCCGTCCAATCGAGTGGGGTGCAGATATCGTAACACATTCCACAACAAAATATATGGATGGACATGGTGCGGCACTTGGCGGTGCAATTGTAGATGGCGGTCATTTTGACTGGATGGCTCATGCAGACAAATTCCCAGGTCTGTGTACACCTGATGAATCTTATCATGGAGTTACATATGCAGAGAAATTTGGCATGGGTGGTGCTTTTATCACAAAGTGTACATCTCAGCTGATGCGTGACCTTGGATGTATACAGTCTCCACAGAATGCGTTTATCTTAAATCTTGGTCTGGAGTCACTTCACGTAAGAATGCCGCGTCACGTTGAAAATGGACAGGCCGTAGCAGAGTTTTTACAGGCACAGCCGCAGGTTGCTTATGTAAATTATCCGGGACTGCCTACAGACAAGTACTATGAGCGCGCAAAGAAGTATCTTCCAAATGGAGGATGCGGTGTCGTTTCATTTGAGTTAAAGGGTGGCCGTGCAGCAGCAGAGACATTTATGAAGCACTTAAAGCTTGCAGCAATCGAGACACATGTTGCAGATGCACGTACCTGCTGCTTAAACCCGGCAACATCCACACATCGCCAGATGAATGACGAGCAGTTAGCAGCAGCTGGTGTTCCAGCAGGACTGGTTCGTATTTCTTGCGGACTGGAAGATAAGAAAGATCTGATCGCAGATCTGGCACAGGCATTGGCAGCAATTGAATAAGTAATAAAAACAGTGGGGCAGAGAATTTTTTTAATTCTTGCCCCATTATTATTATTTTGATTTACTTTATGCGCCTAATTAGTTTGTTGGGAATCCAGCCTGTTTTAATGCATCAAGCACAGCTTTTTTGATACCATTTGAGCTGTAGGTTGCACCGGAAACTGCATCAACATCGGTATTTTGTGCTTCAAGAATTTCAGAAACAACCTTATCTTTGCATTTATCGAAGTACCACAGGTCGCTCTCGGCACTGCTGCAGGAGATATCAGTGATTTTGCCGTCCTTGATTGTGACTGTTGCCTTTACAGCGCCATCATAGCCGTAGGCTTTTCCCTCATAAACGCCATCGGTGAGAGCAGTGTCATCAAAAGACTGAGAATCTTCTTTTGAAATAGGCTCAGATTCGATAGTTGTATTTTCAGCAATTTCTGTCTTTGAATTGCCATCAGCTATAGTATCTTTTGGGCTTGAAACGGCACAGATAATAACCATAACAGCAAGAAATACGCCAAAGCAAATGGATGTAAATTCGCGGCGGTGTTCTGGTTTTTTCTTTAAGAAATACCATTTGCGTATTCGACAGATTGCATATCCAAGGAAAATTGCCGTGTAAACAATTACAGAAAAATAGTAGCCATCCTTGCCATCTTTGGCAAGCGGAATAAATAATAGCATAATGTGGAGGTAGAGCAGCGCATAAAACAGGTAGGCAAAGCGCTGGATCTGCTTCCACTTTTTTGCTTTCATACGCTTACGAATCTTTGGAAAAGAAAGGATAGTAAGCGGAATCATAATGATAAGAAGAATAATTGTAATGATGCAGGCAGCGAATTGATTGGCAGGAAGTACGGATGCATTGGTAAAGAAACGCACGAAATAAGTTTTTCCATAGCCAATGTTGTGACCAAGCGTCAGCATTGCGGCAAAGATGGAAAGCTCACCGCGCACTGGCATAAGTCGCTTAATCAGCCAAGAACCGTTAGAGAAGGCACCTGTCCACATGACAATACACCAGAGTGCGCATGAAAGGGCACCGCGGCGAAATAGATCAAGAAGGAAAGTGACAGCCTCTGGCAGATTCCTTGAAAAAGGAAATAGTGATATAAAAAGTGTAAGCACAAGTGCACCTATGTACCAGGGATACGGATGACGTTTGATCGTGGATTTTGCAGTCAGTGCAAAGATTGATGCGATGATCAGTGAAAAAATAAATAACATAGATATTTGATTACCTCCGTTTATACGATTTATATGAGGTAACTATTCAGAGCCATGCAAAATTGCTTTCTGTGAATGCTTGCATTCAGACAGAATAGCAATTTTATATGGCGAGGTAACCACATGAGCAAAATAGAAGCATCGAAGATGCGATTTTGCGAATGGGGTTCTGAATAGTTACTATATGAGATGTTATATGACCAAGAGATCAAAATTATCTTGTAAGCGAGCTTGCATTGGCTTTAAGAGCTTTTGACATTTGTATCATAAATGTAGTGTAACATAAGAAAAAATACATCACAAGCAAACAGGAAGCGCAAAAAAGACGAAAAAAAGACATTGAGTTAGTGCAAACTAACAAGAAATAGACAAAGATGAAGAAAGGCAGTTCGTATAAAAGGAAAAGCATAATTAAAAATTGTTAGAAATGACTAACTAGAGTTCACAATAAAACATATGAAAAACGTCAAATTGCTGTTTTTATATAAATAGTCTTTTTTTCTCAATAAAGGTGTTGATTTTTATGATTGTGTTAGAATATACTAACTGCCATCGGCAATAAAAAATAAAGGAGATATCATTTATGAGAACAAAAATGGCATTAGCTGTGTTGGCGGCAAGTACCTTGGCAGCAGGAAATATGAGCGCTTTTGGAGGAGTTTTAAAAAGTGAGAGCACACCGGCAACAAGCGAGGTACAGACAGAGGAAGCTTCTGGTGCAGAGGATGAGGCACAAACAGTAAGCATTGAGACAAGTGAATATTACTTTGGTAAGATTAATGTTCCATATGCAGATTTTTATTATGGAGAGATCAATCATGTACAGCCAGAGGCACTTGAGGATGCAGCTGCAGGTCAGTATGATGCAGAGGATAAGGTAACAGCAGCAGGTCTTCGTGAGGAAGGTATTTATGATTCCGTTACTTCTGCGACAAGCCAGAAATCTCAGCGTTTTGAAAAAAGCTATTTTGAGCAGAATGGCGATGGAACCGATATTTTAGGACCATCCAGTGTAAATGTGGCAATTCCAAAGACATTGTATGACGATGTAAAGGCAGCAATCGAAGCTGGTACTGAGTGCAGCAACCCACTTGTTGAGTTAGTATCATCACTCGAAGAAGTTTCAGAAGAAGTTCCGGCTGAATATAAGGTAATCAATTCTGATGGTACATTAAGCCAGACAATTGGAACAACTAATGAGGCAGAAAATGTAACAGTTTCCTTTGCAACAGTTTCAACATGGGGAAATTATCAAATCGACTTTGACGGTCTTGAGATTGAATCTGCTGATATTCAGGGTGCACTCCTTGAAACATCTGACGGAGAAATTTATGGTCTTGAGCATTTGGATAACTTATGGCTGCGCGCAAATGAGATTGCATTTGCAGCAGAAGAGATGACTGAGCCACATGGAAATACACCGTCATGGCAGCGTTTTGCTGACATTCAGGGAAAGACGATCACAAAGGTAACTTACATGCTGGCGGATCAGGATGATATCTCTATTGAGACTGATCTTTACTGCAAGGAGCTTCTTGGAGAAGAATATTCCATTACAACAGATGAGAGTGTTACTTATCAGAAAGATGGCACTGCAATCAATATCACATATACAACACCAGATGACAGCGATTATAGTGTAGAGGCTGTTGCAGCAGGACGTACTGCCGTAGAAGATGGACTTTACAGTGTAGATGACAATGTAATTACTCTGAGCGGTGATTTAAAGCCAGGCAGCTACACAGTTACATTCTCAGATGACAAGTATGCAAGCAAGAAGTCAAGCACAATTGTTGAGTCTGGTTTAGAGGAAGGCAGTGTTTCTATCGAAAATAATGCTGTTGTAATCTCAGATAATGAGCAGGGGCTTACTGGCGCAGATTATGCGGCACAGGTAACAAGTGTTGTTGTAAATGGTGAGCCAGTAAAGGCAAAGGGCATTGCAGGTATCTTATTCAATGAGGATGGAAGCATAAATATGGATGCTGAAATCGAAGGTCAGGATGGAAATGTTAAGGTATTTGACGGAAGTGATTCCTATGAGATCGAGTTAGAAGCAACTGGATATCCGTCTGTAAAGGGAACTGTAACAGCACAGTAATAAAACAATTTGAAAGATACCAGGGTCAAAAGCTCCAAAAGCCGTTCGTGCTTGCACGATTAGGTTTTTG
>ERZ809074.1097-NODE-1097-length-37262-cov-7.477625_pt1 | contig 37262 bp, 34 predicted proteins | sample MGYA00520795_ERZ809074 | MGnify/ENA primary metagenome ERZ809074 (study PRJEB31570, sample SAMEA3212989) | Homo sapiens | biome: human-gut; feature: human gut; material: fecal | place: Sweden | collected 2011 ...
TCTACCCGTTGAAAGAGATTAGTGTAAATTCGTGAAATTCGTGGGCAAATAAAACGGACGAGTTTTCAAAGAAAACGAGTAGACGAGACAAGTTTCTCATGTAAAATATTAATTAGCAAGACATCTCTGTTTACTAAAAAAAACTTCACACGCAATGTTGAGTATCATCTTTACGGCCATTCTCGGCACCGCCGTAGGTTACCTGCTGCGGCGTTTCCGGGGCTTGCAGCGTATAAATATAAGCATCACCCTCACCATCTGCCTGATGCTCTTCTTCCTCGGCGTTTCGGTGGGGGAGAACCGGCTGCTGATGAAAAACTTCTGGTCGTTCGGGCTTCAGGCCGCACTGATTGCAGGGCTCGGGCTGGCAGGAAGCGTTTTGGCGGCTTGGGCGTTGGAGCGCTTTTTCTTCAGAAAGGAGGACGGAAATGCGGAATAGTTTGCTTGTGGTCGGCGCATTTGTGGCGGGTTGCCTGTTCGGCTGGCTCGTCGGCGGTTTGGAGCAGGTGCACAACTGGACGCTCTACCTGCTCTATGCTTTGATGTTCCAAATTGGCGTGAGCGTGGGTTGCAGCGACAACTTGGGAGAGATTATCCGCACCTTTCGCCCCAAGATGCTCCTTATTCCGTTGGCCACTGTGGGCGGCACGCTCCTCTTTTCCGCCCTTGCCGCTCTGTGTCTCGCCAAGTGGCGCTTGACGGAATGCCTCGCCGTGGGCAGCGGCATGGGCTATTACTCCCTTTCCTCCATTATCATCACGCAACTCAAGTCGGCATCGCTCGGCACGCAGGTGGCAGCAGAACTTGGTATCATCGCCCTGCTCTCCAACGTGTTTCGCGAACTGAGCGCCCTGCTGCTCGCTCCGTGGATACGCCGCCATTTCGGCCGGCTCGCCCCCATCAGCGCGGCGGGTGTGGCGTCGGTAGACGTGGTGTTGCCCACAATCATCAGGGTGTCGGGCAAGCAGATGATTTCCATTTCGCTCTTCCACGGTATGCTGATTGACATGAGCGTGCCGGTGCTCGTGCCTTTCTTCTGCTCCCTGTGAATTTTGCGGGATTTGCCTAAAAAATGCGCCATAATCGTAAGAAAAGCGGCGCAATGCTTTGTCGGAATAAAATTAAAGTTTACCTTTGCACCCGAAATCAAAAAAAGATATCCTTTGGTACCCTGACCGAGTGGCTAGGTAGCGGTCTGCAAAACCGCGTACAGCAGTTCGAATCTGCTGGGTACCTCACCGATAAACGAATAAAGGATGCCGACAAGGCATCCTTTATTCGTTTTAAGAAAATAAATAAGGCAGATGCGCCGGGCATCTGCCTTATTCGTATTTGTTTAGATGAGATATTGCGAAGAAATGCTCTCGTTGTCCATCACGCGGCGAATCGTTTCAGCGAACATGCCGGACACGGTGATCTGTTTTACCTTCGGGCAATGGCCTTTGTAAGGAATGCTGTCGGTAAATACCATTTCTTCCAGCGCAGATGCCTGAACGCGCTCATCGGCAGGGCCGGACATGATGCAGTGAGAGGCGAGGGCGCGCACGCTGTTAGCGCCGTTTTCCATCATCAGGTCGGCGGCCTTCGTAATGGTGCCGGCCGTGTCGACGATGTCGTCGACCAACACTACGTCCATGCCTTTCACGTCGCCGATAATCTGCATGCCGGCCACCTCGTTGGCTTTCTTGCGCGACTTGTTGCAGAGCACCATCGGACAATCAAGGAATTTGGCATACGTGCTTGCACGCTTCGAACCGCCTACATCGGGCGTGGCGATGCAGAGATTGGGCAGGTTGAGCGACTTGACGTAAGGCAGCATCACGGTGGAGGCATAGAGGTGGTCAACGGGTACGTCGAAGAAACCCTGTTCCTGGTCGGCGTGCAAGTCCATTGTGAGCAGGCGGTCGATGCCCGCAACGCTCAGAAGGTCGGCCACGAGTTTGGCGCCGATAGATACGCGCGGCTTGTCTTTACGATCCTGGCGCGCCCAGCCGAAATAGGGGATAACGGCGTTGATGCTGTGGGCAGAGGCGCGTTTGGCGGCGTCAATCATCAGCAAAAGTTCCATGAGGTTGTCGGAGTTGGGGAACGTGGACTGCACGAGGAATACGTCGCGGCCGCGGATAGACTCTTCGTAGGATACGGAGAACTCGCCGTCGGCGAAGTACGTGATGACCAAATTTCCCAAAGGCTGATTTAAGTCGGCGCAGATTTTCTCTGCCAGATACTTTGACTTAGTGCCAGAAAAGACCATGAAAGACTGGTTGTTCATTGTGTGTGTGGATTTGATGAGTATGAAAGGAGTTGTTGAAGTAGTTGCAGTTGTGCGTAGGCCAAGCAGGCAAGAAAGCCTGAGGACATATAGTTTTTGCCAAAATAGCAATCGCCACCCAGGGCAAGGGGCGGCGATGCTTATTCCGCCTGCTTGCGCAAACGGCGGAAGTGATTGATGATTTCTCTGAAGTCGTTGTCGGTGTGCATGTTGAAGCGGTTCCATATGTCGCCCAGCAGCACAGCGCCGCCAAAGCCGATGTCTTTGAGTTGCTTGATGTTATCGTAGCCCACGCCACCCAGGGCCATCACCTTGCGGTCGATGATTTTGCGGCGCGCATACTCTTTCAACTCGCTCTGGCTGAAATGCGCGGGGTAGTCGTCTTTCGAGATGCTGTCGAATATGGGCGAGAGGAATACGTAGTCGCACGCTTTCTTGTGCTGCATCACTTCCTCGATTGTGTGGCAGGAGCAACTGATGCTACCTTTGTATTTGGGCGGCAGTTGCGAGTTGCGGCTATTGAGGTGCACGCCTTTGAGACCGTACTCGCTTTTCAGATAGAAATGGTCGTGCACGACGATGCGCTTCCTGTACTGCTCTGGAATGAGCATCAGGAGACGTTCGGAATAGACAGGTTCGGTGTCAGGTTTTCTCAGATGCAGGATTTCAAGGCCCTCTTCGAAGAGCGCCGTCAATATCTGATGCTCTTCAACAAAAAAGTAGGGGGTTGTCATTAAAATCAGTTTCATGATGCTCTGACTATGCTCGCGCGGACGCTTTAAAGAAAAACTTATTATTCGTAACGGCATCCGCTCGCGTTACTGCTTGCAAAATTACGTAAATACTATGAAATAAACGAAAGAAACGCTTACAAATGGCATTAAAAAGGCGGCAATCCTACTCTTCCCATGTAATCAAATCTCTATCAAGAGAGATAGAATATGCCGCGCCCCGTTCACCCAATATTATATAATTGTTGGCAAGATGTTCATCGAATTTCTCAACAAAAGCCTTGCGGATACGCGCCAAATTCTCATTCAAAGCATTGCCCAAGGGATTGACCACTTTGGTAACAGTAAGGTTAAGACGGGCTTCATCCGTGTTAGGGCGAAGTTGCTTGTAGATACCAAGCAATTCGTTATAATAATCCGGCATGTGCTTATATATGATACCCTTCGGATAGCGCAGATACAAGAAATAGATGGCTTTGGGAAGTGCGCCCATCTCAATTTCCATGTTGTTGTAATCAGGAAGGAAAATACGATAATCAGGCGTAATAATCATTCGCGACAGTGGCTCCTGCTTATCAATAAACTCATGGATAGCCATCAGAGAAACCCCTTCGAGCCGAAGCCTTTGAACAGTCATTCTTAAATCACGAAGAATATCTGCCGTATCTTTAAGACTGCGTTCCTCTTCTAACGCTTCCTGAGTTTTCTGTGGCACCTCCTCTTCTTCTGACTCATCAAAACAGAAATTGACGCTCTGGCCAAAACGTTTTAACAAGGGACCGCGCTTTCCATCTGACTTGTTCGAAGTTTTTTTTCGTTCAAAAACTTGAAAGTCATCATAAACTGGTGCAGCCGAAGGGCAAGGCTCGGGCATGCCATAAGCCATATCCTCTTCAAATCCGTCGCACACGTCGCACCATTCTATCTCCTCTTTATAAAATTCTTCTCTTGCCGATAGAACAAGTTGCTCAAGCAGGTTAATAATATCGTCATTGCAATTGATGAGGTTTTCAATGTCAAGCGCAATAAACCTTACATTTCCAAGATTTTCATCCTCTCTTCCCTCAAAGAGTAAAGACGGTTTAAGAACCGCCTTTACTTCTGCGTCCGAAATATATGGTACAAAGGCATTGCTCTGTACTTTCTGCACAAGATGTTTCGGGGAAAGATATGGAGCATAGTACCTTATCTTTGCTTCAACATCGCTTTCTTTAAGCAGATATGGCAGATAAACGAAATCCATGCCGATACGGCGAAACATGAATTTTAATTCCCCATAATAGTTACAGATAAAGTCATTAACGGCTTTGTTATAACCATTTTCAATGTAGAATACCTGATTACGGTCGGGGCTGAAAGGTAAATCCTTGAAGAGTATCTTATTCACTGCCATAAATCTGTTTAATTTGATTTTAGTAAACAAGTAGTACTACTCGTCTACTTGTTTACTCGTTTACTCATAACTAAATATCGTCAAAGTAGTCATCGCTCTCTTCCAATGTGGCGCAGGGTGCTGCTTCTGCCAAAAACATGGACATCTTATCGTAGAACTTATTGCGGCACTTGCGTTCTTTGGCAAACATGACTGCTGTCTCTTCTGCATTGGCCGAGAAACGAAGAGAATTCTGAACGCCGATAGTTTCAGCAACTTTCTCGACATCTTGGTCAGCACCAATGTAGGTAAATGTCCAACCCATTTGTCTAAGTTCTTGCACTAACGACTTGATTTGCTTGCCGCTCCAAGTACGCGAAGCATTTTCGTAGCCATCGGTGATAATCGTAACAAGCACGCGGTCCTCATGCGTTACTTTCTGCTGAAGTTCGCTAATGCAAGTACCCATGGCGTCGTAGAGTGCGGTGCAACCAAGAAGCGGATAGTCATCTCTTGTAATGTTGCGGGCTTCTGCAATGGGCAAGGCAGAATAGATGCGATTGAGGAAATGCTCGCCTGCGCTGAATGAAGCAAGCGTCACATACTGCTGAAGTTCCGGGTGATCCTCCTGTGCCATGCGAATGGTGGCGAGCGTTTCGTTCACGCCTGAAAGAGCCTGGTTGTAAATAGAATGCATAGAACCAGATGCATCGAGAATGACGAGGTTGTAAATCTTTTGCGTTTTCATGACTTTGTGAATTAAATGTTAGACTTCTTGTTGTTTGATATTGCAAAATTACGCTGCAATAAGCCTAATTCCAAGAAAAAACATTTTGCAAGACTTGCAAAAGAAGATTACAACGATTTCGTTAAACCGAATGAGCAGAGTTCAAGATTGCTTGAATACTTATTTCGGTTGCAGAGTAATGGAAATCAGCATCCTTCATTCTCTTATCTTTCTAACTTACCCTGGCTGTGCTTCATTATATCTTCCACAATCATCGTATCAACCAGTCGGTTGGCTGCGAGGAATTCTTTCGGAGCGTAGCGGTCAGCGAATTGCTTTTTAGCACCGTAGCAAAGGGTCTTTACTCCCGTCGCCCCAAAGTGGCGGGCTATCTTCTCGCCAAAACCGCCGTTGAGCGCACCGTCTTCAAGTGTGACGACAAGCCTGTGGTCGGTGGCGAGGCTGTCGAGCAAATCGCAGTCAACGCCAGAGATGTAACGCGGGTTGATGAGTGTGGCACGGATGCCATGTGCCTCCAGCAGACGGCAGACACGCTCGCCGAGCGAGAAGAAATTGCCGAGGGCGAGAATGGCTACATCTTTTCCCCGCTCCACTACCTCGTATGTGTTTAGAGCAGAATAGTCGGTAGGCACAGGGCGCGTGGCAGGCAAGGTGACACCTACCGGGACACGGATAGCCACGGGGTGTTCCCTGTAACTAAGGCTCCAGTCGAGCATGGCCAGGTATTCCTCGCGATTGGTGGGGGCGAGATAGACGAGGTTGGGAATGTTGGATAGCAAAGGAATGTCGAAGTGACAGAGGTGTGTCACGTCGGTCATGGTGGAAAGTGAACCCCAGAGCACAAGTATCGTAGCCGGATTGTCGTTGATGCAGAGGTCCTGCGACAACTGGTCGTAAGCACGCTGGATGAACGAACTGCATACGCCAAACACCGGCTTGCCGCCTGCTTTGGCGATGCCTGATGCCAATGCCACGGCATGCTCCTCGGCAATGCCCACGTCCACAAACTGACTGCCAGCCTCCTTGCGTCGCTCGGGCGTCCAGTTCCAAATGCCGGGCGTGCCGGCTGTGATGGCGCAGAGGGTCTTGTCTTCTTTCATCCGTGCGAGCAGATGCGTAGCGGTCAGTTCGTCGTAGGTCTCTGCGTCGCAGGAGTGCAGGAGTTTGCCCGAAGCGATGTCGAAGGGTGCGCTCCAATGCCAGCGTTCCTTGTCTTGTTCTGCCCGTTCATAACCCTTGCCTTTCAGTGTGTTGATATGCACCGCAATGGGGTGGTCGATGTCCTTCACCTTCTGAAAGGCTTCGATGAGGGCTTCTATGTCGTTGCCTTTATCCACATAGATGTAGTCCAACCCCATGGCGCGGAAGAGGTTGTTGGGGCACGTGCCGTTCGACTGTCGCAGCGCGTCGAGGTTTTTATAGAGTCCACCATGATTTTCGGCAATGGACATCTGGTTGTCGTTGACCACGATAATGAAGTTTGTGCCCAGTTCGGCTGCCCAGTCGAGACCTTCGAGTGCCTCGCCGCCGCTGAGTGACCCGTCGCCTATCACGGCAATCACGTTTCCCGTCTCGCCCCTCAGGTCACGTCCCTTAGCCAGTCCGCCGGCAAGGCTCACGGAGGTAGAGGTATGCCCGATGACGAAATGGTCGTGCTCGCTCTCCGACGGTTCGCTATACCCCGAGACATCGTCGTAATGGTCTGATTTCAGGAAAGCCCCGATGCGCCCGGTGAGCATTTTGTGCGGATAACTCTGATGCGACACGTCGAAGACAATCTTGTCCTCGGGCGAGTGGAACACATAATGCATGGCGATCGTTGCCTCCACCATGCCGAGGTTTGGTCCGCAGTGTCCGCCGTGGCGGCTCAATTTTGTGATGAGCAGTGTGCGTATCTCCACTGCCAGTTCCTTCATTTCCTCCATTGACAGTCTCTTGACGTCGGCAGGAGATTTGATGTTCTCAATAATCATATCTTTATTATATTTCCGGGTGCAAAGTAACTAAATAAATATCAAAGGCGAATTACCAATACTTCGGAAGTTGTTACCAATTATTTTAGTAAACAAGTAAAAAAACGTTTTAGAACATGCTTAAATGAATTAAGGACAAGTACCTTTTTCAGATACTTGTCCTTATTATAACTAATTATCAGTACGTCCGATTATTCTTCGACGGCGGCCTGCGCGGCTGCGAGGCGTGCGATGGGCACGCGGAAAGGAGAGCAACTAACGTAGTTGAGACCGGCTTTGTGGCAGAACTTAACGGAAGAGGGTTCGCCGCCGTGTTCGCCGCAAATGCCGCACTTGAGGTCGGGACGAGCGTGACGGCCCTTTTCTACGGCCATATTGATAAGCTGGCCTACGCCGTTCTGGTCGAGCACCTGGAAGGGGTCTACCTTCAAGATCTTCTTTTCAAGGTAAACAGGCAAGAAGCTGGCGATGTCGTCGCGAGAATAACCGAAGGTCATCTGCGTGAGGTCGTTCGTGCCGAAGCTGAAATATTCGGCGCGGGTAGCAATCTTGTCGGCCGTGAGGGCAGCACGAGGAATTTCAATCATCGTACCAACCTTGAACGGAATTTCAATGCCTTCTTCCTTGAAGAGCTCGGCAGCTTCCTGACGGATTGCTTCTTCCTGAGCCTCGAACTCGTAGAGGATACCCGTGAGGGGCACCATGATTTCGGGATGCGGGTCGAAGCCTTCGCGCTTCAGGTCGATGCAGGCACCGAGAATGGCGCGAGTCTGCATTTGCGTGATGCAGGGATAAGTATTGCCGAGACGGCAACCGCGGTGACCGAGCATCGGGTTGTGCTCGCAGAGGCTGTCAACGCGCTGACGGATATATTCTACCGTTACGCCCATAGCCTTGGCCATTTCTTCCTGACCCTTCAAGTCGTGGGGCACGAACTCGTGGAGGGGAGGATCGAGCAGGCGAACGTTTACGGGGAAGCCGTCCATAGCACGGAAGATGCCCTTGAAGTCTTCTTTCTGAATGGGGAGAAGTTTGGCAAGAGCCTTCTTGCGACCTTCAACGTCTTCGGCAAGAATCATCTCGCGCATGGCAACAATCTTGTCAGCGTCGAAGAACATGTGCTCCGTGCGGCAGAGACCGATACCTACAGCACCGAACTTGCGGGCCACTTCTGCGTCGTGGGGCGTGTCGGCGTTGGTGCGCACTTGCAGGCGGGTGTACTTGGCGCAGAGATCCATAAGGTCAGCGAAGTCGCCGGAAAGTTCGGCAGCCTGCGTGCGGATTTCACCCTGATAAACGCGGCCGTTAGTACCGTTGAGCGAAATGAAATCGCCCTCCTGGAGCTTCACGCCGTCGATTTCGAGCGTCTTAGCCTTGTAGTCAACATTGATTGCGCCTGCACCGCTGACGCAGCACTTACCCATACCGCGGGCAACTACGGCAGCGTGGCTGGTCATACCGCCGCGAGCGGTGAGGATGCCTTCTGCGGCAGCCATGCCGGCGAGGTCTTCGGGAGAAGTCTCGATACGGACGAGTACCACCTTATGGCCATCGGCGCGCCACTTTGCAGCGTCTTCGGCAAAGAAGACAATCTGACCGCAGGCAGCACCCGGGCTGGCGGGAAGACCGCGCGTGAGTTCCTTAGCCTTTGCAAGGGCTTCTTTATTGAACACGGGGTGCAGGAGTTCGTCGAGCTTGGCGGGCTCGCAGCGGTTGATAGCCGTCTTTTCGTCGATCATGCCCTGACGGAGCAGGTCCATGGCAATCTTCACCATGGCTGCGCCGGTGCGCTTACCGTTACGCGTCTGCAAGAACCAGAGTTTGCCTTCCTGAACGGTGAACTCCATGTCCTGCATGTCGTGGTAGTGGTTTTCGAGTTTGGTCTGGATAGCGTCGAGCTGCTGGTAGATTTCGGGCATAGCCTCTTCCATAGAGGGGAACTTTGCTTTGCGCTCTTCTTCAGAAATGCCCTGCAATTCTGCCCAGCGGCGAGAACCTTCGAGCGTGATTTGCTGCGGCGTGCGGATACCAGCCACAACGTCCTCACCCTGTGCATTAACGAGCCATTCGCCGTTGAAGAGGTCTTCGCCCGTAGCGGCGTCGCGGCTGAAGCAAACACCCGTTGCGGAGGTGTTGCCCATGTTGCCGAATACCATTGCCATTACCGTCACGGCCGTACCCCATTCTGCGGGAATGCCTTCCATCTTGCGGTAAAGGATAGCGCGCTCGTTCATCCAAGAGTCGAACACGGCGCAGATAGCACCCCAGAGCTGTTCCATGGGGTCAGTGGGGAATGCCTTGCCCGTTTGCTTGGAAATAGCTTCCTTGAAGAGGGTTACAAGACGCTTGAGGTCTTCCGTTTCGAGCTCGTTATCGAGTTTCACGCCCTTTTCTTCCTTCACCTTCTCGATGATTTCTTCAAAGGGATCCTTGTCGTCCTTGTTTACGGGCTTCATGCCGAGCACCACGTCGCCATACATTTGTACGAAGCGGCGATATGCGTCGTAGGCGAAGCGGGGATTGCCAGTCTTTGCTGCGAGACCCTCAACCACTTCGTCGTTAAGACCGAGGTTAAGAATGGTGTCCATCATGCCGGGCATAGAAGCGCGTGCGCCGGAGCGTACGGAGAGGAGCAGGGGGTTCTGCACATCGCCGAACTTGCTCTGCATCAAGTCTTCCACGTGGTGGAGACTCTTCTCAACTTCTGCCTTGAGAATTTCTACGACCTTGTCCTTGCCGATTTCGTAGTACTCATTGCAGACGTCGGTCGTAATGGTAAATCCCGGGGGCACGGGTACACCGATGAGGTTCATCTCGGCAAGGTTGGCACCCTTACCGCCCAGTTCGTTACGCATGTCGGCACGGCCCTCAGCTTGACCGTTACCGAACGTGTAAACTCTTTTTTCGTTCTTCATAGGTTTTACTATTTACAATATATTATTGAGTTGAAAATTTCCATGCGGCGCGCTTTCGGCACTTACACGCAAATCCACGCATCGGACTGGCAGCCCGGCGCGCGGTAGGGGGATTTACATATAAATATTGGCGTGCATATAAGATTTGCTTTTCAGCGAAACAAACGGGAAAGGCATCAGAATGGGAACGTTCCCGTTTGATTTGGCAAAATTAAAAAATGTTTTGCAGATTTCAAAGTAAGAAAGTTATTTTTACAACGTCTTTTTTGCGGTTTTATTATAAGCAAATGCTTTGTTTCAGTAAAACCTCGTCCTCCGGGAGCAATGAGGCGTAATGCTTGCCCGCCAAACCGAGCGTCAGGACGCTGATTTTTACCTCGCCTGCCGTGGCTATTTCATTGGCGCACGAGGCTACGGTGGCTCCCGTGGTGAGCACGTCGTCGACAATCAGCACATGCCGCCCTACCACTGCCTCGGGACGTTCGAGATGAAAGATGCCCGCCACGTTGCTCTGCCGTTCCTCGGCGTTGAGATTGGTCTGCGTGGGATTATCCACAGTGCGCGTCACGATGTCGGTAACTAACGGTAGCCCCGTATGCTCCGCCACGCCCGCCACCAGGCATTCGCTTTGGTTGTAGCCGCGATGCTTCAGTCTTTGCCGCGAGAGGGGGATGGGGACAATGAGGTTGATGCCGTCGAAAAAGCCCGTGCCTTTCAAGTCCGCCGCCATGAGCGTGCCCATGAAGTGTGCCAAAGCCTGCTTGCCGCTGTACTTGAAGCCCATGAAGATGCTTGCCGAAGCCGTGCCCGGTTCATAGCGCAGAAACGCGCTGGCGGCGGCGAGTTGCGGGATTTGTTGCCAGAGCAGGCGCTCTGTCATATTGTTTTTCTTGCCCTTATAGCCCGTGCGCGGCAAGTCCATGAGGCAGGAGGTACAAATAAAGCGTTCGCTGCCCAAGAGACGGGCATTGCAAACGCTGCAATAGCGCGGGAAAATGAGCTGGCCGAAGTCGGCGGCCAGTCCGCGCAAGAAATTCCTTATGCTGAAATCGGCGTTCAAGGCGAGGGGCTAACGCCTTTTCTTTCTGTGAGAGAACAAGCCGCGGAAGCGGCGGAGAAGCTTATAGCCCATCATTACGCCATCGTAGACAGCTACGACGCGCTCGGCGGAGTTCACCCATTGCTGCACCTTCGTGTCGGCAGGTGGCGGATCCATCAGGGCGTGCCAGTGGCCGCGTATGCTCTCGGAGGTTTCCGTGAGTTCTTTCTTCAAATCTGCTTTCCGGGCGGCCAGCGATTGGAGCGTTATGGGCGTATGAGCGTTAGTGTTCATCATAAGTTCTTATCTGCTTGTTCCGTTTCGTCCGACAGGAACAGCCGTCCGAGGAAGTTGGCCAAAGGATTGACGATCCAGCGGCGGCGCATCGCGTAGACGATCACGCCGAGCGCCACGTAGAAGAGCACCATGAGGAAGCAGGCCCACGTGATGCTGCCCATCATCTTGGCGAGGAAGAGCACGGCGGTATAGGAAAGGAACAAGATGACTATCGTGGACAGCGCGAAGAGGATAGCCCCCACGATGAGCGCCGACAGCAGGATAGTCATCTTGCTCACAAAATCGATTTGCAGGCATTTCCCTTTCAGCTCCGCATACTTCTTGAGTTCTGCGAAGAGTTGGCTGATAATCTCAATGTTTTTATCAGAGGAAAACATCTGTACTTGTTTTTGTAGTTACGAGTTGACGAGTAAACGAGTAGACGAGACAAGAATGTAGTGCAAATTATTTTTCAAGAGTAACTTGTCTGGTTTCTTTGAGATTTTCGGCTGCGCTCGGCAATTAAAGTAAACTTATTGCACTCGCTTGCACGAAAATTTCCTTGTTTACTCGTTTACTTGTTTACTAAATAGAACTTGTTTTTGTCAGTCCTTACTTAGCGGGATTGAGTTCGTCTGCAATGTCGTCTACCAAGCTTTCCATTTCCTTGGAGTTGAGCTTGATGCCGCGCTTGCGGATAGCTTCGGAGATGCGGAGGCGAGTTTCGCTGCCCTTTTCAGGAGCAAAGAGAATACCGCAGGCTGCGCCTACTGCTGCGCCGCCGAGAAATGCTGCGAGAATGCTGAGTCCTTTCATGATAATAATATTTTAGGGGTTATACTTCGGTAATTACGCCTCAAAGATACGGCATTTCTTCCGTATCTCCTAAGAAAAAAGCGTGTTTTTATGAGAAATTACGCCGAAAAAGCCACTATTAATGTGTTTTAACAAGCAGAAATGTCTTATAAGCGAGTATTATTATTAACTTTGCAATGCAAACAAGGGTACGACCGTTGCTTTGCGCACAATTTTTCACAGAATTATTTTTAGAACTTCACTTAAATACACCTCAAAGTAATGAAGAAAAACTTATTATTTGCCATCGGTCTGGGCACAGTGCTCGTCCTCACCGGCTGTAAGTCGCAGGAAAGTGCCTATCGCAAGTCTTACGAACAGGCTATGGCGCAGGAAAAGGCCCAGACGGCCGGCAACACATCCGTAGTTAGCGTGAGCGGTAACCCCGCCCAGGAAACTGTTACCGTTACCCCCGTTACGCCTGTAACGCCCGCCGCACCTACGTCCGGCGATGCCGAAGTACGCACCATCAATGAGGGCTTTACGGTAGTAGGCGGTGCGCAGATCAAGGCTTACAGCGTGGTTGTAGGCAGCTTCCTCACGCAGGCCAATGCCGAAGGCCTTATGTCCCGTCTGCGCGAAGCCGGCTACAGCTCCACGGTGATCCGCACCAATGAAACCATCAACGGCCAGACGCCCTGGTATCGCGTCATCGCCTCTTCTTTCGACACGAAAGACGCCGCTATCCAGTCGCGTGAGAGCCTCAAGCCCACTTATCCCGGTTCCTGGCTGCTGTATGCCAAATAAGTTTTAGGGCTATACAATATTAATATATATAAGGGTGCGCTTCGGCGTGCCCTTTTTTTGTGTCTTTGCGGCTGGTCGTCGTGGGGGCAGGGTAGGGCGGCGCGATTATCCCCGAGAAGATTTTTACTATCTGCAGGAAAGTTTTAACTATCCGGCAGATAGTTTTTATTTTCAGCAAGATAGTTTTCACTACCCTATAAGAAAAAGTTTGTTATAAAGTTTGTAACGCGTATTACAAAGTTTGTAACATGCGTTAGCAAGTTTGTAACATGTATTACAAAGTTTGTAATAAAAAATATCTTATATGAGAGTAAAAAATATCTCCCTGAAAGTGAAAAATATCAGGGAGATAATGAAAAATTTCCGCGCAGACAGTATTTCCTCTCACGCGTGAAAAAGCACGGGCGCGGCATCTATGCGATACCGCGCCCGTACGAATGTGTGTTGTCGGCTTTAAGCCAAGCCTGATTTACTTCAACTCGATGTTGATGTCCTTTTCAGCCTCGCTCGTAGCGATTTTGTCTTCGCGGAGCAACCAGCCGAGACCGAGGTACAAGTCCTTGTCGCACTTCACCTTAGTGGCCTTCTTCAAATCTTTACCTGTCATGGCGCCGTTTTCATTGAGGGCGGTCCAAATCTTACCGGCGATTTCGCCTACTTTTTCCTGTAACATAACGTCGTTAGTTAATTAAAATAATACCTATTAGTCTTACTTTTTTCGTATGACGCTGCAAATTTACGACTTTTTATCAGATAATCAAACGTTTATACCGAGAAACTTGCATTTTCTCATAAGAAAAGCGTATTTTTGAGTATAAAATAGGGCTTATTTCGCGGTTTTTTCTGTATGTTTGCAAAAGAATTTTCTTTTACAAATGCTCTCCATTCTCATTCCCAATTATAATTACGACTGTTCGGAATTGCTTTACGCGCTTTCGGCACAGTGCATTGACTTCAAGCAGGCAGCCGGCGGGGCAGACGGGCCTTTCGATTATGAAATCATCGTGGGTGATGACGGTTCTACCGATGCCAAGGCACTGTCCGGCGTGCGCGACACGGCGGCATTTGTCGGGGCACGGCTTTTGGAGTTGCCCGTCAACGGCGGCAGGGCGCGTATGCGCAATGCCTTGATTGAGGCGGCGCGTATGCCCTATCTGCTGATTTTAGACAGCGACATGCTGCCGCGTACCTCCGATTTCCTCAAAAAAATATGGGCAGAGCGCAGCAAGGCCGACGTGGTTTGCGCCCGCCTGGTCAATCCTCTGGAAATCCCCGTGGGCTGCGAATTGCGCGGCAGATACGAGCAAGCCTTTGAACCAAAGCGCACGGCGGAGTATCGCAACGCACGCCCTTTTTCCTCCATCGCCACTTACTGCCTGCTGATGCGCCGCGCCGCCCTCGGCGACCTGCGGTTTGACGAATGTTGTACGGAGTACGGCTACGAAGACGTGCTGTTCGGCCAGGAACTGCGCCGACACTACATAAGTATCTACCACACCGATGTGCCTATCCACCACACGGGCATTGACAGCAACGAGAGTTTCCTGAAAAAGACGGAGGCCGCCATGCGTACCCTCACGAACATTGCGCCCAAACTGGACGAACTGCCCGGCGCCGCGCTCTATTATAATGAGTTGAAGAAGAAGGGCATGGATTGGCTGCCCTCCGTAGCCTATCGCCTCTTTGGCGGCATGATGCGCCGCAACTTGCTCGGCCGCCGTCCCTCGTTAAAGATATTCCATCTGTATAAACTCTGCTACTTCGCCTATCTGATGCGGAGGTAAAAGGGGATATGGTTTCCGATTAAGATTTGTCTAACCATTATAAATAGCCGCATCATGATAGAACTTCCTGGCGTAGACCCTAAAATGATTGCCAATAATATAGAACCTTTTGAACCGACCCATCCTGGCGAACTCATTAAAGACGAGATAGAGTATCGGCATATTTCGCAAAGGCAACTGGCTGCGGAAATGGGCGTGTCATATACCGTGCTCAACGATATTATCAACGGCAAGCGCGCCGTCAACACTAAGTTTGCCTTGCTTTGCGAGGCTGCACTTTCCGTGCCTGCCTATGTGCTGACCGGTTTACAGGCAGACTATGATATGCAAATGGCTAAGCGTGATAAGTCGTTTCTTGATAAATTAAAGAGCATCAAAAAGATTGCAGTTGTGCTTTAACTCCCTGAATCATACTATGAACTTATTTGCCACGCCCAACGACACCGAACGCATTCTCTTTCTGCGCAAAGAGCTGAACCGACACAATTATAATTATTATGTGCTCAACGCGCCCGAGATTTCCGACCGCCAATTCGACGACATGATGCACGAATTGCAGGAACTCGAAGAGCGGCATCCCGAGATGAGCGACCCCAACTCGCCGACGCAGCGAGTAGGTAGCGACCTCTCCAACGATTTCGAGCAGGTGGTGCACAAGCGTCCCATGCTCTCGCTGGGCAATACGTATTCGCGCGGCGACGTGCAGGCGTTTTATGAGCGCGTGGCAGAGGGGTTGGGTGGCGAGCCGTTCGACATTTGTTGCGAATTGAAGTTCGACGGCCTGAGCATCTCGCTCCTTTATGAGCACGGCAGGCTCGTGCGGGCAGCCACGCGCGGCGACGGCGTGCAGGGCGACGACGTTACCGCCAATGTGCGCACCATACGCACCGTACCCCTTGTCTTGCCCGAGGGATTAGACTATCCCGACGAGTTTGAAATTCGCGGAGAGGTGCTGATGCCGTGGGAGAGCTTCGAAAGGCTCAACGCCGAGCGCGAAAGGCGTGAAGAACCCCTCTTCGCTAATCCGCGCAACGCCGCCTCCGGCACGCTCAAGAGCAAGAAGTCGGCAGCCGTGGCGCAGCGCCGCCTCGATGCCTACCTATATTATTTATTGGGTGACGGGCTCACCGCCCAAACCCACTATGAGCGCATGCAGCAGGCGGCGCGCTGGGGCTTCAACGTTTCGCCCACGGCAAAGCTGGCGCATTCTCTGCAAGACATCTACGACTATATAGACTATTGGGACGAGGCACGCCACTCCCTGCCCTTTGCCACCGATGGCATTGTGCTCAAAGTGAACGACCTGCGACAGCAGCAACGGCTGGGCTACACGGCGAAAAATCCGCGCTGGGCCATAGCCTACAAGTTTCAAGCCGAGCAAGCCGTGACGCGCCTGCTCGACGTGACATTCCAAGTGGGGCGCACGGGTGCTGTCACGCCGGTGGCGAATATGGAGCCCGTGCTGCTGGCCGGCACCACCGTGCGCCGCGCCTCGTTGCACAACGAAGACATTATTCGCCAGCTCGACCTCCACATAGGCGACATGGTGCGCGTAGAAAAAGCGGGCGAAATCATTCCCCAGATAGTTGGCGTGGTAGAAGTATCGCCTGATAGTGCCGCCCATCGTGGGGCTGCCGTGCAATTTATCAAAACTTGTCCCGAATGCGGCGCGACGCTTGTGCGCTACGAAGGCGAGGCGGCGCACTATTGCCCCAACGACACGGCCTGTCCGCCGCAAATCAAAGGGCGCATTGAGCATTTTATCAGCCGCGAGGCGATGAATATCGACTCTGTCGGGCCGGAAACCGTAGACGACTACTATGAGCGCGGCCTGATTCGCGATGCCGCCGACCTTTACCGCCTCACCGTCGAGCAACTTATGGGTAACGATGGCTCGCGCCGCCGCTCCGCCGAAAAAGTAATAGCCGGCATACGCCGTTCGCTCGACGTGCCGTTCGAGCGCGTGCTGTTCTCCCTCGGCATCAGGTTTGTAGGAAAAGTGGTGGCCAAGACACTCGCCCGCCGCTTCGGCTCGTTGGACGCGCTCCGCGCTGCCTCGCTCGACGACCTCATGCAGACCGAAGGGGTGGGGCAGGCCATTGCCGAGAGCGTGCTGCGCTATTTTGCCGATGAGCGCAACCTTGCCTTCGTGGCGCGGCTCGCTGAGGCCGGCGTGCGTATGGAGGCAGAGCAGGCTGCCTTGCAGTCCACGGCACTGGCAGGCATGAGCATCGTGATCAGCGGCACCTTTGCCCGCCATTCGCGCGAGGAATACAAAGCCCTCATCGAAGCCCACGGCGGCAAGAATGTGGGCAGCATTTCCAAGAAGACCACCTTCATTCTCGCCGGCGAAAACATGGGCCCCTCGAAACTCGAAAAGGCTTCCAAGCTCGGCGTGCCGCTTAAAACGGAGGACGAATTTTTGCAGATGATTGAAGGCTAAAATAATATCAGATATAGAAGCCGGGACGCCGCGCAGCGTCCCGGCTTTTTTCCCTAAAAAATCCATTGTCATGGCAGATACTTGCACTTTTCGTGCAAAAAATTTGCTGTTTTCCGATTTTCTGCGTATTTTGCACCCCGAAAAATGAAAAGCACTGGGCAAATGGCGTTTGCTTTGCCCCAATACCTCTAACCTTAATTGTTTATAATTGACATGAAAGTCTACAATTCCCACGAAATCAAGAACATCGCGCTGCTCGGCAACGACGGTTCAGGTAAAACCACCCTTACGGAAGCACTTCTCTTTGAAAGCGGACTGATCAAGCGCCGCGGCAGAATTACTGCCAAGAATACCGTTTCCGACTACTTCCCCGTAGAACAGGATTACGGCTACTCCGTGTTCTCTACCGTGTTCCACGTTGAATGGATGGGCAAGAAACTCAACATCATCGACTGCCCGGGTTCTGACGACTTCGTGGGCGCAGCCATGACCGCGCTGAACGTCACCGATACCGCCGTGCTGCTCATCAATGGCCAGTTCGGTCCGGAGGTTGGTACGCAAAACCACTTCCGCTATACGGAGAAACTCGCCAAGCCCGTTATATTCCTCGTGAACCAGCTCGACAGCGACAACTGCGACTACGATAAAATTCTCGAAGACCTCACGGCCAACTACGGCACAAAGGTTGTGCCCGTGCAGTACCCCGTGAAGACCGGCGCAGACTTCAACTCCCTCATCGACGTTATCCTGATGAAGAAACTCACGTGGGGACCCGATGGCGGCGAACCCACCATCGAGGATATTCCCGCCGAGGAAATGGAGAAGGCGCAGGAGATGCACCGCACGCTCGTTGAGGCTGCTGCCGAAAATGACGAGGGACTGATGGAAAAATTCTTTGAAACCGAACAGCTCACCGAAGACGAGATGCGCGAAGGCATTCGCAAGGGCATGGTGACGCGCAGTATCTTCCCCGTGTTCTGCGTGTGCGCCACGAAGAATATGGGCGTAGGCCGCCTCATGGAATTCCTCGGCAACGTTGTACCTTTTGTCGACGAAATGCCCGCAGTTCACAACACGCGCGGCGTGGAAGTACCCACCGACGCAGCAGGCCCCACGAGCATTTATTTCTTTAAGACAGGCGTTGAACCGCACATCGGCGAGGTGCAATACTTTAAGGTGATGAGCGGCACGCTCCACGAGGGCGACGACCTGCTCAATGCCGACCGTGGCTCGCGCGAACGTATGGCACAAATCTTCGTATGTGCCGGTGCAAACCGCGAAAAAGTGGAACAACTCGAGGCAGGCGACATTGGTTGCACCGTAAAACTCAAGGACGTGCGCACCGGCAACACGCTCAACGGCAAAGACTGCGAGAACCGCTTCAACTTTATCAAATACCCCAACCCCAAGTACACCCGCGCCATTAAGGCGGTGAACGAGGCCGACACCGAAAAGATGATGGCGGCATTGAACCGCATGCGTCAGGAAGACCCCACGTGGGAAGTAGAGCAGAGCAAGGAATTGCGCCAAATCCTCGTGCACGGTCAGGGAGAGTTCCACCTCCGTACGCTTAAATGGCGCCTGGAAAACCTGGATAAGATTGCCGTTGAATTTTACGAGCAGCGCATTCCTTATCGCGAAACCATCACCAAGGCAGCCCGTGCCGACTATCGCCACAAGAAGCAGAGCGGCGGTGCAGGTCAGTTCGGCGAGGTACACCTCATCGTTGAGCCTTATTCCGACGGAATGCCCGATCCCACGGTCTACAAGTTCGGCAACCAGGAAATCCGCATTGCCATGAAGGGCAAGGAGGAAATTCCCTTGGAATGGGGCGGCAAACTCGTGTTCATCAACTCCGTTGTGGGCGGCGCCATCGACACGCGCTTCATGCCCGCCATCCTCAAAGGCATCATGAGCCGCATGGAGCAAGGCCCGCTCACCGGCAGCTATGCCCGCGACGTGCGTGTCATTGTTTACGACGGCAAGATGCACCCGGTAGACTCCAACGAAGTGAGCTTCATGCTCGCCGGCCGCAACGCATTCAGCCAGGCCTTTAAGGAAGCCGGTCCGAAAATCCTCGAACCGATTTACGACGTGGAGGTATTCGTGCCTGCCGAGAAGATGGGCGACGTGATGAGCGACCTGCAAGGCCGTCGCGGCATGATTGTCGGTATGAGCAGCGAAAACGGCTACGAGAAGCTGCAGGCCAAGGTGCCTTTGAAGGAGATGTCTTCTTATTCCACCACGCTCAGCTCGCTCACGGGCGGCCGCGCTTCGTTCATCATGAAGTTCGCCAGCTACGAGCTCGTGCCCGGCGACATCCAGAACAAGCTCGTCGAAGCCTTTGAGAAGGAACAGGAAGAAGATAAATAACATCGTTTCAAATATCCGCGAAACTCCTCGGCGCAAGTCGGGGAGTTTTTTTGCGTCGAAAGTCCCGGATTCCTTTTGTTTTGATGCAAAAAACACCACATTGATGTGCAAAATGTCGGTTTCGCTTACTATAATCTGAAATTTTGATATATTCCGATTAAACCAAACGATGATTTGCGCGGTCAAAGAGATAAAGACCCGCAAATGGGTAGAGAGCATTCACAGAATACAAACCATTAGAACTTACAACCATGAAACGCAGACTTTACACATTGGTTCTTACCGTAAGCCTCGCGCTTGGACTTAGCGCAATGCCTTACAGCGTGGCACGCGAGCAGGCTCTTTATCTCACAGACAAGATGGCTTATGAACTCCGCCTTGATAGTTGGCAGTATGAGCAGGTTTATCAAACCAATCTCGATTATTTCCTCAGCATCGACAGTGAACCGCAGGCCTACGGCGCATATTGGACCTACCGCAACGACGACCTTTACTACATACTCCAAGAAGCGCAGTACAGGCTCTATTCCTCTATCGACTATTTCCTGCGCCCGATAAAATGGCTCAAAGGAGGCTGGCACTTCACCGTTTGCAATCACTACCGCCCCGGACATTATTATTATAAGCGCCCTGTGGCTTACGTGAGTTACTGTGGCAATAGTTGGGCACACCGCAAACCCGGACACCGTCCCAATTATCACGCGCACGGCGGCGGGCATAGCGGCCACAATCACGGTTATCGCCCCAACGGCGGCGGACATAGCGACCACAATCACGGTTATCGCCCCAACGGCGGCGGACACCACAGCAAGCCTTCCGGCAACTATCGCCCCGATAACAGCCACAAGCCCGGCACGGGCAAGGGAAACCACGGCAGCGTAGGCGGCGGGTCGCACAATAAACCCGGAAAAGGCGGCAGCACCGCATCTCGCCCGAACTTCGGCGGCGGAAACAGAGGCACCGTAACGGCGCGGCCTTCAAGCACCCCCAACAGAACCCTCAGCGGCAACCTTTCAAAGCGCAGCAACTCCGGCAGCGGCAGCACGCGCCTTAGCTCCTCTTCCCCCTCGCGCGGCAGCCGCACCATCAATGCCAACACGGGCAGAAGAAGTTTGCGCAGCCTGTAAAGGGTTTATAGATAGAGTAAACAAGTAGACGAGTAAACAAGTAAACAAGACAAGTTTCTCTTAAAATATATAGATGTAATACAATTCTGTCTCGTCTACTCGTTTACTTGTATACTCGTCTACTAATCATTTCAACCAAAATAATCTTTCTGAAAAGGATGCTCCGAGCAATTCGGGGCATCCTTTTTGCGCTTATCATAGCATATACCGCCTATTTTTAATAATTTTGCAAAGATTATCTCAAACAACCATCGATTTTTTATGAAGAAATATGTCAGCGACCTGCTTGTAAAGAGCGTGGAGTTCTTGCGGGCAGATTATTTCCTGATGAAACTCACTGCCGCCGACGGGCAGCCTTTGCCCGAGATGCGGCCGGGGCAATTTGTCGAGGTGAAAGTGGAACAGTCGGGCACGACTTTTCTGCGCCGCCCCATTTCCATTAACTACGTAGACCGCACAAGGGGCGAACTCTGGCTGCTGGTGCACATCGTGGGCGACGGCACGGCCGCGCTCTCCAAGAAGCAAGCCGGCGACACCGTGAACCTCATGTTTCCCCTCGGCAATGGTTTCAGTCTCGACTACGCCCCCGGTGCGAAAATCCTGCTCGTAGGTGGCGGCGTGGGCACTGCGCCTTTGCTCTACTATGGCGAACAGTTGCGCCAAAAGGGTTGCGAGCCGACTTTCCTGCTCGGCGGCCGCTCTGCAAAGGACTTGCTGCAACTCGAAGAGTTCAGAAAAATCGGCCGCACCTTTGTCACCACCGAAGACGGCAGCGCAGGCGAAAAAGGCTTCGTCACCAACCACAGCATCTTGGTGCAAGAGCATTTCGATGCCATAGCCACGTGCGGCCCGAAACCTATGATGATGGCCGTGGCACGCTTCGCATTTTCCCAAGACACGCCTTGCGAGGCCTCGCTCGAGAACCTCATGGCCTGCGGCATAGGGGCTTGCCTCTGCTGCGTGGAGAAAAAGAGCGACGGGCACAATGTCTGCGTTTGTAAAGAAGGTCCCATTTTCAAAACTACCGAACTGCAATGGCACAATTAAATGTAAACATAGGCCGATTGGCGTTGAAAAATCCCGTGATGACGGCCTCGGGTACCTTTGGCTACGGCACCGAGTTCGCCGACTTTATCGACCTCGACCGCCTCGGCGGCATCATCGTGAAAGGCACTACGCTCCTGCCGCGCGAAGGCAATGACTATCCGCGCATGGCCGAGACAGCCTCGGGTATGCTCAACTGCGTGGGGCTGCAGAATAAGGGCGTGGACTATTTTTGCGAGAAGATATATCCCGAAATCAAGGACTACGGCACCAACATGATTGTCAACGTGTCGGGCAGCACGGTAGAGGACTACGCCCTCTGCGCCGAGCGCATCGCCGCCCTGCCGAATATCCCCGCCATCGAACTGAACATCTCTTGCCCCAACGTTAAGAACGGCGGCATGGCGTTTGGTGTCACCTGTGCCGGGGCAGCGTCGGTGGTGAAAGCGGTGCGCAAGGTTTATCCAAAGACCTTAATCGTAAAACTCTCGCCCAACGTGACCGACATCGCCGAGATAGCCCGCGCCGTCGAGGCGGAAGGAGCCGACAGCGTGTCGCTCATCAACACGCTCATGGGCATGAGCATCGACATCGAGCGCCGCCGCTCGCGCCTCAGCATCGGCACCGGCGGACTGAGCGGCCCGGCTGTCAAGCCCGTGGCTTTGCGCATGGTTTGGCAGGTGGCCCGCGCCGTGAACATCCCCGTCGTGGGTTTGGGCGGCATCATGAACGCCACGGATGCCATTGAATTTCTCATGGCGGGCGCGACAGCGATTGAAATAGGCACGGCCAATTTCATCGACCCCACAGTTACGGTCAAGGTGGTTGAGGGAATTGGCGAATGGCTCGACCGCCACGGCATCGCCGACGTGAACGAAATTATCGGGGCATTGGAACAATGAACGTTGCGCTTGAAATATGCGTCGGCACCATCGGCGGTGCACTGGCTGCCCGCCGGGGCGGCGCGGACAGGATAGAACTTTGCGCCGCGCTCTCCGAGGGCGGCATCACCCCCTCCGAGGGACTCATTGCTGCCGCGCTGGAAATTGAGGGTATCAAGAAGAACGTGATTATCCGTCCGCGCAGCGGCGATTTCCTATATGATAAAGACGAGCAGCGCGTTATGCTCGCCGATATCCGCACCGCCGTGCGCCTCGGCGCAGATGGCATCGTGGCAGGTGCGCTCCTGCCCGACGGCGGCATCGACACGGAGTTTCTCCGCCGCTGCCTCGACGCAGCCGACGGCCTGCCCTTTACCTTCCACCGCGCCTTCGACCTCTGCAGCGACCCGCGCCGCGCACTCGATCTCCTCATGGCAGCCGGCGTGAGTCGCGTGCTCACATCGGGCGCGGCGGCTACCGCTGAGCAGGGCATACCTCTGCTGAAAGAACTCGTGCGCCAGGGCGGCACGGACATTATCATTATGCCCGGCTGCGGCGTGACGGAGCAAAACGTGGCGCGGATTGTCTGCGAAACGGGCGCAAGGGAAGTCCATTCCTCCGCCTCCGCCACCGTGGGCAGCAAGATGCTTTTCCGCCACGGCGGCGTGGCGATGGGCAAGGGCGATGCCGACGAATACGCCCGCCGCGAAACTTGCGCAGAGCGGGTGAATGCCTTGAAGCAGATTTTGAACGAAATCTCAGAGGGGTAAAATAGGGCGAAATCCTACGGCAACGCCGCTTTGCTTACGGGCAAGGCGGCGTTGCTGCTACAATATTTTGACACGCGATTTTTTCAAAGTAGCGGCGAAAACTTAACGAAAACGAAATTTTTGCGGCAAAAAGTCCTTTTTTTTAGCATTTGTTTCGCTGTGATTTTTTTCTTTCTTACTTTTGCAAATCATTGGCAGGCGTTTCTCCGTGAAATGTTTTTGCTGAAAACGCTGACTTTTTGCTGGAATATTGTTTCGGCACATCGCAAAAACTATCCTAATGGCTTTTTTCGCTATACATTGATACCACACAAACCAAATTATAATTCATCAAATCTTTTATCGTATGGGTAAGAAAATCTACTCTTTCTTCTGCCTCTTCTGTGCCCTCTTCGGAGGCAGCCTCACGGCTTCGGCACAGGCTTTTGAGGCTGCGCCGATTTCTTCGCTCGAGGAAATCACGTCGGGCGAGAACACTTACTACGCCCTCATGGCCGTGGATAAGAAGAACGCCGCCGGCGCGTGGAACTCGCGCAACGAAACGTTCCTCTTTGTCAACTCCGCAAACGCTTCCAAGCACTACGTGCAGTTTGGCACGGCAATGACTAAGGACGACATCGTAGGCAAACTCGATAGCAATCCGGAATATTTCTTCAAACTCGAAACCTCCGGCGACGGCTACAAGTTCCAAAATCTCAAGACCGGCGGATATTTCTATCAGACTGAGGTGAGCGGAAAGACGTTCACGCAGACCATGTCGTCCTCCACGGAAGAACCGGGCGTTTACACGTTCGAAGCCTATACGGAAGACTACAACGGCTCTAAGACGTTCAGCATCAAGGACGGCGCCAACTACCTCGGTCAGTATTCCAGCGGCGCAAACGTGAACAACGATTATACCGAAGCCGGCAAGTTCACTTTTGTCATCTACAAAGTCGCCGCTGCTGCTACGGCTATCAATGCTTCTTTCTATTATTACAATGCCGACGGCACGCAGCGTCTCAACGGCGATGCTTTCATCGGAACTGTCGGCGAAACGGCCAAGACGGTGGGTGCGCTTTCAAAGGCTCTGCCCGCTTATGTTTCTGCCACTTTCTACGCCGACGAGGCATTCACAACCGAAGTTGCTCCCGAAACCGAGGTGACGGCTTCCACGACCTATTATGTCAAGACCGCTTACAACGCAAACTTCATCTATCCCGCCGACAACGCCACTTATTTTGCGCTGAAAACGGGCGACAATTATCTCGGCACGACCTTCGGCCTCTCTCCCTCGTTTGAAAACCGCAAGGCCATTGCCCTCACGCTTGCCGGTGACTGGTACAACGGCTATTCGCTCGTGGCTTACGACGGCCGCAAACTTTACTACGACGGTTCGCAGAATATCTATTGGAGCGAAACGGACTATCGCTGGACCATCGACAACGAGTGCAAAATCAAGGACGCTTCGGGTGAGAAATATCTCGCCGTTTACAGCACCAACTGCCTGCTCAGCGCTTCCTTCCCCGCCGAACTCGCCACCTCTACGGCAGCAGCCGCCATTCTCGCCGGTCTTGACGAAACGCAGCAATACGTCGGCGCATACGCCAAAGACCAGGAAGGCGTTACCTTCGACGACATCGTAAAAGGTAAAAAGACATCTGGCTTCATCGAAGGCACATATTATTTTATTGAGAATGCTGCCAATACCGCTACGACGCTTTCTGCCGCCGGCGCAGTGCTGGGCAGCGACGAGGCCCTTGCCGCCCCCCTCTCGCTTTCTGAAAATCCCGGTTTCTCTGAACTTTGGGTATATACCGAAGGCCGACTTAAGAACCTCAACACAGGTCTTTACCTCGCCGCCTCTACCGACTTGCAGGCAGAGGGCGCATCTTGGACGCTGGTAGCCAACGAACTCGGCGGCGACTATGCTTACAGCATCACCGCCGGCGAAACGCCGCTCGCTCTTGATGCCGAGGGCAACGTAACCACCGCCGCTCCAGCCGACGACTTCGCCGGCTGGAAGTTCCACAAGGCCAGCCGCATCACGCTGCCCCTCATCTACGGCGAAAGCGGCACGTATGCCGCCGTCAGTTCGCCCGTCGCCCTTGCCACGGAAGACACGAATACCAAGATTTATGCCGGTTCCGCACTGACAGGCAATGTGCTTTACCTCACTGAAAGCACGCTCCAGCCCGGTGCAGGCTACATCGTGCTCAACAGCGCGTATGCCGCCGAGGTGGCCTTCGATATCGTTCCTGCTGCGGGCGAGACTACCTCTCTGCTTTCGGGCACGAACGTCGCGCTTGAAGTTGCCGCCGGTAGTGCAGCCGACTTCCGCGCTTTCACCTTCACGGGGCTCACGCCGATCTTCGCTGCGCCCGAAACGGCCATCGCTGCCAATACGGCTTACCTCAAAGCCAGCGGCACGGCATTGCCTGAGACCATCAATATCAGTACGAACAAGGAGTCGGGCATCAAGTTCACGCTTGCCGATCCCGATGCCTCTGCCTCCGCTCCCGTTTACGACCTGAGCGGCCGCCGCACCAACGGTACTCTCGGCCGTGGCATCTATATTCAGAACAACCGCAAGTTCTTTGTAAAATAAGTGCGGTAAATAACATCTAAATTAAAAATACGTGCGTGTCGGGACGCTTCCGGCACGCACGTATTGTTTTGTGAAGATGTTATCTTATAAAGTTCCTTTCCACAGCATTTTCAGAAAGTCGAGCACATAGACGCATTCAATGCCGTCGGTATTTCTATTAATTGGGTCAAGACTGACTATGACGGTTCGCGCTTGCGGATACTCGTCCTTAAAGGCGCGTAGCCCTTTAAGATGCCGAGACTGTACCTCCTCTGCAGATTTAATTTCTATTGCCACTCTCGCATCGCCGAGCACGGCATCTACTTCAAGACCCGAATGCGTACGCCAATACGTGAGGCGTTCCCCGCTCTCGGAATAGATGCACCATGCCCTGAGTTCTTGAATTACAAAATGCTCGAAAGCATGTCCGTACTCCGTCGTTCCGCGCACGAGTTCCTTGCGGTGCAGAAGATGATTGACGATGCCCACATCGAAATAATAGAATTTCGGAACACGTGTAAGCCTGCGCTTCACTGTGCGCGAAAATGCCGGCAGGCGAAAGCCTACGAGCGTATCTTCGAGTATGTCAAAATAGCCCGCTGCCGTGTTGGCGCTTACACCGCAGTCTTGTGCTATATTGTTGTAATTCACCATTTCGCCATCGGTAATGGCGGCTACTTCAAGAAATCTTTGGAACGCCGAAAGATTGCGCACGAGTGCCTCTTCCTTAATCTCTTCTTTCAGATAGACATCGATATATGCCGAAAGGCGGCGAGTGGGGTCGTCAGCGAGATAATGCGGCGGCAGCAAACCTGACTGTAAGGCGTGGTCAAGGTCAAATTCGGGCAGTTCCGCACTTACGAAAGGCATTAGGTAAACGGGGTATGCGCGACCGCCGAGCGTGTTGTAGCCTTTGCGTTTCAATTTTCGCGCGCTCGAACCGCACAGCACAAAAACAAGGTCTTTTTCAGAAATAAGCCTGTGCACTTCGTTTAGGAGTTGGGGCACCTCGGGTATTTCATCTATAATGATGATTGTGCCCTGAGGCTTGTCGTGCAGCATTTCGTAAAGCAGTGCCGGGCGACGCTCAAAACGTGACTTGAGGGACGTGTCAAGCAGGTCAATATATATATTGTTGGGAAACTTGCTCCGCAAAAATGTGCTTTTTCCTGTCTGTCTTGCTCCGAAAAGGAAGATGCTCTCTTGTAAATTGCTGTTAATGTTGCAGATGCGGTTGAACATAATGTTTTCTTTTGAAATTCTTACTGCGGATTTTCAATGAAATTCCGCAACACTGCTGCGGATTTTCAATGAAATTCCGCAACACTACTGCGGATTTTCAATGAAATTCCGCAGCAAAGTTATGAAAAAACCATGGACTGTTACAATTAATTGGCATTAAATTAAAATTGTATGCCTTACATTTCTTCCTTTCCCCAAGATAATTCTTCCTTTCTGCCTGATATTTTTTCCTATCTTATAAGAAAAAGTTTGTTACAAAGTTTGTAACAAGCATTACAAAGTTTGTAACATGAGTTAGCAAGTTTGTAACATATATTACAAAGTTTGTAATAAAAATTATCTGCGCAGAAAGTAAAAAATGTCAGGCAGAAAAGAAGAAATTTTAAGGAGAAAGGAAAAAATTGCTCCGTGCGCGTGTTACGCTCTTTCTCCCTTTTGCCCCTTTCCATATAGGATAATCGCGAAATTCATGCGAGTAAAAGTTTGTGGAACAAGAAAAATACTTAACTTTGCATAATTGTGCGCGGATTTCATGCCGTTTGGCACAGACTGGAACTGACTTATGACACAAGAAAAACATAACAACGAGATATTGCCCGAGGCCAAAATCCTGAGCATCGCGACCCACACGGACGAGCGAGGCAATCTGACGTGCGTGCAAAACGGCGACAATGCCCTGCCTTTCAAGTTCGAGCGCGTGTTTTGGATCACCGGCGTGCCGGCAGGCGCAACGCGCGGCTGCCATGCCCACCGCACCTGCCCGGAAGTCATCGTGCCCGTGCACGGCTCCTTTTCCGTGAAAATCAACAACGGCAAAGACCCTGAAACCATCGTGCATCTCTCCAATCCCAACGAGGGCCTGTATGTGCCGCCCATGGTGTGGTGCACGCTCTTCGACTTCTCGGCCGATGCCGTGTGCCTCTGCCTCGCGCAGTACGACTACGACGAAAGCGGCTATATCCAAACGTTCGGCGAGTTTGCCGAGGCGGTAAATGGAACGATTTAGTAAACGAGTAAACTAGTAAACAAGTAAACAAGACAGAGATGTCTTGCTAATTGATATTTTACATGAGAAACTTGGCTCGTCTACTCGTTTACTTGTAAACTCGTCTACTAATAATGGAAAGTAAATGATAACCGTTACTCCATATATAAATAATGGGTCTACCCGAAAGGCTTGGGACGCTTTCGCCGCTGCTTCGCGCAACGGCACGTTCCTGTTCCGCCGCGACTTTATGGAGTACCACAGCGACCGTTTTGAAGACGCTTCGCTGCTGATTTACGACGACAAGAAACTCATCGGCCTGCTGCCTGCCAATCGCTCGCGCCGCGACGCGGCAACCGTGGAAAGCCACGGCGGGCTGACTTACGGCGGACTGCTGCTGGGCGACAAGGTCACGGCGATGCTTACGGGCCAGATGCTCCATGCCGCCGCCGAATATTATCTCGCTCAGGGCTACGGGCAATTGGCGTATAAGCCCACGCCTTACATCTATCACCGCCAGCCCACGGAAGAACCGCTCTATTGGCTCTACCGCGCCGGGGCAACGCTCGAAACGCGCAACGTGTCCACGGCGGTCAATCTGCGCGACCCGCTGCCGCTTTCGGAACTGCGCGGGCGCAAATGCCGAAAGGCGCAAAATGCTTACTTGCACATTCGCAGAGAGAAATGCGGGGCGTTGGCCGGCGAGGATTATCCCGCTTTTTGGAACTTGCTCACCGACACTTTGGAGCAGAGGCACGGCGTTCGTCCCGTTCACTCTTTGGAAGAGATAATACTGCTTAAATCTTTCTTTCCCAACGAGATAAAACTCTACACGGCTGAGCGCGACGGAGCATTGCTTGCCGGCGTTTTGTGCTTCGACTGCGGCAATGTGGTTCACGCGCAATACATCGCTGCCGGCTTGGAAGCCCGCGCCTGCGGTGCGCTCGACATGCTCCTCGCCACCCTCTTGCAGATTTATTCCGACCGCGCCTATTTCGATTTCGGCATATCCAACGAACCCGATACGGGACGCATCAACGAGGGACTTATCTTCCAGAAAGAAGGGTTTGGCGGCCGCGCGGTGTGCTATGACCGTTACCTCGTTTCGCTCGAAAGCCTCGTGGCGGCGACGCCGAAGTAAATGAAAACGCTGGTTGTTTTGACAAAAACAATCAAAACCGCTTGCCCTGTGTGGCCTATCGGCTTGCTTTATCCGATTAAGCCCCAACCTAAAAGTCTGCCGACTTTTGTTTGGTGCTTAATCTGCTAAGGCAGCGGTCGGTTTCCGCCCGCCAACACAGGGCAAGCAAAAAACAGGAAAAAGTGGACGTTTACTTTTTGTTGTAAATAGTAAAGAAGAAAATGCTTTACTTTTTTCTGTTTTTTGCTTGCAGCGTTTGAAGCGGGCGGGCACCGACCGCAGCCGCAGGGATTAAGGGCGAGCGTGAGCCGCGAGGCTCACAGGCTCGGCGTTAAGACTGGCGGCGTGCCCTTGGGCTTCAAACGGCGCAAGTGGTTTTTATGGTTTTTGTCTAAATCCCTTAGATTAGTCTATCAATAAATACATTATTCTCTCCGTGCACATTCCCTATTACGACTTGCAACAGATTTCAGCCTCCTTTGAGCCGCAGTTGTCTCAAAGGATACAGGCCGTTGTGGCGGGCGGACGCTATCTGCATGGGGAAGAACTCGCCGCTTTCGAGCGCGACTTCGCCCGCTACGTGGGCGCAAGGCATTGCATCGGCGTGGCCAACGGACTGGACGCGCTGACGCTCGTGCTTATGGCGTGGAAACGGCTGAAAGGCTGGGGCGACGGCGATGAAGTATGCGTGCCCGCGCTGACTTTCGTGGCAACAGCCGAGGCGGTGAACCGCGCAGGATTGCGCCCCGTGTTTTGCGATGTGGGCAAAGACTTCGTGATGACGGCGCAGACCCTCCTGCCGCACCTCACGCCGCAGACGCGGGCGGTGATACCCGTGCACCTGTACGGCCACCCCTGTCCGATGGACGGCATCAACGCCCTCGCCCGCAGCCGGGGCATCATGGTGCTCGAAGACGCGGCACAGGCGCACGGTGCAAGCACCGGCGGCCATAAGACCGGCAGCATGGGCCATGCCGCAGCGTTCAGCATGTATCCCGGCAAGAACCTCGGCGCACTCGGCGACGGCGGCTGCGTGACTACCGACGATGAGGAACTGGCGCAGACGGTGCGCATGTTTGCCAACTACGGCGCACAGCAGAAATACGTGCACCGCGTGCAAGGCATCAACAGCCGACTCTCCGAGATACAGGCGGCCGCGCTCAACGTGAAACTGCCGCGACTCGATGCCGACAATGCCCGCCGCCGCAACGTGGCACGTTTTTACAACACGCATATCGTGAACCCATTGGTGCGCCTGCCTTACGAAGGGCGCGTGGCGCAGAGCGTGTTCCACATCTACCCCGTGCTGTGCCGCCGCCGCGACAAGTTGCAGCAATATTTGCAGGAGCGCGGCATCGAAACCCTCATACATTATCCCATACCCGTCCACAAGCAGGAAGCCTACGCCGCCTACAACGCCCAGTCGTTTCCCATGGCGGAACTCGTGGCACGCGAGGTGCTCTCCCTGCCCATCACGCAGTTTCTCACCGAAGAAGAATTGCACTATATCGTTTCCGCCGTCAACGCATTCAGGTAGAAATTATCCTATTTATATCTCACCTATTACATCGCATCTTCCAAATTTCCCCTCAATACCATGACCTTAGAAGTTCTCATCTGCTCACTCAACAAAGGCATTGTCCGCGTGCAGGAAGTGTTGCTTCCGCCCTGCGAAAACGTGCGCTACATCGTGTCGTACCAGTACACCGATGAGCGTTACCTCGACCTTATTCCCGAAAAACTCACGCAGCGCAGCGACGTGCAGATATTCCGATACAACGGGCAGGGGCTTTCTGCCAACCGCAACCTCGCCATAGAGAAAGCCACCGCCGACCTCATCATGTTTGCCGATGACGACTCGCACCTGCTGCCCGAAACGTTCGACACCGTGTTTCGCGCCTTCGAGCAATACGAGGATATGGACGCGGCCTTCTTTACTGCCACCACTTACACGGGCAAAAAACTCAAAGATTACCCCGACGAACCCTGCGTGCTTAAAGGAATGCCCAAGACTTACAGCATCTCTGCCCTCGAAATGGTGTGCCGCCGCCGCAAGGTGCAAGGCAGAATGCGCTTCGACGAACGCTTTGGCCTCGGCACCAAGTTCCTCACCTGCGGCGAAGAAGAGATTTGGATGGAAGATGCCGTCCGTGCGGGGCTGAACATGCGCTATTTCCCCGAGAAAATAATAGAGACCTCCACGCTCCTGAAAAAGTCGCTCGTATATGTAGATGCCGGCGTGCAACGCTCGCGCGGCGCAATCACCTACTACCTCTACGGCCCCACGGCGTGGTGGATCTGCTTTAAGTTTGCCTTCAACGGCGCACGCAGCGGGCTTTGCCATTTCGTGCCGATGATGCGGCATTTGGCAGAAGGCATTCGCTACATGAAACGCACCCAGTCGTAAAAAGCCATGCCGAAGATCGAGGTACTCTATTGCGTGCTTGACGGCGACATACTGCACATTGCTGAGCATCTGCCGCCGCCGCGCCCCGACGTGGCGTATCTCGTGGCATGGCAGCAAAGGGGAGGGGAGGAGCAAAACGCGCCTGGCGCTTTGCTCCAGCGGGAAGATGTGAAGATATTGGTACACAAAAGCATAGGACTATCTAAAAACAGAAATTTCGCCCTTGCCAACGCAACGGGCGACCTTTTGATTTTGGCGGACGCAGACAATATATATATATATGAGTATTTCGACCGCCTCCTTGCCGCAGCAGCAGCCCAGCCCGAGGCGGACATCTTGCTCTTTCAGGCAATTACGCCCGAAGGCAACCTTTTGAAAAACTACCCCGAAGTTTCTTGCACCTATGCCGAGCGTCCGCGCGGCCTCAGTTTCAGTTCGTGCGACATCGTGCTGCGCAGCCGCGCCGCCCTGCCGCGCTTCGACGAGCGTTTCGGCTTAGGCGCGGCGCATTTGGGCTGCGGCGAGGAAGAAATATTCTTGGAAGAGGCTTCGCGCAGCGGCTGCCGCATCGTCTACACGCCGCAAACTATCGTTACTACCCGCGCCACCACGACCGGCGATCGCTTTTGGAGTGACCCGAAAGTGCGGCGTGCCAAAGGCGCGGTGTTGTGCTACATGCACGGAGCCGCAGGTGCCGCGCTGCGTTGCCTTAAATTCGCCGCCGTGCAAGGCAAAGCCCCGCTCGCGCTCCGCATCAAGGCTTTCTGCGATATGGCTTGGGGAATATGGTATTCATTTACGACAAGCGCAAGGCCTCTTTCGAGAAATACGAAGCCGCCTTTGCCAAAATAGGCTATGCCATCAGGAAGAAAGAAGAATAATGCTCGTTACCATAGTCATACCTTACCTCAACCGCGCCGCCTTTCTCGAAAAGACGCTCGCCACGGTGCAGCGGCAGACACATAGGCCGCTGCAAGCGGTGCTTGTGGACAACGGTTCGCAAGATGCTTCGCCTGAGATTTGCAAACGTTTCTGCGTGCAAAATAATGCCGAAGATTTCGAGGTGCTGCTGCTCAAGGAAGAAAAGGCGGGTGCTGCTTCGGCGCGCAACAAAGGGCTGGCGGCGGCGAAAGGAGAGTATGTCTATTTCTTCGACTCCGACGACGAGATGTCGCCCGATTTTATCGCAGATGCCGTGGCCAAGGCCCGCGCCTGCGCCATACCCGACATCGTGGCGGCGCACACCGTGGTCACTTTTCCCGACGGCGGCAAGCGTCCGCGCCGCATCTTGCGCAGCGCAAGCGTTTCCGCGCAGATTCTCACCGCCACCTATTCCACGCAAAGCCTCTTCCTGCGCACAGACTTTATGAGAAATGCCGGCGGCTGGAACGAACGGCTGCCGCGCTGGAATGACTGGGAACTCGGAGTGCGTCTGCTGACGCTTCGCCCTAAAATAGTGTGGCTTGAAAAGAAGAAATACCATCGCATCTACCAGCACCCAGATAGTATTACGGGTAAATCAATAAGCGAGAACCTCAGCCGCACGCGCCCCGCCTTGGAGGCAGTGGCCAGGCTCGTGGCAGGCGATGCTGCAAGCCGCGCCGCCCTTCGGGGACAGAAATTAGCGATTGCCGGAGAGATTTGGCGAGAGGGCCATCGCCGTCAGGCAGAAGCCTTCGCCGCTGAGGCGTTTCAGGAGGCCACTGCCCGCCAACGCTTTTTCCTCAAACTTTTCTACGCTTATAGCAGACACGTCGGCAAGGCTGCCCGGCGGCTATTCCTTTGGACGCTTTGGCTGTACAGATAAACAATGCCGACTGTATCGGAATGCTTTCACGATACAGCCGGCATTGCTATGTTTCACAGTTTATTTCTTTTCCTTCAAAAGGTCTCGGATTTCAGCGAGTAATTCTTCCTCACGCGTAGGCTTCGGTTCGGCGGGAGGCGCGGGGGCTTCCTCCTTCTTGCGCTTAAGTTTCATCAGCGCACGCACCATCAGGAACACGCAGAAAGAGATAATAAGGAAGTCGAGGCAGGTCTGCAGAAACGCGCCGTAGTTGAGCGTTACTTCCGAAACCGTACCGTCTTCGGCAACCTTAGTTCCGATGAGCAATTTCAGGTCTGTGAAGTTCACTCCGCCCGTAAGCCAGCCAATCGGCGGCATCACGAGGTCGTTGACAATCGACGTTACGATTTTGCCGAACGCGCCGCCCACAATTACGCCGACAGCCATGTCAATGGCGTTTCCTTTTACTGCAAATTCCTTGAATTCTTGCAAAAATTTCGTTTTTCCCATAAGAAAGTTATTTTTTATACGTTTTATCACGTGCAAAAATAAAAACAAATTTGTACTTTTGCGTTGGAAAAAGCAAAAATCATATATGGCAACTCATACTTTGCCGTATCAGCCGCTTCCACAGAGAGAATAAAACTTGAATACTAACCATTTTAACTGTTTATTTTTCAATTAAAAAATCATGATTAAAGTAGGTATTAACGGTTTCGGTCGTATCGGCCGTTTCGTATTCCGCGCCGCTCAGAACCGCAGCGACATCCAGATTGTAGGTATCAACGACCTTTGCCCTGTAGACTACTTGGCTTACATGCTGAAGTATGACACCATGCACGGCCAGTTCGAAGGCACTATTGAGGCTGACGTTGAGAACAGCAAGCTCATCGTTAACGGTAAGGAAATCCGCGTAACTGCAGAGCGCAATCCGGCTGACCTGAAGTGGAACGAAGTGGAAGCTGAATACGTAGTTGAATCTACGGGTCTTTTCCTCACCAAAGAGAAGGCACAGGCACACATCGAAGCTGGTGCTAAGTACGTGGTTATGTCTGCTCCCTCCAAGGACGACACCCCCATGTTCGTTTGCGGCGTAAACTTCGACAAGTACGTTAAGGGTACTCAGTTCGTTTCTAACGCTTCCTGCACCACCAACTGCCTTGCTCCTATCGCTAAGGTGCTTCACGACAAGTTCGGCATCACCGACGGTCTCATGACGACGGTTCACTCCACCACGGCTACGCAGAAGACCGTAGACGGTCCCTCTATGAAGGACTGGCGCGGCGGTCGTGCTGCCAGCGGCAACATCATCCCCTCTTCTACGGGTGCTGCTAAGGCTGTAGGTAAGGTTATCCCCGAGCTCAACGGCAAACTCACCGGTATGTCTATGCGCGTTCCGACTCTTGACGTTTCTGTTGTTGACCTCACCGTGAACCTCGCTAAGCCCGCTACTTACGCTGAAATTTGCGCCGCTATGAAGGAAGCTTCTGAAGGCGAACTCAAAGGCGTACTCGGCTACACGGAAGACGCAGTCGTTTCCAGCGACTTCCTCGGCGACACCCGCACGTCTATCTTCGACGCTAAGGCTGGTATCGCTCTCACCGACACTTTCGTTAAGGTAGTTTCTTGGTACGACAACGAAATCGGCTACTCTAACAAGGTTCTCGAACTCATCGCCCACATGGCTAAGGTTAACGCTTAATCGCGTTCTTAGAACTTTGTTTCTGAAATCTAAAAAGAGGATGCACTCCGCGGAGTGCATCCTCTTTGCTTTTTGCCTATTCCAAAATTCAAATATTAGCAGACGAATAATGAAGTAGACGGGTAGACCCGTTTACTTGTTTATTAATCATATAATTATTACGACATCTCTATTGCAAAGGTCGTGCCTTTGCCCACCTCGCTGCTTTTCACGTATATGCGTCCGTTATGGTATTTCTCGACAATGCGCTTGGCGAGCGAGAGGCCTAAGCCCCAGCCACGCTTCTTTGTGGTGAAGCCAGGCTTGAACACACTCTTGAAATGCTTTTTGGGAATACCCTTGCCCGTATCCGTCACTTCGAGCAGCGTGCCAGTCGAAACGGCGGAGAGGGTGAGCGTGATGCTGCCGCCTTGCGGCATCGCGTCCACGGCGTTCTTGCAGAGATTTTCTATCACCCACTCAAAGAGCGGCTCGTTCACGCGGACCGGCAAAGGATGCGCCGCCGTGCGTGCCGTGATGGTTACGTTGTGGGGCGTGCGGCGTGCCATATAGTCCACCGCGCGCTGCACCAAGGGGCGCAAGTCTGCCACGTGCAGTTCTGGTTCCGAGCCGATTTTTGAGAAACGCTCGGCGATAAGTTGCAGTCGCCCGATGTCTTTGTCCATTTCCGGCAGCAGCGGGTCGTCGGGGTGGCTTTCTTTCAGAACTTCGCTCCATGCCATGAGCGAGGAGATTGGTGTGCCGAGCTGGTGTGCCGTTTCGCGCGAAAGACCCACCCATACCCTGTTTTGCTCCGCACGCTTGAACGCCGAAAGCGCAAAGACCACGAGCAGCAGGAACAGGGCGGCAACGCCGAGCTGCACGTAAGGATATACCGCCAGCCGTTTCAGCAGGCTCGACTCACCGTAACATATATATATTGTGTCGGCCTCGCCGCCGTCGGTCTGCGAAAGGTTCATCTGCATGGCGTGGCCGCTTTGGCGCATCTCGCGGGCCTGCTCGAGGATAAAGGTCAGCGAGTCCGTGCCGAGCGAGGGCTTGATGTTGCGCGAGGCGAGGATTTCGTTTTGCCCGTCGAGCACCACGATGGGAATGGTCGTGTTGCTGTTCACCACTTTCAGCACGAGGTTGAGGTCCGTGTTCTCGTCGGCGGCAATCAGCGAGCGCATCGCTTCAGCCCACACCTCAACCTTTCGCACCTCTTCCCGCGCCAGGTCGCGCGTCAGCAGGTGCGACACCACAAGCGACGCCGCCGCCGTAATCAGGGCAGCGATGACGATAATGGTGTTAATCGTTCTGTATCGGTCGGTCCAAAGCATTTTGTTGTTGCTATTTGGGGTGAAAACTAACGCCCTTATTCGTTGGTCGTTTTATTGCAATCGTCTATAAAGCCGAGCACCTCGTCCTTGCCCAGTCCCGTTGCACTGCTCGTCACGAAGTAGGGCGGCAGTTCTTCCCATTCCTCCGAGAGCGCTTTGCAAATGTTCTCCACATTATTCTTGGCGGCCGTTTTACTCAGTTTGTCAGCCTTTGTAAAGATAATGCCGAAAGGCACGCCGTTCTCGCCCAGCATGCGAATGAACTCCGCGTCCTTTGCTTGCAGCTCGTGGCGCGAGTCAATGAGCACGAAGAGGCAGGTCAGTTCTTTGCGTTCCAAGACATAGTGCTCAATGAGGTTTTTGAGTTTCATCATCTCCGACTTGCCGCGCTGCGCGTAGCCGTAGCCCGGGAGGTCCACAAGGTACCAGTCGTTATTGATTAGGAAATGGTTGATAAGAAGCGTCTTACCCGGCGTAGACGAAGTTTTGGCAAGTGCTTTTCTGCCTGTAAGCATATTGATGAGGCTGCTCTTGCCCACATTGCTGCGTCCGATAAAGGCATATTCCGGGCGGTCGTGCTTGGGGCACATGTCTGCGCGGCTATTGCTGATTATGAATTTTGCGTCCTTTATTATCATAAGGCTGTCGGATGTTTTGAAAATAAAAAAAGAAAAGAAGACGCGAGGGATTAACTTTCTCTGTGCATCTTCTTTTCTTTCGAGCCTCTTGTCGGATTCGAACCAACGACCCCGAGATTACAAATC
>ERZ809074.1099-NODE-1099-length-37250-cov-6.944670_pt1 | contig 37250 bp, 24 predicted proteins | sample MGYA00520795_ERZ809074 | MGnify/ENA primary metagenome ERZ809074 (study PRJEB31570, sample SAMEA3212989) | Homo sapiens | biome: human-gut; feature: human gut; material: fecal | place: Sweden | collected 2011 ...
AGTCCCAGCATTGTTGGAAGCAACCGTCTCCCAAACTCGTTACGGAATTAGGAATGCGTGCGGGCGAATGAATGCGTGTTCGCCCGCGCTGCTTTATGCTGTTTTATTCGCCTTTATTAGGCTTCGATGTAACTGAACGGTCAGGGGCGTTGGTAAATGCAAATCCCATATTCTCCATTCTGAACCTCTATTCATTTTAAAATACTCATGTATGTCTGCAATACTTCTTGTGAGAGTTTTCGAGCTTATACTATTACATTACTTTGCGAAAGTACACATTTTTATTGAGAATATGGCATAAAATCATTGTTTCACACACAATTGAAGCAACTTTTATCTAAAAACACACCTGAACTTTCAAGATAGAAGTACATTATTCCCCTAATAATCCGCAAAACCCCAATTATCTGCGCAAAGACTTGCCCGTTTTGCACAAAATGCGTAATTTTGCGCAAAATTTCAAGGTAATAAGATTTAGGAAACATGACACACAATCTTTTGAAAGGCAAGCGCGGCATCATCTTCGGCGCGCTCAACGAAGAATCCATTGCATGGAAAGTGGCTGTCAAGGCCGTTGAAGAAGGCGCAACGATTACGCTCAGCAATACGCCCATGGCGCTCCGTATGGGAACGCTCGACAAACTCGCCGAGCAGCTCAACGCAACGATTATCCCCGCCGACGCCACCAGCGTGGAGGACCTCGAAAAGGTATTCAAAGAGTCTGTCGAAGTGCTCGGCGGCCCCGTGGACTTCGTGCTCCACTCTATCGGCATGAGCCCCAACGTGCGTAAGCACCGCACCTACGACGACCTCGACTATAACATGCTCAATAAGACGCTCGACATCTCCGCCATCTCCTTCCACAAGATGCTGCAGGTGGCTAAGAAGCAGGACGCTATTGCTGAATACGGCTCGGTGGTTGCCCTGACTTACGTGGCTTCGCAGCGCACGTTCTTCGGCTACAATGACATGGCCGACGCAAAGAGCATGCTCGAAAGCATCGCACGCTCCTTCGGTTACATCTACGGCCGCGAGAAGAACGTACGCATCAACACAATCTCGCAGTCGCCCACGCCCACCACGGCCGGTAAGGGCATCAAGGACATGGACAACCTCATGGACTTCGCCAACAAGATGTCGCCCCTCGGCAACGCCTCGGCTGAAGAATGCGCCGACTACTGCGTTATGATGTTCTCCGACTTCACGCGCAAGGTGACGATGCAAAACCTCTTCCACGACGGCGGCTTCTCGTCGATGGGCATGAGCCTCCGCGCCATGAACCAGTACGCCAAGGATCTCGCGCCGTACGAAGACGAAAACGGCAAGGTGATTTACGGATAAAAAGATACACGAAAGTAGGGGCGTAATGCAATACACCCGAAATATCTGCATCATTTCAAGCAAAAATGATGCAGATATTTTATTTATGCGGCAGATAAGCGGGGAAAGATGTAATTTTGCGCAATAAAGAAATATGTCTCGTATACTAATAAATGAACGCTTTTTAGTAAACAAGTAAACGAGTAAACAAGTAAACAAGACAGAAATGTCGTGCAAGCGAGCGCAATTAAGTTTACTTAAATTGCCGAGCGCAGCCGACATTATGTAAATGTCTTGCTAATTTATATTTTACATGAGAAACTTCTCTCGTCTACTCGTCTACTCGTCTACTCGTTTACTCGTTTACTAAACAACATATATCCACTCTCATGACCATTTCCATTATCGGCGCAGGCGCGGCTGGCTGCTTCGCGGCCATAGAGGCGGCGCGGCGAATGCCTCAGGCAGACATCTGTGTGTACGAAAGCCTCAACCGCCCACTGGCAAAGGTGGCGATAACGGGCGGCGGCCGCTGCAACCTCACCAACTCTTTCCAAGAGGTGCGCAGCCTCGAAACGGTGTACCCGCGCGGCGCGAGGCTGATGAAACGCCTGTTCCACACGTTCGACAACCGCGACACGATGCGCTGGTTTGAGGCGGAGGGCGTGCCGCTCACGGTGCAGGACGACCAGTGCGTGTTTCCCCGTTCGCAAGACGCGCAGGACATCGTCGGCACGCTCCTGCGGCTGATGAAGCGGCACGGTATCGCCATTAAAACCAGTACCCGCGCGGAAAGCATCGAGCCGCGGGAGGGCGGCGGTTACAAGATAAGTTTCGCGGGCGGAGGCTGTGTCTCTTCCGACGCGGTTATCGTCACGACGGGCGGCAGCCCGAGAGCGGGCGGCGCGGCGTTTCTCAATCCTTTGCAACTGAAAACGGTGCCGCCCGTGCCGTCGCTGTTCAGTTTCTCGTTCGAAGCGCACCCGCTCAAAAGCCTGATGGGCATTGTCGTAGCCAACGTCACAGCACGCCTCGCCGGCACTAAATTCAAGACCGACGGGCCTCTGCTCATCACGCACTGGGGCGTAAGCGGGCCTGCCATTCTCAAACTCTCCTCCCACGCGGCGCGGCACTTGGCCGAATGCAGTTACCGCGCCACGCTGGCTCTGAACTGGCTGGGCGACATGAACGAGGCGGAAGCCTTGGAGCTTTTGAAAGAGATTAAGGAAGAAAACCCGCAGAAGCAACTCACCTCGGCCTTTCCCCGCCAATTAGGCAAACGCCTGTGGCTCTACCTGCTGGAAAGCCTGTGCCTGGCGGCGGAACAGAAGTGGGCAAACCTGGGAGCTAAAGACTTGCGGCGGCTGGCGGTAAACTGCACCAACCATCTGCTGCCCATCGCGGGGCGCAATCGCCACAAGGAGGAATTTGTGACCTGCGGCGGCGTGGCACTCTCCGAAATCAATCCTTCAACGCTCGAGTGCCGCCGCCTTCCCGGCCTGTTCTTTGCGGGCGAAGTGCTCGACGTGGACGCCGTGACAGGCGGTTTCAACCTGCAAGCTGCTTGGACCATGGGCTACGTGGCCGCCAGCAACCTTTCAGTAGAGGAGTAAGCAAGTAGACGAGTAAACAAGTAAACGAGTAAACGAGTAAACAAGTAAACAAGTAGACAAGTTGGGGCGGGCTGTAAGCCCAATTGTTGCGCCTAGCCCAGGGCAACACCCTGGGGACAAGTAGACAAAAACAAACGCCGGCGTACCCGATTGGGTGCGGCGGCGTTGCCGTATCGTTATTATTATATTGCCAAAGATCTTATTCCCATTCGAGGATAACCTTGCCGCACTGGCCGCTTTCCATGATGTCGAAGCCCTTTTGGAACTCGTCGATGGGGAAGTGGTGGGTGATAACGGGCGTGAGGTCGAGGCCGGAGAGGAGCATCTGCTCCATCTTGTACCAGGTTTCCCACATCTCGCGGCCGTAAATGCCCTTGATGGTGAGGGCCTTGAAGATGATTTCGCTCCAATCCACGGTCGTGGTGGGCGGCAATATGCCAAGCTGCGCAATCTTAGAGCCGTTGTACATGTGGGCCACCATATCGCGGAAAGCAACGGGCGCGCCCGACATTTCAAGCCCCACGTCGAAGCCGCGGATACCGAGCTGCTCCATGGCGCCGGCAACGGTCTCGCCCTTCGTGGCGTTCACCGTGAGCGTTGCGCCCATCTTCTTGGCGATTTCGAGGCGATACTCGCTGAGGTCGGTCACGACGATGTTCTTCGCGCCGGCAAACTTGGCGATGCCCGTGGCCATCGTGCCGATGAGGCCTGCGCCCGTGATGAGCACGTCCTCGCCAAGGAGGGGGAACGAGAGGGCGGTATGCGTGGCGTTGCCGAAGGGATCCATAATGGCAGCCATGTCGTCGCTGATGCGCGGGTCGAGCTTCACGACGTTGCTCTCGGGAATGCAGAGGTATTCGGCAAATGCGCCGTCGCGGTTAACGCCCACGCCGATGCTGTTCTCGCAAATGTGCTGCAAGCCGCGGCGGCAGTTGCGGCAGTGGCCGCAGGCGATGTGTCCCTCGCCCGTCACACGGTCGCCCACCTTGATGTTGCGCACGCCTGCGCCGATTTTCTCCACCACACCCACATATTCGTGGCCGATGGTCATTGGCGTTTTGATGGTCTTCTGGCTCCATTCGTCCCACTTATAAATATGGAGGTCGGTGCCGCAAATAGCCGTTTTCTTGATTTTGATGAGGACATCGTTCACGCCCATTTCGGGCACGGGCACATCTTGCATCCAGATGCCCTTCATCGGTTCTTTCTTTACTAATGCTTTCATTGTATTATTGGGTTTGTTGGTCAGAATATGATGCAAAAGTAATCATTTCTCGTTTTGCAAGCAAAAAAACGCCTTTTTATGCGCAGCAAATCGCGCAAAATCTACCTTCAAAGCCGCCTTTTCCCTGCTTTTTTAGTAATATTGCAAACGCAAAACCAATACACAATATTATATATATGTCTTTCTTGAAAAAACTTTTCGGCACGCCCGAAAACCTTTCGCCCGAAGAGGAGGCCCAGGCCGCCGCACGCCGCAACTTTGAAACGCTGCGCGACGACGGCGTGCGTGCCATGCAGATGGGCGAAGTGCCTTTTGCCCTCAAATGTTTTGAAGAGGCGTTGAACATCACGCCCGGCGACCGCCGCACGCAGGCTTTCAAGGCAGAGGCGCACCTGCGCATGGGGCAGTATGCCGAAGCCCTGCCCCTGCTCAAATCGCTTGCCGCCGACGAACCGTGCAATCACGACCTGCAACTCATGCTGCTGCAAACGCTGGGCGAGCTGCAAGAGTTTGGCGAGTTGAAAGAGCGCGCCGCCGCCCTGCTTGCCGACCGCGCCGACAACCCGCGCGTGCTCTATTTCGCCGCCGAGGCGGAGCACGGCCTTGGAGAGGACATTTGGGCGGTGGCCCACCTCACGCAAGCCCTCAATCTGCGCTCCGACTACGCCGCAGCCCGCCTGCTGCGCGCCGATGTGCTGCAAAGCATGGGGCAGACGGCGGAAGCGCTCGACGATATGCGTGCCTTGTTGGCCGACGATGCTGAAAACGAAACCTACCTCCTGCGCACCGCCCGCCTCTTAGCGGCAAAGGGGCAGGAAGAAGAGTTGCAAGAAGCCGCCCGCCTGCTCCAGCAACTGCGCTCGCTCAATCCTTTCGACCGCGACGCCGTGTTACTCTTGGGCAGTATCTACGAGGCCACCGCGCAGCGCGACAAGGCTCTTGCGCTCTACGACGAGGCCATCGACCTCATGCCCGACTTTGCCGAGGCCTACCGCAGCCGCGGCGGCGTGCGCCACGCCCTGCACGACGAAGCCGGCGCGGCCGACGACCTCAAAAAGTCGCTGGAACTCGCGCCCGAAGCAGCCGCCGTGCCCGACGGGGAATACACCAACGTGGAAAACCGCATGAACGACCGCTACAAGGCCATGAACCCTTACGGGTTTTAGGAATCCTGCTTTCACGCTATTATCTGCCTCTTCCCACGCTGCAAACGCTTTGAAATTCCTAATTTTGCACCTGTAATGCAAGAAAAGCAACAGAAAGCATGTCACAATTTGTAGTCAACGACCCTGTATATGGTTTCGTAAGCGTGCCGCGCGGGCTGCTCTGCGAACTCATCAACCACCCGGCGTTCCAAAGGCTCTCGCGCATAAGGCAGCTGGGCATGTCGGCGTTGGTATATCCCGGCGCAACACATACGCGCTGGGCGCACTCGCTCGGGGCTTACCATCTGATGCGGGAGGCATTCCGCTCGCTGAAAGAAAAAGGCGTGTTTGTGTTCGACGTTGAGGAAGAGGGCGCGGAAATCGCCATTCTCCTGCACGACATCGGGCACGGGCCGTTTTCGCACGTGCTGGAACACACGCTCATCGAGCACCTCTCGCACGAAGAAATCACTCGCGCCTTGATGCGCCGGCTCAACCGAGAGTTTGGCGGCGCGCTGGGCATGGCCATTCAGATTTACTCCGACGAATACCCCAAACGCTTCTTGCACCAACTCATTTGCAGCCAGCTCGACACCGACCGGCTCGACTATCTCTGCCGCGACAGCTTCTATACCGGCGTGCGCGAGGGCAACATCGGCGCGGCGCGGCTGATAAAGATGCTCTCGGTGGCAGACGACCGCCTCGTGGTGGAGGGCAAGGGCCTGTATTCGGTAGAAAACTACCTCATGGCGCGGCGGCTGATGTATTGGCAGGTATATCTCCACAAAACGGCCGTGGCGGCTGAAGAAATGCTCCGCGCCGCGCTTGAAAGGGCTAAGGAACTGACGCGCGGAGGCGTGCGGCTGTTTGCCTCCCCGCAGTTGGAGTATTTCTTACGCTCGGAGGTGCAAACATCGCATTTTGAGGAAGATGAGGAGTGCATCAATCATTTCCTAAACTTAAACGACAGCGACATTCTCTGCGCCCTCGGCGTGTGGCAGCATTCGGAAGATACCGTGCTCTCCGCCCTTGCCGGCGGCTTCGTGAACCGCCGCCTGTTCAAGGCCGATATATTCGAGGGGAACGTCTCCGGCGAGGCATTGGACGACTGCCGCGAGCGAGTGGCCGCGCAGTTGCACATACCGATGGAAGCGACGCGCTATTTCGTGCGCCGCCGCTTCGTGTCGAAAGAGATGTACTCAGCAAATGCCGAAGGCATCAAGGTGCAGATGCCCGACGGCGCAATCGCCGACGTTTCAGACGTTTCGCATATCGTGCGCGGCGAGGCAGTGACGATGGAAGAAGGGCGCACCTACGTTTTTCACCCCGAATGGAAGCAATAGCCGCGCAGGCTGTTGCTTTTTTTATATCCCCTCTTTCGCTAAATCCCTTTCCCTGCCTTTTAATTCGCAATATCTCGGCAAATTATAAAGTATCTTATAAGCAAATTCAGTTAAAAAGATGTAACTTTGCAGACAAATGAGCGGCGCGCAGGTTTTTGCGCGTCCTATACAATATTATATATATAACACCCAAGCACCACAAATCAGAAATGGAACACTCCAAAGAATTAATGAACCTTGCAGCCGACAATATCCGCATATTGGCGGCAAGTATGGTAGAACGCGCCAAATCCGGACACCCCGGCGGAGCAATGGGCGGGGCAGACTTTATCAATGTGCTCTATTCAGAGTTCCTTAACTTCGACCCGGATTGTCCCACATGGGCTTGTCGCGACCGTTTCTTCTTGGATCCCGGACACATGTCGCCGATGCTTTATTCGCAACTGGCACTTATCGGGAACTACACCATAGACGACTTGAAAAACTTCCGCCAATGGGGCTCTTGCACGCCGGGTCACCCGGAGGTTTGCCCCGAGCGCGGCATCGAGAATACCAGCGGCCCGCTGGGACAAGGGCACACCTACGCCGTGGGCGCGGCCATCGCCGCCAAAGCCCTTTACGCCCGCACGGGCAACCCCGGCTTTGAGCGCGAACGCATCTATGCCTACATCTCCGACGGCGGCGTGCAGGAGGAAATCTCGCAGGGCGCCGGACGCATCGCGGGACACCTCGGCCTGAACAACCTCATCATGTTCTTCGACGCCAACGAAATACAACTTTCCACCGAAACGGCAACCGTTATCTCCGAAGACACGGGCGCGAAATACCGCGCATGGAACTGGAACGTGCTGGAAATCGACGGCAACGACCCCGAACAAATCCGCGCAGCCCTCAAAGCCGCCAACGAAGAGGAGAACCGCCCCACCCTCATCATCGGACACTGCGTGATGGGCAAGGGCGCACGCAAAGCCGACGGTACAAGCTATGAGCGCAACTGCAAGACGCACGGCGCACCCCTCGGCGGCGACGCTTACATGAATACGATTAAAAACCTCGGCGGCGACCCCGAAAATCCCTTCGTCGTGTGGCCCGAGGTGAGCAAGATGTACGAGGAGCGCAAGGCGGAACTCCGCGCCTGGGCTAAGGAACGCCACGCCGAAGAGCAGGCTTGGGCCGATGCCAATCCCGAAAAGGCAGCCCGCCTCGACGACTGGATGCACAACCGCCTGCCCGAAATTCCCTGGAACACCATCGAGCAAAAGCCCGACCAGCCCACGCGTAACGGCTCTGCCGCCTGCCTCGCGCTGCTCTCGGAATATGTGCCCAATATGATTGTCTCCTCTGCCGACCTCTGCAACTCCGACAAGACGGACGGCTTCCTGAAACACACTACGGAAATCTCGCGCACCAACTTCGGCGGCGGCTTCCTCCAAGCCGGCGTTTCGGAACTCACGATGGCCTGCGTCTGCATCGGCATGACGCTCCACGGCGGCATCATCACGGCGATGGGCACCTTCTTCGTCTTCTCCGACTACATGAAGCCCGCCATCCGCATGGCCGCGCTTATGGAACTGCCCGTCAAGTTCGTTTGGACGCACGACGCCTTCCGCGTCGGCGAAGACGGACCCACGCACGAGCCGGTTGAGCAGGAGGCTCAAATCCGCCTGATGGAGAAACTCAAAAACCACAGCGGTCGCGACAGCGTGCGCGTGCTGCGTCCCTGCGACGTAAATGCAGTGACGGAATGCTGGCGTATGGCTATGGAAAACATGGACACGCCCACCGCGCTCATTTTCAGCCGCCAAAACGTGAAGTCACTGCCCGGTCACGTGGATTACTCGCAGGCTCGCAAGGGTGCCTATATCGTAGAGGACGCTGAAAACTTCGACGTTATCCTCCTGGCCAGCGGCTCGGAAGTGAGCACGCTCATCGACACCGCCGAACTCCTGAAAGCCGACGGCATCAAGAGCCGCGTGGTGAGCTGCCCGAGCGACGGACTGTTCCGCCGCCAAGACAAGGCATACCAAGAGCAAGTGTTGCCCGCCGACGCCCGCATCTTCGCCCTCACCGCCGGTTTGCCCGTCATTTTTGAAGGACTTGTGGGCGCACACGGCCACGTTTACGGCCTCGAGAGCTTCGGCTTCAGCGCACCTTACAAGGTGTTGGACGAAAAACTCGGCTACACGCCCGAGAATATCCGCAAGGAAGTTCTGGCGTTCTTAAAGTAAGGACATAATTCCTAATCCCTAAACATTATGGAAGCAATGATAGGACTTGCCAGCGACCACGCCGGCTATGAACTCAAGCAATACGTCAAGCAGTACCTTGAAGAGCAGGGCATTACTTACAAGGACTACGGCACTTACACCGCTGAAAGCTGCGACTATCCCGACTTTGCCCACGCCCTGGCTAAGGGTATGGAAACGGGCGAAGTGGAACGCGGCATCGCCATCTGCGGCAGCGGCGAAGGCATCTCCATGACGCTCAACAAGCACCAGCACATACGCGCCGCCCTCGTGTGGGTACCCGAAATTGCCAAGATGACGCGCATGCACAACGACGCCAACGTGCTCGTGATGCCCGGCCGCTACATTTCTTGCGACACGGCACGCGAAATCATGAACCAGTTCCTCAACACACCCTTCGAAGGCGGCAGGCACATTCGCCGCATCGAGAAAATTCCCGTGCATTGAGTCGCGATTTCATAACTTTCTTAGCAGCAAAGCCCCAAAAAAGTGCGCAAACGTTTCGTCAAACCATTTGAAAATAATAACTTTGCAACCGCTTTAAGAAAGACATCAAAAAATACAAACCTTTTAGTAAACAAGCAAACGAGTAAACAAGTAAACAAGACAAGTTACTCATATAAATATATTATATAGCAAGACATCTCTGTCTCGTCTACTCGTTTACTTGTAAACTCGTCTACTAATCTATAAACAATTCTACATAAACACATGACAAAAGCAGATATCGTAAACGAGATTTCCCAGAAGACGGGTATCGAAAAAGCTACCGTGCTTGCCACTGTCGAGGCATTTATGGAAACTGTAAAAGATTCGCTTGCCGGCGGCAACGAAGTTTTCCTCAGAGGCTTTGGCAGTTTCATCCTCAAAAAGCGCGCAACCAAGACGGCTCGCAACATTTCCAAGAAAACCACTATTATCATCCCCGAGCACCACATTCCGGCCTTCAAGCCCGCCAAGGTTTTCTTGCAGTCCATCAAAGACTAACGCATTTATTCTCAAACCCATTTAATACTTACAACTATGCCCAACGGTAAGAAAAAGAAAAGACATAAGATGTCTACGCACAAGCGTAAAAAAAGACTGAGAAAGAACCGTCATAAGAGCAAGTAAGGCAAAAGAACTTACATAAATCCTGCTTTCTAAGCGGATTTCTCATCTCAATGTGCCGATATGTTTATATGCACCCTGTGCACATCAGACATATTGGCACAATTTTTATAATCTCACTCACTATTAATTACTAATTTATGACAAGCGAACTGATTGTAGATGTGCAGCCGAAGGACATCTCCATCGCCCTGCTCGAGGACAAGCGCCTCGTGGAGTACCAAAAGGAAGGGCGCACGGAGCAATTTTCGGTGGGCAACGTCTATCTGGCCAAAGTCCGTAAGCTCATGCCCGGACTCAACGCTTGTTTTGTGAGTGTCGGATACGAACGCGATGCTTTCCTGCATTACCTCGACCTCGGGGCGCAATTCAATTCTTTCGAGAAATATCTCTCGCTCCTCGGCGACGGCAAGCGCAACGTCGCCATGACCAAAGCCTGCGGACAACCCGCACCCGAGAAGGAAGGAAGCATTCAGAACACACTGAAACAAGGACAGGAAATCCTTGTGCAAATCGTCAAAGAGCCGATCAACACCAAGGGGCCGCGCCTCACGGCGGAGATTTCCTTTGCCGGCCGCTACCTCGTACTTATTCCCTTCGGCGAAAAGATTTCAGTCTCCACCAAAATCAAGAGCGGCGCCGAGCGCGCACGCCTCAAGCAGCTCGTGCAGAGCATCAAGCCCAAGGGATTCGGCGTGATTATACGCACCGTGGCCGAAGGCAAGCGCGTGGCCGAACTCGACACGGAACTACGCATTCTCGTGGGGCGTTGGAATGATGCCGTGGCACGCATACAGGAGGCACGCCAACAGCAAAGCAAACTGCCGCTCCTCGTCTACGAAGAAACGAGCCGCACCGTAGCTCTCCTGCGCGACCTTTTCAATCCTTCTTACGAGAACATCTACGTAAATGACGAGCGCGTCTTCAAAGAGGTAAGCGACTACGTGACGCTCATCGCGCCGGAATGTAAAAACATCGTCAAGTTCTACAACGGCAACGTCCCTATCTTCGACAATTTCTCCGTAACCAAGCAAATCAAGACTTCTTTCGGCCGAACGGTTACTTATAAGCACGGGGCGTACATGATTATCGAGCACACCGAAGCCCTGCACGTGGTGGACATCAACAGCGGCAACCGCTCCAAGTCGCCCGACGGACAGGAAGCCAACGCGCTCGACGTAAATCTCGGCGCGGCCGACGAATTGGCGCGACAACTCCGCCTGCGCGATATGGGCGGCATCATCGTGGTAGACTTTATCGACATGAATTTGCCCGAGAACAGGCAAAAACTCTATGAGCGCATGGTCGAGAACATGAAGAGCGACCGCGCGCGCCACAACATTCTGCCGCTTTCCAAGTTCGGCCTGATGCAAATCACCCGCCAGCGCGTCCGTCCTGCCATGGACGTGAAAGTCGAAGAGAGTTGCCCCACGTGCGGCGGCACGGGGCACATACGTTCCAGCCTACTCTTCACCGACGCGTTGGAAAGCAAAATTGCCACGCTCGTGGGCAACCTCGGCATCAAGAAGTTCAAGCTGCACGTGCACCCCTTCGTGGCAGCCTACATCAACCAGGGCGTATGGTCGCTCAAGCGCAAGTGGCAGATGAAATACGGCCTCGGCTTCAAGATTGTGCCCAACCAAAGCCTTTCGTACTTGCAATACGTGTTTTATAACGCGAAAGGCGAAGAAATCGACATGGTCGAGGAGCGCGACATGCAATAGCGCACCCCAAGTATCCGAATTTATTCAAACAACCGACATTCACATTACAAGCAAAGCCGCAACGCTCCGAAGAACGTTGCGGCTTTTATTTCGTGATGCCGTTTCTCAGCACCCTTTGCCGTCGAGGCTGCATGCCTCGCCCGAGGGTTCTGCATCGGGGTGCTTTTCAAAATAATCTTCAAGCGAGAACGACACGCTGCCATCTTCTGAAAGGAAGCAGGGAATGCCGATGCTGCCGCGCGCCTTCACCTTCTCGAAAGTAGGGTGCGTGTCGCGCAGGCGCAGGAATGCTTTCAAGTTGCGCACGTGTTCGCCGAGGTCAATCAGTTCAAAGCGGCTGTCTTCTTTGGCCAGCTCTTTCACCGCCGCGCAGTCGGGGCAGGTGCTCATCACATACACTTTCGTCATACTTTTTCTATTGGTTTTAAGTGGGTTATCAGTCAGTCTGTAAACGATGATGCCGATCGAAGAAGGGTGTTCGGAGAGATACTGCCGCAGCGTCTTGGGCTCTTCCACCACCTTCTTGTGAATGGACGAGGCGTTGAGCAGATGCAGTTTGCCGTCCTTGCCCCACACGGCGAAACCGAGGTGGGAGCAGTCGAGGCCCTTCTTGTTCGTCACGATGCCTATCAAATCGCCGTCGCGCACCTCTGGAAGGGCATTGCGCCCCAAGCCAGTATTTTCTTGCGGTATGTAGTAGCCGAGCGGTTTGCCGTTCTCGGCCTTTTCAAGGCGCGCGATGGTGTCTATCCGCGCGGGGCGGCCTTTTAGCAGCGGGTATTTGTCGGCGTTCGCGCTCATATAATAAACGTTGGGCACGAGTTGCTTGGAGAAACGCTTGCGCTGCCCGTCCACGTGCTGCAAAAGCCCGTTTTTCACCGCGCTATTCGCCCACCACGTGAAGTAGTGCAGGCGCGAGACGTAGCCATCGGGCCGTCCGCCGCGATAGCGAAAGAGCATGAGCGTGCGGCAATAGTCTTCAAAGCGTCTGCCGCCCGCCCGCTTAGTGGCAGCGAGTGCGAGAACGGTTTCGGCGAGCGTGGAACAGTCAAGTTCTTTCAAGTTGATTATCAGCCGCTCCTGCTTGCTCCGTTCCAGCGTCGCCGCAACGTAGGGAACGCCCAGAAACTTGCGGGCATAATAGAGCACTTCCCCACCCTGCGGCGCCTTTTCCGCCAAGAGCCGCACCACCCGAGCGGAGTCGGCGGGCGTATAAATGCACTCTTTCAAGATGTCCCGGGATTGTGCCGAGGAGGAGATGGAGGAGAGGAAAGCAAAAAGCGAGAGAATAAGGGTTTTGCAGAACATTTTATTGAAGGTAAGCATCGGGGGAATATTGTGGCGGGCTGAAAGCCTTTTGCCACATTGATTACGGGTGTATAAATTGCAGAGATTTTTCTATTTCAGCACCCAGAATTTATGCGTGCCCTTGCCCTGCGTTGTAATCTGCTGGGCGGGATCGTCGGCCACTGCTTGCAGTTCCTTGCTGGCGGTACATTTGTCCAACTCGTTCAGGGCGCAGTAATCGGGAAGACGCATCTGACCCTTTTCCTTAATGAACGCCACGGCGCGGGCAATGCGCTCCTCCTTCGTGTAGGGTGATTTAGCGATTTTCACCACGCGCTCCTCTTCGTCGCGCACATATTCAGTTGCACGGTCCACGGTACCTACCAACTGGCGCGACGCTCTGAAATTCACATCCTTAGCCTGTACTTTACGATAAAGCATATCGTCGCCCTCTTGCAGTTCTTTGGATTTTTCGTCCTTAAATTCCAGCGAGAGCGAGAACGTGCCGAGTCCTTCGATGTTCACGTTGTGGCCGTCGGCAAGCAGTTCGGCAATCGTTTCTTTCATGGCTTCCACCATCGCCCGCAGTTCATTGGGGCGGTTTGTGTGGTGATAAGTAGCCATAACTTTGAGAAATTCCTCCGTGCCTACCGTGTGGTGCACTTTTACCTTGGGGAACACATTGCGCTTGCCCGTTTTGCGGAGATCGGGCATCTCTTTCAATACATAGTTTATCATAAGACTTGAAAAATTAGGTACGGGATATTTTTTATTTTCAGCAAGATAATTTTTATTTTCAGCAGGATATTTTTTCCTTTTCTATAAGAAAGTTTTTGTTACAAAGTTTGTAACGCATGTTACAAAGCTTCTAACACATGTTACAAAGTTTGTAATACGTGTTACAAAGTTTGTAACAAACTTTTTCTGCTGCAATATTAAGAATTTTCTTATAAGCAAGCAAGAATTTCCTCCTAATTAGTGAAAAATTTCTCCGTGCGCGTTTTTGCTGCCCTATAAGAGATGGGGTCTTGTCTGCTTGGATAGCAGGTGCAATGTTAGTTTTAGCATTGCGTTTTCACTGTATGGCAATAAAAAAGGGCGGAATAACCGCCCTTTATCATAATCAGACATCTTCTTACGACATCTTCAATTCAAAATCTATATTCAACGCATAAAGGATGCGCATAAAACTCGACACCTGAATATCTGTCTGCCCTCGCTCTACGCGGGCAATGTAACTTCTTTGCGAACCAATTTTATCGGCAAGTTGTTGCTGTGTCATCTTCAACTCTCTTCGTCGGTCGCGCAAGATAACACCATAATAATAAGAACGGGCTTCGTCTTCAAACTTACGGCGACATTCCGTACCCTCTGCCCCATATTTACCTTCAAGCAGTTCACCAGCCGAATGTAATTTAGCCAATTTCTTTTCGTCAAATTGTATCATAAGTTCTCTTATCGCATCGTCTTCTTTCATGCTGCAAATGTAACTAATAAGATACATTTTCGCAAATTTTTCTGGGAAAAGCAATGAAGATGCATACAACAATTTTCATTACTCGCCATTCGGCTTTGATTATGCCGCTATGATTACCCGCATCTCCGCATAAAATCGCGCCGAACCGCCATTTTCTGCGCAAACAATCGTAAATTTGCGGTAAGATAATGCAGATTTTGAAAAACATATTCTTTTGTCTCTTTGCGCTCCTGCTGGCCGCCGCCTGCAAGCGCAACCCCGAAACCCCGAAATCGCCGGGGGCTTTCACCGCCGCCGGAGCGGGCGAAGACCCATATACCTATGAGGAGATACAGGAAAGCGGGGAACTGATTGTTGCCACGATTTCGGGGCCCGACACCTACTTTGAATACCAAGGGCGCGGCATGGGCCTGCAATTTGCCTATGCCGAGGCGTACGCAGTGGCGGAAGGGTTGCGGCTGCGCGTGGAACTGGCGCAAGACACCCTCGCGCTCTACGAAATGCTCCGCAGGGGCGATGCCGACATCGCGGCTTTGCAGTTGCCGAAAACGCTTTCAGAAAAGCACGGAGCACGCGCCGCAGGCGTTACTGACAAGCAAGCGCAAACCGCTTGGGCTGTGGCGGTTAGCAATGACCAGTTGGCGCAATCCTTGAACGAATGGTTCGCCCACGCCGATGCGCCCGATATCAAGGAAAAAGCGGACAATCAAATCGCGAAGCGCACGCAGGTGAAGCGGCACGTGAAAGCGCCTTACATCTCTCGCGAGAAGGGCATTATTTCCATTTACGACGATCAATTCAAAAAGGCTGCCGCCCACGTGGGTTGGGACTGGCGACTCATTGCCGCGCAATGCTATCAGGAGTCGGGCTTCGACGCGAACGCCGTTTCGTGGGCGGGGGCCTGCGGACTGATGCAACTGATGCCTGCCACGGCGGAGAGCGTGGGGCTGCCCGAGGACAAGATTTACAGTCCCAACGAAAACATCGCCGCCGGCGCACGCTATCTGAAAAGACTTGCTGCTAATCTCTCCGACATACTGAGCGCGGTGGAGCGCATCAAGTTCACGCTCGCTTGCTACAACGCAGGGCCGGGCCACATTGCCGATGCCCGCGCCCTGGCCCGGAAGCACGGCCGAAACGATGCCGTGTGGGACAACGTGGCGCCCTACGTGCTCGGCCTTTCCCAACCGCGCTTTTACCGCGACCCCGTGGTGCGCCACGGATATATGATCGGCGCGGAGACGGTGAACTATGTAGCGTCTGTCGTGAGCCGTTGGCAAAGTTACGGCGGCGTGGTCTCTTCCGCGTCGCCCGCACCTGCCGCCCTGCCTGCCGCCGACAAGCCCGCCCGTAAGCCCAACCGTTTCAGCCGTCCCGAGAAAGTGCTTTCGCCGGAAGAACTGATGAAAAAGGAATAGCGAGAGTTGATAGATAAAAACCATTAAAAACAGCTTGTTCTGTGTGGGCCTACCGGCTTGCCTTATCGGATAACCCACGAGCCTGAAAGTCTGTCGACTTTCGTCTCGCGTCCTCTCCGCTAAGGCGGCGGTCGGTTTCCGCCCGCCCCACACAGAACAAGGGAAAAACCAGGAAAAACCCGTTACCAATGAAATATGCATCGGTGCAACATTGATGTTGTCAAGGTCTCACGGGTTTTTAATGGTTTTTACCTTGCGGCGTTTGAAGCGGGCGGGCACCGCCCGCAGCCGCAGGGATTAAGGGCGAGCGCGAGCCGATTAGGCTCGCAGGCTCGAGGTTAAGACCAGCGGGTAGCCCAAGGGGCTTCAAACGAAGCAAGATGTTTTTACCGGTTTTTATCTTAAAATCATCTGACAATCTATTTTCCTCCCCCCATGCCCGTTTTCTCTGAAATCTTACACATTGCCCGCGCCTATGCCGACGCACCGCAACCGACGCGCTACGCCGCCTGGGTCGGCGTGATGAAACGGTTGTGCAACGCTGAGGCGGAGCAACTGGCGGGCGACTATGCCAACCTCTTCTCGCTGCTGCTCGCCGTGTGCCGCGAGCGGGGCATCAGCCATAAAGCCGCCGACAGTTTCCGCCACTTCGCCCACCGCGTGCTGCACGACAGAGTTGTGCGCACCCCCGACGAGGAGCGCGAGGACTTGGCTTGCCTCTGCCATTTTGCCCAGCAGATGACGGGCAAGCCCGTGCCGCCCGAATTGCCGCTGCTCCGCATCGACCAACTCGCCCCTGCCCCCGCCCACTCCGCCGGCACCGCCCTGCGCGGCATTGTGACCGAGATAGAGGGCGACTGCCTGACGTGCCTCACGGAAGACGGGCAGAACGTTTGCCTTCGCGCGAAAACGGAAGCGATGATGCAGCACGTGCGCAAGGGCGACTTCGTGGGCGTTTCCGACATCAGGGAGGGCGCGGACGGCAAACTGGTCGCCAGCGAGATTGTGCTCGAACCCGACTATCTCATCGACGTCACCGCCCTCGCCTCGTGCCTGCGCCCCTACGGCAACTCGCCGCTGGGCTTCCTGCTGTCGCGCTTCGCGCCGCCGCCCGTGTCGCTGCCTATTCTCTTGGGTAATGCCACGAACCAGTTTATGGCAGAAGCGTTGCGCTACGACGGCGCGCCCGACGACGCCGCGCGGCTCGAAAGCATCTATCGCCGCGCCGCGAGCCAGCATTTCGCAGAATCGGCACTCAGTTACGCCGCGCTCGAGAAAGAACTCGCACCCGGTTATTTCCAAAACCTTAAAGAGCAGTTTTCCAACGTGTTCTCCACAGTGGGCAACCGTCTCTGCACCGACAAAACGGGGCAGCGGCGCGAGGACATGCTGGTGGAGGCATCATTTCTCTGTCCCGAACTGGGCCTGCGCGGACGCTTCGACGTGATGTCCAAAGATATGCGCCTGCTTGTGGAAGTGAAATCAGGCAAGGCCGAGGAGTTTTCCGGCCGTCCGCAACGCCCGAGGGCGGAGCATAAGTTGCAGATGACGCTGTATAGCGAGATGCTGCGGCGCAACTTCCGCCTGTCGTGGAACAACACGGAGGCATTTCTCCTCTACACGCGCTACCCGATGCTCTTCAACGAGCGCGTGGCGGGCGCGGCGGTGAGCGACAGCATCATGCTGCGCAACGGCATCATGGCCTTGGAACGCGCCCTGCGAGAAGGGCATGTGGACGACGTGCTGAGCCTTCTGACCGAAGAGCATATCAATGAGCGCGGTCTCGACAATAAGTTTTACCACCAATATCTCCGTCCTCAAATCCTCGACATCGTGCGCCCCATTCAGGAACGGGGAGGCGTGGCGAAAAAATATTTTGACCGTTTCCTCACCTTCCTTGCCCGCGAGCAGTTTCGCGCAAAGACGGACGACCATCGCCCGGACTCCAACCGCTCCTTTGCGGCGTTGTGGCGCGTGGACGAGGTTGCCAAAAGCCTCTCGGGAGATATGCTCGCCGGTCTGCGTCCCGAACCGATGGAGGCGGCGGGGCGCGTGGAAAGCATCGCGATGCGCCTGCCCGAAGGCGTGGACGGCGGCTGCGCCAACTTTTCGCCGGGCGAGATGGTGCTGTTTTACGAAGAAGGGGGTGCGGGCACACCGAATGCCACCACGCGCCAACTCTATCGCGGCTACATAGAAAGCATCGGCGGCGACCGGCTCACGATGCGCCTGCCCTATGAGCAACCCGCCGCGCTCTTTGCCCCGGACAGCACGTTCCGAATGGAGCACGACTATTCCGACGCTCCTTTCTCGCAAGCCTATCGCAACCTCTTTTCCCTGCTCACCGCGCCGGAGCATCGGCGTGCCCTGCTGCTCGGAGAGCGGCAGCCGCAGGCCGACGCGGCAATCGAGTTGCACGGCTCATATCCTCCCCATCTCGCCGACGTGCTGCTGCGCGCGCGGCAGGCAAAGGACTATTTCCTGCTCGTAGGCCCGCCAGGCACGGGCAAGACGAACGTGGCACTGCGTGCCCTCGTGACGGAATTTATCGAGGATCGCCGCCGCGGTCTCTTGCGCCACGGCAACCTTTTGCTCACGGCCTATACGAACCGCGCCGTGGACGAGATTTGCGGGATGCTGGAAAATGTGGCGAAAGTATATCCCGAAGCCGCCTATATCCGCATCGGGGCGGAGCAGACCTGCGCCGAACCTTATCGCCCCCGCCTCTTCTCCAACCTCGCCGCCTCGGCCGCCAACCGCCGTGCCGTGCGCTCGCTGCTCGACCATACATATATATATATAGGTACGCTCACCACGCTGACGGGCACACCGCAACTCTTCCGCATCAAGCAGTTCGACTGCGCCCTCTTCGACGAGGCATCGCAGATATTGGAGCCCCAAGCCCTCGGGCTGCTTTGCGCCAAGACGGAAAAGGGGGAAAGCGCCATCGGGAAGTTTGTCTTTATCGGCGACCACAAGCAACTGCCCGCTGTGGTGCTTTCGCCGGAGGCGCAGACTGCGGTGCGCGACCCGCAACTCAATGACATCGGACTGCTCGACACGGCAGACAGCCTCTTCGAACGGCTCCACCGCCTGCAAATGCGCAGCGGCGACGGGCGGTTTGTGGGACTGCTCAACCGCCAAGGGCGCATGCACCCCGACATAGCCGACTTCGTGAACCGCAAGTTCTACGGCGGCGAACTGCGTCCCGTGCCCCTACCCCATCAAAAGGAGACCGCACTGCCAGCGCCGGGTGAAGACCCCCTGGAACAGTATGCGGCAAGCACGCGCCTCGGGTTTATAGACATCGTGCCCGACGCGCCGCCGCAAAACAATAAGGCGAACGAGGCGGAGGCCGACATGGTGGCGCGGCTGGTGCAGGCGCTCATCGCGCTCTACGGCAGAAACGGACGCGAGATAGAGCCTGCCGAAAGCGTGGGGATCATCGTGCCCTTCCGCAGCCAAATCGCCTGCGTGCGCTCGCGTTTGCAGCAAGCCGGCATACGCGGAGCGGAGCAAATTACTGTGGACACGGTGGAATGTTATCAGGGCAGCCAGCGCGATTTCATCATCTTCTCCACAACGATCTCGCGCCCGTATCAACTGGAAGTGCTTTCATCGGTGCAGCGCATAGGCGGCGCCGACATCGACCGCAAGCTCAACGTGGCCATCACCCGCGCCCGCCGCGCCTTCTTTATGGTGGGGAACAGGAAACTGCTGGAAGGCAGCGCAATCTATAAGGAACTGATTGCGGCATCGGAATGCGCTCCCACCAACAAACCGATTGAATGAACTTATTGCAAATTATTTTTTGCCCATGGGCAAGAAAAATAGTCAATTGAAATACTACGTGGTTGTTTTCATATTAAGCCAACGCTTATTTATCTATGATTAAATTACGTGCGTAAGCAATACGTCCCTACTTATCCTAATTCAACTTATGCCCAACACCTACAACGCAGCCGACATCACGGAAGCCCTGATGCTCTTTGCCGACAAACAGCAAAGGGAAATACTGATGAAATTTTTCAAGACAGGGAAAGGAGAATATGGCCACGGCGACCAATTTCTCGGTATCAAATGCCCGCAAACGAGGAGCGTGGTGAAAATGGCACGCCTCAAAACGCCGCTGACGGAAATAGAGAAACTCCTCGCCTCGCCGTGGCACGAAGTGCGACTCTGCGGCCTGCTGCTCCTCGTGGAGGAGATGAAAGCCGCCACGCCCTCGCGCCGCCTGCCCCGCACGGCATTTGCCGAAAGGCGCAAAGCAATCGCCGACTTCTATCTGGCACATCTCGAAAGCGCGAACAATTGGGACCTCGTGGATATGTCGTGCCCGAAAATCCTCGGTATCTATCTGCTCTTTCCCCTCCCCGACGGCACCATGCCCGACCGCAGTCTGCTCGACCGCCTCGCCGCCGATGCCAACCTCTGGAAGCAGCGCGTGGCAATGGTGACCAACTGGATGCTTATTCGCTGCGGACAGTTTGACGACGCTCTGCGCATAGCCTCCGCACTGCTCCGCCATAAGCACGACCTAATCCATAAGGCCGTGGGCTGGATGCTACGCGAAATATGGAAGAAAAACGAGGACGTGCTTGAAGGCTACCTTGAAACGCACTACCGCGCCCTGCCCCGCACCGCGCTCCGCTATGCCATCGAGAAGATGAGCGAGCCGCGGCGGCTATATTGGCTGAACAGGAAATAAAAACAACGGATTATTTATTCTGATAAAAACCATGAAAAACAGCTTGTTCTGTGTGGACCTATCGGCTTTCCTTATCGGATAAACCACGAGCCTGAAAGCAGAGCTTTCGTCTCGCGCTTTATCCGCTAAGGCGGCGGTCGGTTTTCGCCCGCCCCACACAGAACAAGGAAAAAACAAGGAAAAACCCGTTTGCAATGAGATACGCATCATTGTAATATCGATATTGTTAAGGCCTCACGGGTTTTTAATGGTTTTTTCCTTGCGGCGTTTGAAGCGGGCGGGCACCGACCGCAGACGCTGGGATTAAGGACGAGCGCGGGCCGATTAGGCACGCAGGCTCGGCGTTAAGACCTGCGGCGTGCCCTTAGGCTTCAAACGAAGCAAGATGTTTTTCAAGGTTTTTATCTAAAAAACATTGACGACAATCCGCCAACGCATTTGAGAAGCGTTTATCATAGAAAATCATTCGCAAAAACGCTAAACTCAGCCTTTCTCATCACAAAATGCAAGGCGTTTGATGCGCCTTATATAATAAATACGTAACTTTGCTGCGCAGAAAGTGGCGTTTTGCCACGCACTGCAACAACTTTTCAACCAAATAATACAATGCAACAACCTAATATCGACTGGGCAAATCTACCCTTCGGCTACCTCCCCACCGACTACAACGTGCGTTGCTACTACCGCAACGGCGCATGGGGCGAAATCGAAACGTCTTCCTCCGAATACATCAACATACACATGGCAGCCACTTGCCTGCACTACGGGCAAGAGGCCTTCGAAGGCCTGAAAGCCTACCGCTGCCCCGACGGCAAAATCCGCGCTTTCCGCATCGAAGAAAACGCAGCACGCATGCAGCACACGGCGCAAGGCATCCTGATGGCCGAAATGCCGACCGACAAGTTCTGCGAAATGGTGCGCCGCGTCATTCTCCTCAACGAACGCTTCATTCCGCCCTACGAAACGGGCGCCGCGCTCTACATCCGTCCCCTCCTCATCGGCACAGGCCCACAGGTGGGCGTTAAACCCGCCAACGAATACCTGCTGCTGATGTTCGTAACGCCCGTAGGCCCTTACTTCAAGGGCGGATTTTCTACGAACAACTATGTCATCGTGCGCGAATACGACCGCGCCGCACCGCTCGGCACGGGACGCTTCAAGGTGGGCGGTAACTACGCCGCAAGCCTCCGAGCCAACAAACTGGCGCACGACAACGGCTACGCCTGCGAGTTCTACCTCGACGCGAAAGAGAAGAAATATATCGACGAATGCGGCGCAGCCAATTTCTTCGGCATCAAAGACGGCAAGTACATCACGCCGAAGTCTTCCTCAATCCTGCCCTCTATCACCAATAAGAGTTTGCAGCAAATCGCCCTTGATTTGGGTCTGCAGGTTGAGTGCCGCCCCATTCCCGAAGAAGAACTTGCCACGTTCGAAGAGGCAGGCGCATGCGGCACGGCCGCCGTTATCAGCCCCATTGGCAAGATTGACGACCTCGAAAACGGCAATAGTTACGTGATTTCCAAAGACGGCAAACCCGGCCCCGTTTCCACGAAACTCTACAACACGCTCCGCAACATTCAATACGGCATTGAGCCCGACCGCCACGGGTGGATCACAATTATTGAATAAGGATTTTGATAATATTCTTTGTCTGAAACTCACAAGTTCCCTTTATCATGCAACTCAACTCTGAACTCCGCGCCCAAGCCCGCGAGCGGCTGGAAGGCAAATGGGGCACATTCGTGCTCATGACGTTCCTAATGCTTGTCATCCAGACAATACTGCAAATTCCGGGATACATCGGCGGCCTTCTTGACGTACTTTCGCCCGAGAATGTGCTGGCATCGCTATCCTTGTCTAATATCTCCAATATCCTTTCTCTGCTTGCCCTGCCGCTCAGTTGGGGATTGACGGTGAGTCTCTTGCGCAACCATCGTGAAGAAAGCGTGGACCTTGAAAATCTCTTCGACGGTTTCCGTGGCGGCCGCTACACACGCGTTTTCTGCGCCCTTTTCCTCGTAAACCTCTTCACGTTCCTCTGGGCTTTGCTGCTCATCATTCCGGGCATCATGAAGGCATTTTCTTATGCCCTTACACCCTACATTCTTTTGGACGAGCCGGAACTTACTGCCAGGCAGGCCATCACCCGCAGCTGCGAAATCATGCAAGGCCGCCGCTGGAAACTCTTCTGCCTCTACCTGAGCTTTATCGGCTGGGGCATTCTCAGCCTCCTCACCTTCGGCATCGGTTTCCTGTGGCTCGTGCCTTACATGAATGCCTCTATTGCCGCTTTCTACGAAGATGCTCGCGCCGAATATGAGGCAGAAAATTCTATTGAACAATAATTGCATAATCATAATGAAACACCTCCGCCTATTACCCGCGCTTTGCCTCGCCGCGCTGGGGCTCGGCACGCTGCTCACGGGCTGCAATTCCGACTCCAAGAAACTGGCAGACAAAGAGAAAGAACTTGAAGAACTGCGTCAGCTTGCCGAACTCGACAAACAGGAAATGGAAAACCAGTACGCCGAGTTTGCGCTGCAATATGGCGAGATGAAGAAAACAATCCGCGACGATAGCCTCGTGGCACGCCTCGACGCGGAGCAGCGCCGCGCAGAAAGCCTGCTCAAAGAACTGAAAAACGTGAAGAACGCCAGCGCGGCCGAAATCCTCCGACTGAAAAAGGAGCTCGCCACCGTGCGCGAGGTGCTCAAAGACTATATCCGCCAGGTTGACTCACTGCAACAGCTCAACCAAGCCCTCATGGGCGAGCGCGACGCCGCCCTCGCCGATGCCGCACGCTCCAAAAACGAGATAACGGGCCTGAACGAGCGCAACGCGGGACTTTCGGAAAAGGTGGCCATCGCTGCACAGCTCAACGCCACAGCCGTGAGCATCCAACCGCTCAAAAACAACGGCAAGGCGGCTCGCAAGAGCAAGGACATACGCCGCTTCAGCGTTTCCTTCACCATTACCCGCAATGTCACCGCCGAAGCCGGCAACCGCATGGTTTATGTGCGCATGATGAAGCCCAACCAGCAGGTGGTAAATCCCGGCGGCACGTTTGCCTACGAAAATAAGAACATTGAATATTCTGCCGCAAAGAACGTGGAATACACGGGGCAGGAAGTACGCGTCACGATGTACGTGCCCGTCAGCGAGTTCCTCGGCGCCGGACGCTACACCGCCCACATCTTTGCCGACGGACAGATGATTGGCTCCGGTTCGCTCAATTTGGAAAAATAAAGAAAGAACCCGCCGAATTAATGAGTTTGCATTCGTGAAAATTCGTGCGACCGAATAGGTCGCCATTAAGACACAATGCAAAATAATTCGTGTAAATTCGTGAAATTCGTGGGTAAATAAAAAACTCATTCGCATCACAACCGCGCCATGCGTAATATCATTATCACAATATTGGCGATATTCTTTTTACTGCCGCCCAATATCCCGGGCGGCAGTATTTTTTCCCAAAACATCGCGGACGGCGACAGCCTCACATGGGCGGACTTCATCGACAACTACCTGAACGGCGACGGCGAAGAGGCAGAAACGGAAGAGCAAATCGCACTGTTTGAGGAACTGCACCGCGCCCCGCTCGACGTAAACGCCGCCACGCGCGCGCAACTCCTGCAACTCCCTTTCGTAACCGAGGCGCAAGCCGACTCCCTCCTCGCCTACCGCGAACGGAAAGGCGGACTGCGCTCGCTGGGCGAACTGATGTTTGTGCCGGGATGGCATTTCGAAACGCGCCACTTCTTCCACCTCTTCGCCGCCTGCGCACTGCCCGCCGCCAAGCCACGCTCCCTGTGGCAGCGGCTCAAAGACGGCAAGCACACGCTCGAAACCCGCCTGGACGTGCCGCTATATAAGCGCGACGCATACAAACCTATCGACCGGGCGCAATATGACAAAAATCCCAACTCTGTGTATTGGGGCAACAATATGCGCAATGTGCTGCGCTACCGCTACGAGGCCAAAGGACTGCTGCGCCTCGGGCTGACCGCCGACAAGGACGGCGGCGAGCCGTTCGCCCGCTTGGGCAACCGCCCCTACGACTACCTTTCGGGCTATGCCGAGATAGGCGGCATCAAAGGGCTGACTTGCTACCTCGGCGACTATGAAGCGCGGTTCGGGCTGGGACTCGCGGCCGGCAACGCTCTTTACGCCACGCGCTCTATGGCGGCAGGCAACCCGCCGGCACTGCCGCACAACCTGCGTCCGCACACCTCGACCGAAGAATGCCGCTACCTGCGCGGCGCGGGACTAAGCTATCAGCACGGGCATTGGCATGCCACGGCCTTTGCCTCCCTGCGCCGCCTCGATGCAAGGCTCGAGGGCGACACGGTGCGCAGCATCCTCACCACCGGCCTGCACCGCACGCTCCGAGAAATGGAGCGCAAGCGCAATCTGCGCACGGTGAGCGCGGGCGGCAGCGTGGGTTTCAGAAGCAACCGCTTCCAAGCGAGCCTCAACGGTGCAATGACGCACTTCGCCCTGCTTTACAGCCCCGAGCTGCGCACTTACACGGCAGACGCATTCCGAGGAACGACCTGCGGCAATGCCTCGCTCGACTATGCCGCACGCCTCGGGCGTTGGCTTATTCAGGGAGAAACGGCGCTGGATCAGAACGCGCATATCGCCACGCGCAACATCGTGCGCTTCGCCCACCCGAAAGACTGGTCGCTGCAAGCAGACATCAGGCATTTCAGCCCCGGTTATTTCAGTTTTCTCGGACAGACGTTGCAGCAAGCCTCATCTTTGACCAACGAGACGGGACTGATGCTCTCCGCCGCCTTTCGCGCCGGCCGCCGGGGGCTTTATACCGCCTACATCGACCTGTTTCGCTTCCCCCACCCCGTATATCGCGCCTCGCAAGCCTCCAACGGCTTGGAACTGCAAGCGCAGGGCGAATGGGCGTTCCGCAAGCACTGGCAGTTGCTGGCGCGCTACCGTTTCAAGGCACGGCAATACGACATCTCGGGCTACAAGCCCTACATGGAATATGTGCAGAAGCCCCGCGCCCGCCTGCAAGCAGGCTACACCGACAATAGGTTGCAGGTGCGCGGCGGTGCCGACCTCACGCTTGCGACCAGCCAGACGGAGGCGGCCACCTTTGGCTGGCTGTGCTACTTGCGCGGGGCGTATGCTGCGGGAAAGCATTGGCGCGTGGGTGGGTTCGGCGCGGTGTTCTTCACCGACGGCTTCGCCTCCGCCGTCTATGCCTACGACCCGCAGCTGCCCCACGCCGCCGCCTTTTCCTCCTTCTATTACCACGGCATGAAGTGGACTGCCCTCGCCGCCTACCGCCCTGCCCCCTGGCTCTCACTCGCCCTGCGCCTTTCCTCCCTGCGCTATTTCAACCGCTCGGAACAAAGCAGCGGCCCCGACCGCATAGCCTCGGCGTGGAAAAACGATATTTCGGTGCAAGTCAGTATGAAGATATAACCAATTCTGCCTCGCGGCATCAACTTTCCCCCGCGCGCATACAAATATAATATAGAAAAGGCACAATAATTAAGGGGAAAAGGCGTTATAATTATTCCATAAAACTGCGAAAGCCACAAACGGGAACTATAAACCAAGAACAAGAAAATAAACAACTATGAACGGAAAAGAAAATTTGCAGCCGGCCGTCGTGTTCGACTGCTTCGCAGAGGTGAACAAAGTGCCTCGCCCCTCAAAGAGGGAAGAAAAGATGATAGACTTCCTCAAAGCCTTCGGCGAAAGCCTCGGGCTGGAAACGCTCGTCGATGCCGTGGGCAACGTGCTGATTAAGAAGCCCGCCACGCCGGGCTGCGAGCAGATGAAGACCGTGGTGCTGCAAAGCCATTTCGACATGGTGTGCGAGAAGAACGCCGACGTGGAGTTTGACTTCGACAACGACGCCATCCAAACCTACGTGGACGGCGACTGGATGAAGGCACGCGGCACTACCCTCGGCGCAGACGACGGCATCGGCGTGGCCATGCAAATGGCCATCCTCAAATCGAGCGACATCAAGCACGGCCCCATCGAGTGCCTCTTCACGCGCGACGAGGAAACGGGCCTAACGGGCGCAATAGGCTTGCAACCGGGCTTTATGACTGGCGACTACCTCATCAACCTCGACTCGGAAGACGAGGGGCAGATGTTCGTGAGCTGTGCCGGCGGCGTGCGCACCACGGCCCGCTTCAAATTTGAGGAAGAGAGCGTACCCGAAGGCTATTTCTGCTTCAAAGTCGGCGTCAAGGGGCTGACGGGCGGACACTCGGGTGACGACATCAACAAGAAACGCGCCAACGCCAACAAACTGCTCGTGCGCTATCTCATGGCGGAGCTTGAAAAGACCGACCTGCGCCTCGTAGACATTCAGAGCGGCGGCCTGCACAACGCCATTCCCCGCGAGGGCTACGCCGTGTGCGCAGTGCCGTTTGCCGAGAAAGAGCAGATGCGCATCGACCTCAACGTGCTGGCGGCGCAGGCTGCGGAGGAATATTCCGTAACGGAAAAGGAAATGGAGTTTTACCTCGAAAGCCAGCCCGCCGCTGCCAAGGCCATCGACCGCAAGACGGCGCAGGCAATGCTGCTCTCGCTGCAAGCCGTGCACAACGGCGTGTTCGCAATGAGCCAAGACTTGGACTGGCTGGTTGAAACGTCTTCAAACCTTGCGAGCATACACAAGCTCGACGGCATCGTGGAGGTAACCACGAGCCAGCGCAGCAGCGTGGGCAGCGCGTGCGAGTACATGGCCGAAGTAATCCGTGCAGCCTTCCGCCTCGGCGGCGCAGAGGTGGAAACCAACGAGGGCTATCCCGGCTGGAAGATGAACCCCAACAGCGTCATCGTGAAGATTGCCGAGGAAAGCTACAAGCGCCTGTTTGGCAAGGAGCCGAAAATCCTCGCCATACATGCCGGCTTGGAGTGCGGCCTGTTCAGCGAGAAATATCCCCACCTCGACATGGTGAGCTTCGGACCCACGCTGCGCGGCGTGCATTCGCCCGACGAGCGTCTGCTTATCCCCACCGTGCAAATGGTTTGGGATCATCTGCTCGACATTCTTGTAAATATTCCTAATAAATAAAAATGCAACGGAAGCGCGTTGCCTGCGTACCGAGAAAGGGCGCAGGCGATGCGCCCCCGGTTTTTATAACGCTCTATGCGCCCACTACCCATTATTATATTATTGTCCCTGCTGCTCTGCTCTCTCGCCTCGTGCCTTTCGGACGAGGACGTGTCCACATCGCCCGACGACCGCCTTTACTTCTCGGCAGACTCCGTGGCGTTTGACACCATTGTGAGCGGAATGCCTACGGGAACGGTGCGCCTCACTGCCTACAACCCCACTGATAAGACCATTGCCCTGCCGAGCGTCTACCTCGAAGGCGGCGCAGGCTCGGCTTTCAAGGTGAATGTAGACGGCACGCCGCTCGCGGGCGGCAGCGCAACGGACTTAGAAGTGATGGGTAAGGACAGCATCATGATTTACCTTTTTGCCAACCCGCCGCAACTCGACACAGACGAGCCGGTGCGCCATGAGGACCGCCTCGTGTTCCAGACGGGCGGCGGCGCGGTGCAAAAGGTGAAGCTCACCGCTACGGGGCAGTCGGTCATCAACCTGCCGAGCACGCCGATTACGGAAGACCGCACGCTCGACGCCGCCCGCCCCTACCGCATCAAGGACAGTCTCGTAGTGGCAGAGGGCGCGACGCTCACGCTCCCAGCCGGCGCAAGGCTTTACTTTCACGGCGAGGCGCGGCTCATCGTCTACGGCACGCTGCTCGTGCTCGGCACGCTGGACAAGCCCGTAGTGATGCGCGGCGACCGCTTCGAGAATATGTTTGAGGGACAGCCCTATGACCGCGTTCCCGGACAATGGGGCGGCGTGACGCTGAAAGCGCAAAGCTACGGCAATTACATCAACTACCTCGACCTGCACAGTTCCAAGACGGGACTGACGCTCGAAGCGGGCGACGACCTGACGCGAGAGAAGCTCGTGATGGAAAACTCTATCCTGCACAACGCCACGAACAACTGCCTCACCGCCACGATGGCGAACATCTACGTGGGCAACTGCCAAATCACCAACGCCGGCGGCAACTGCGTGGAACTGCACGGCGGCGACAACACGTTTGCCCACTGCACCATCGCCCGCTTCTACCCCTTTACGGGCGGCTACGGCGTGGCGCTCGACTTCTCCAACTATCTCGGAGAGCAACGCACGCCGCTCGAACGCCTCGACTTTATCAACTGCATCGTGACGGGCAATAAGGACGACGATATCATGGGCAACCACTCGGCATATACGGAGGACGCTTTCGAGTACCGCTTCTTCAACTGCCTACTCAATACGCCGCCTTACGCAGACGAGCGGCTTGTGGATTGCCTGTGGGACAGCGACGGGCGCACCTCTGCCGACCGCGCCGCCGGCTTCGAGCCTGCTTTCGATGATGCCCAACTGATTTACAAATTCAACCTTTCGCCCACCTCGCGCGCGCTCAACAAGGGCAACGCCGAGCTTTCCGCGCTCACCTATCCCGAAGACCGCCTGGGCAAAAACCGCCTCGCCGACGAAGCGCCCGATATGGGCTGCTACGAAAGGCAGGCGGGGGAACAATAAGTCTCCATTTGTCTTAAAATAATCGACGACACGGACAACAAAAGGCAACTCTGGGTAAGCCCACCCCTTTTTTCAAAGAATACACATATAATAATATATGCCTCCATATAATTCCAGCAAAAGCACACGGCGCAGCAAGCCCGCTCCCGAAACGGAAGGCCGCCTGCAACCGCAGGCCGTAGACCTCGAAAAGGCCGTTATCGGCGCCCTGCTCATAGAGCGCGACGCCTATTTCCGCGTCAATGAGATTTTGCAGCCGCAAAGCTTCTACGACCCGCGCCACCAAATCATTTACGAAGCGATCCAAAGCCTCAACATCGAGAACCAGCCCATGGATATCCTTACCGTCACGGATAAGTTGCAGCGCATGGGCAAGATTGAGGAAGCCGGCGGCGCACCTTACATCACCGCGCTGAGCGGCATGGTGCTTTCGTCGGCCCACATCGAGTATCACGCCAACATCATCGCGCAGAAAGCCACGGCACGCGCCCTCATCTCCTATACGAGCGACATTGAAGAAAAGGCGTTCGACGTGACGCAGGACATCGACAAGCTCATGCAGGAAGCCGAGGGCGGACTGTTCGAGATTTCGCAGAAGAACCTTAAAAAGGACTACACGCAAATCGACCCCGTCATCAAGGAAGCCTACGACATGCTGCAAAAGGCGGCCTCGCACGGCGACGGTCTGAGCGGCATCGCCAGCGGCTTCCACGAGTTGGACAAGATAACCTCCGGCTGGCAAAACTCCGACCTCGTTATCCTCGCCGCACGCCCGGCAATGGGTAAGACCGCCTTTGCGCTGAGCATGGCAAAAAATATCGCCGTGGACCAAAACATTCCTATGGCCTTCTTCTCGCTCGAAATGGCGAACGTGCAATTAGTGAACCGCATGATAGTGAACGTCTGCGAGATTGAGGGCGAGAAAATCAAGAGCGGACAGCTCGCGCCCTACGAGTGGGGACAGCTGGACTATAAGGTGAAAGACCTTATCGGCAAGCCGCTTTACGTGGACGACACGCCGTCGCTCTCGGTCTTCGAGCTGCGCACAAAAGCCCGCCGCCTCGTGCGCGAGCACGGCGTGAAACTCATCATGATCGACTATTTGCAACTCATGAACGCCTCGGGCATGCAGTTTGGCAGCCGCCAGGAGGAAGTTTCCAAGATTAGCCGCTCGCTCAAAGGCCTTGCCAAGGAACTGAATATCCCTATCCTCGCTCTCTCGCAGCTCAACCGTGGCGTGGAGGGGCGTGAGGGTTTGGAAGGCAAGCGTCCGCAACTCTCCGACCTGCGCGAATCGGGCGCCATTGAGCAAGATGCCGACATGGTGCTCTTTATCCACCGCCCCGAATATTATCATCTCTACACCGACGAAAAGGGGCGCGACTTGCGCGGCATGGCTGAAATCATCATCGCCAAGCACCGCAACGGCTCGGTGGGCGACGTACGCCTGCGCTTCAAAGGAAAGTTTGCCCGATTTGAAAATCCCGAGGACGACAACTATATTCCCGCCGCCGGCGCAGAGGAGGCCATCGGCTCGAAAATCAACGCCGCGCCGCCCGCCGGCGAAGACCCCTTCCCCGTGCCGCCGCCCGAGGAAATGCCATTCTAAAAGATGTTTTCTTATTATCTCAAAAACATAAATTCCGCCTTTCGGCTTTGGCTCTCGGCCGTGTTGCTGACGCTTCCCTCGCTGCTCTTTGCGCAGAGCGAGGGAGGGCGTTGCCGCGTGTTCGGCACAGTGAAGGACGACGCGGGCACGCCGATAGAACTGGCAAGCGTCAGGGTGAAGGGACAGGCAGCCCTGACCGTCACGAACCTTAAAGGCGAATACTCGCTCTATTGCAGCAAGGCCGACACGGTGACCGTGGTGTTCTCGATGATAGGCTACGAAACGCGCAAGCGCTTCGTGCGCTCGCCGGGCGACTCGGTGCGCATCGATGTCGTGCTGCCGCCGTTTGGCATGCAGGAGTTCGGCGAGGCGGTGGTCAAGGCGCAAGCCCTGCGGCTCGGCTCTACGGAGCGCATCGCCGTGCCCGACACGAAACTCATGCCCTCTACCACGGGCAACGCCATTGAGGAAATCATCGCCACGCAGGCCGGAGTATCGACCCACAACGAACTGTCCTCGCAATACAACGTGCGCGGCGGCTCGTTCGACGAAAACTGCGTATATATAAATGGTGTGGAGGTGTATCGCCCGATGCTCGTGCGCTCGGGGCAGCAAGAGGGGCTTTCAATCATCAACCCCGACATGGTGGAAAGCATCAACTTCTCCTCCGGCGGCTTCGAGGCGCGCTACGGCGACAAGATGTCGTCGGTCTTGGACATCACCTACAAGCGTCCGCAGGAGTTTGAGGCCTCTGTGCAGGCTTCCGCGCTCGGAGCCGGCGGCTACGTGGGCTGGGGCAATAAGCACGTGAGCCTTATGGCGTCGCTGCGCTACAAGACCACGCGCTACCTGCTCGGCACGCTCGACACCGATGCCGAATACCGCCCGAACTTTATCGACGGGCAGGCTTTCTTCTCTTGGCGGCCCAACAAGCGGTGGTCGCTCGACGTGCTCGGCAACATTAGCGACAACCGCTACGACTTCGTGCCTAAGGAGCGCGAAACGAAGTTCGGCACGATGGAAAATGCCAAGTCATTCAAGGTTTATTTCGACGGCAAGGAGCAAGACGCTTTCCGAACGCTCTTCGGCTCTGCCACGCTCACGCATCATTTCAACCCTGAAACTTTCCTCGCCCTGCAATGCTCTTCGTTCACCACGCGCGAAGAGGAGACCTACGACATTAGCGGCGAATACTGGCTCGAAGATGCCATTTCTGCCGACTATTTCGGCGTGGGCACTTATATGGAGCATGCCCGCAACCGCCTGCGGGCCAATGTGTTCAACACGGCTCTGAAATTCCGCACGCGCTTCAAAAGCCACACCTTGCAGGCAGGCGTGGAATGGCAGCGGCAAAGCATCAAGGAAAACGCCCGCGAGTGGGAGATGCGCGATTCTATGGGCTATTCCCTGCCCTACGATGAGGACGTGCTCTCGCTTATTTACAGCCTGCGCGCCAAGAGCGACCTCTCCAACAACCGCTGGAACGCCTTTGCGCAAGACACGTGGCGCTTCAAGACGAAGGCGGGCTTGTTTAACCTCACCTACGGCCTGCGCCTCACGTCGTGGGACTGGAACAAAGAGACGCTCCTCTCGCCGCGCCTGTCTGTGGGCTTCCTGCCCGCCAAGGCCGAAAAGTGGACGTTCCGCTTCGCCACGGGTTTCTACTACCAAGCACCTTTCTACAAGGAGATACGCGACACGACGCTCTTCCACGGTGCGGCCACGGTGAACCTCAACCGCAACATCAAGTCGCAGCGATCCATACACTTCGTCCTCGGCAGCGACTACACGTTCCGCCTCTTCGACCGCCCCTTCCGCTTCACGGTGGAGACGTATTACAAGGCGCTGTCGAACCTCATTCCGTACACGGTAGACAATGTACGCGTGGTCTACTACGGCCGCAACGTGGGCAAGGGCTATGCAGCCGGCATCGACTTCAAGCTCTTCGGCGAGTTCGTGCCGGGCACGGACTCTTGGATTACGTTCTCGCTGATGCGCACGAAAGAAAAGATTGACGGCGTGTGGATACCGCGCCCCACCGACCAACGCTACAACGTGTCGCTCTATTTCACGGACTACTTCCCCGGCAGCACGCGCTGGCGCTTCACGCTCAAAGCCGCCTTTGCCGACGGCCTGCCGTTCGGCCCGCCGCGCAGCGAGCGCAGCCAGCAGACGCTCCGCGCCCCGGCATACAAGCGCGTGGACGTGGGCATGAGCTACCGCCTCGTCAAAAACGAAGACCGGCACATTCAGCACGGCTTCGGCAAAATCTTCAAGAACGTATGGCTCGGACTCGATGCCTTCAACCTCTTGGGCATCAAGAACGTCAACTCCTACTACTGGGTCACCGACATTAGCAATACGCAGTACGCCGTGCCCAACTACCTCACCGGCCTGCAAATCAACGGACGCATCACGATGCAGTTTTAGTCATTTCGCCCCAACATCATACCTTTCACAACCATGCGCAGCAACGCACAATACCGCTACACAACCTTCAAGGTCAAGGAAGCCGACACGCTGCTTCCGTTCATACAGAAATCACTCAACGGCATCAGCCACAACCGCGCCAAGGCCATTCTCACTGGCGGCGGCGTGCTGGTGGATAAAAAGATAACACGCGCCCACGACTTCGCCCTGCGTCCCGGCATGACCGTGGAAATCAGCAAGTCGAAGCCCAAAACGGAGTTGCGGAGCAATTTCGTGAAACTGATTTACGAAGACCAGCACCTCGTGGTTATTGAGAAGAGCATCGGCATCCTTTCGATGGCCACCTCGCACCATTCGCTCTGCGTCAAGACTATTCTCGACGATTATTTCCACAAATGCCACATCAAGGAGCGGGCGCACGTAGTGCATCGCCTCGACCGCGACACCTCCGGCCTGCTCATCTATGCAAAGACGCTCGAAGCGGAGCAGATCTTGGAGCACAACTGGCGCGACATCGTTGCCGACCGCCGCTATTACGCCCTCGTTTCTGGGCAGCCGCAGCAGCCCCAAGGCACGGTGGAAAGTTGGCTGAAAGACAATAAGGCATATTTCACCTACTCCTCGCCCAACGACCCAGGCGGCGGCAAGTATGCCATCACGCACTACCGCACCGTGCGCACCAACGGACGCTATACGCTCCTCGAACTGAAACTCGAAACGGGGCGCAAAAACCAAATCCGCGTCCACGCGCAGGACCTCGGTTGCCCCGTCTGCGGCGACATCAAGTATGGCAACGGCGACAACCCCATCGGCCGCCTCGCCCTCCATGCCTTCCGCCTCAGTTTCTATCACCCCATCACGCGCCAACTGCTGCATTTCGAGACCGAATGTCCTAAGTCGTTTACCCGCGTGTTTATGAAAAGTCCCAACAATTAATCTTGGGTGAATCCTTTGTCCACAAATAGTTTTTTTGTCCTCGGATTTTATTTTGCCCACGAATCTCACGAATTTACACGAAACGTTTTCAATGAAATAAATGGCGACCTGTTCGGTCGCACGAATTTTCACTAATCTACTGATTGCATTCGTGTGATTAGTGCGACCGTACAGGTCGCCATTAAAAAATGCAAAGCAAAGATTCGTGTAGATTCGTGAGATTAGTGGGCAAAAAAAGAGGTAATTCGTGGAACTAAATAGATGTTCATGTTCGCCGATATTCTTCTTCCCCTCGCCGCCCCCGGCGCTTACACCTACCTGCTGCCGCCCGCCCTCGAAGAGCGGGCAAAGGCGGGTTGTCGCGTAGTCGTGCCTTTCGGCGTGCGGCGGCGGTACACGGGACTTATTCTGCGCCTCCACAACGATGCACCTGCCGACGGCGTAAAACTCAAAAGCGTGGAAGAACTGCTCGACGAGCAGCCCGTGGTGAATGAGTTGCAGATGGAGCTGTGGCAATGGATGGCATCTTATTATATGTGTACAGAAGGCGAGGTGCTCAAAGCCGCCCTGCCCTCCGGCCTGAAACCCAGCAGCGAGACCATCGTGGCCCGGCAGCCCGACTTTGCCGACGACGACACGCTCTCGCCGCGCGATGGAGCCCTGCTCGCCGCCCTGCCTACCGAGGGAGGCATCAGCATCGCCGACCTCGAAAAGGCCATGAAGCGCAGCAACCTCCTGCCCGCCGTGCGCCGCCTCCTCGCCTTAGGAGCAGCGGAGGTGATGGAGCGCATGACAGCCTCGTTCAAGCCGCGCCGCGAAACGCGCTGCCGACTGGCAGAGCACCTTTTCGACGAAACGGCCCTCAACACCGCCCTCGATGCGCTCCGCCGCGCTCCGGCGCAAGAGAAACTCCTGTTGCGCTATCTCGACCTCTCTTCGTGCGCCGCCGCCCTTAGCCTAAAAAACCGCACGCTCCTGCAAAGCGTCAGCAAGCAAGCGCTCACGCAGGGCGAAGCAGGCAGCGACGCCGCATACGCTGCCCTGCGCAGGCGCGGTTTCTTGGAGAGTTTCGAGGTGGAAACGGAGCGCCTCACGGCTTACAAGGCCATGCCCTCCGCCCTCACGCGCTCCCTGAGCGAGGCTCAGCAGAAAGCCTGCGGCGAGATACGCGAGGCCTGGCGAGAAAAGGAGGTCTGCCTGCTCCACGGCGTAACGTCGAGCGGCAAAACCGAGGTGTACATCGAACTCATACGCGATGTGCTGGCAGCGGGCGGGCAGGTGCTGTACCTCGTGCCCGAAATAGCCCTCACCACGCAGCTCACAGCCCGCCTCGGGCGCGTGTTCGGCGAGCAGATGGGCGTATATCATTCCAAGTTTCCCGATGCCGAGCGCGTGGAACTATGGCGGCGGCAGCTTTCTCCCAATGCCTTTCCCCTCATACTCGGCGTGCGCTCCTCGCTCTTCCTGCCATTCTCAAATCTCAAACTAATCATTGTGGACGAGGAGCACGAAACGAGCTACAAGCAGCAAGACCCCGCGCCGCGCTACAACGCCCGCGATGCCGCCATCGTGCTGGCACGCTTCGCCAGTGCCAAGGTGCTGCTCGGCACAGCCACGCCTGCTATCGAGACCTACCGCAACGCCGAAACGGGCAAGTACGGACTCGTCACGCTCCGCAGCCGCTTCTCCGGCGTGCCCCTCCCCGCCATCGCCGTCGCGGACGTGAAGGAACTGCGCCGCAAGAAACTGATGAAGACGCCGCTCTCGCCCGCGCTCCTCGAGGAGACCCGCGCCGCGCTCGGCGCGAAAGAGCAGGTAATCCTCTTTCAAAACCGCCGGGGCTATGCACCTGTGCTCGAATGCCACGCGTGCGGCTGGACGCCGCGTTGCCAGCGGTGCGACGTGACGCTTACGTTCCACCAAAATATCCACCGCCTCGTGTGCCACTACTGCGGCGCCACGTATGCCGTGCCCTCCGTCTGCCCCGCCTGCGGCGGCACGGAACTGCGCGACATCGGCTGCGGCACGGAGAAAATTGAGGCCGTGGCAAAAGCCTGCTTCCCCGAAGCCCGCATCGGGCGCATGGACCTCGACACCACGCGCTCGCGCACCGCTTACGAGCGCATCATCGACGATTTCCAGCACCGCCGCACCGACATCCTCATCGGCACGCAAATGGTGACCAAGGGCCTCGACTTCGACAACGTCCACGTGGTGGGCATACTCAACGCCGACCAAATGCTCTCGCAGCCCGACTTCCGCGCCCACGAGCGCAGTTTTCAGATGATGTCGCAAGTGGCGGGCCGCGCCGGCCGCCGAGGCAAGCAGGGCTTGGTAATCTTGCAGACGCGCCAGCCCGACCTGCCCGTCATCGACCAAGTGGTGCGCGGCGACTACGAAGGCATGTTCCGCACGCAGCTCGCGGAGCGCCGCGCCTTCCGTTTCCCGCCCGAAGTGCGCCTCATCAACATCTTCCTGCGCCACCGCAAAGAGGCGGTGTGCGAAAGCGCCGCCGCCCATTATGCCCGCCTGCTGCACGCAGCTTTCAGCGCGGACGACCTTATGGGTCCCGACCGCCCGGGCGTGGCGCGCGTGCATCTGATGTATATCCGCAAACTCATGCTCAAACTCCCCGCCGGCCACAGTCCCGCGCGGGTGCGCAGCTTCCTCCTTTCCGCCCGCGAGCAGCTCCTCTCCTCCCCCGCCTTCAAGGGCGTAGATTTCTATTTCGACGTAGATCCGCTGTGATGCCCTGCGCCCCGCTCCCTTTTCCCCTAATCCCCGCGCCACACACGAACGAAACATTCATCACAAAAACAAATTACCACAAAAATGCCGAGCGAAATAGCACAAGAATAACGAATAATACCATAAAAGGTTACCGGAATACACCTTTTTATGCGTTATATTGCTATTGTTTGACGATAACTTTGTAACTTTGTGCCCGATAAAGGTTGACGTCATAAACCTTTTAATGTAATTTCTTGCAAAAAGCGCATATATGAAAAGTATAGAAGATGTGATGAATGAGTGGAATGCTTTGCAGCCCTTGTCTGA
>ERZ809074.1103-NODE-1103-length-37165-cov-26.112018_pt1 | contig 37165 bp, 32 predicted proteins | sample MGYA00520795_ERZ809074 | MGnify/ENA primary metagenome ERZ809074 (study PRJEB31570, sample SAMEA3212989) | Homo sapiens | biome: human-gut; feature: human gut; material: fecal | place: Sweden | collected 2011 ...
CAGATGCCGCCGCTGTTCAAATCACCACTTCTTTATGGGCTGCGCTTCGGGCAGTGTCAGTGTGTTAGCCATCGTCCGGGCGCTCAGGTTCTTGGACTGCGAATCCAGATGCGCGTAGATATTCGCCGTAGTGGAAATATCGCTGTGCCCCAGCCACTCTTGAATCTGCTTCATCGGCACGCCCTCTTTCAGCAACAGGCTGGCGCAGGAGTGGCGCAAATCGTGGAATCGGATCCTGCGCAAACCATTTTCTTTCAAAAGCTGCGGAAAGCCTGTCGTCACGGAATCCGGCTGGATCAGATTTCCCATCGCATCCACGAATACATAGCCAAGGTACTCTTGGTTATAGCAGTTGCCGCAGATTTTCTGGTTGTATTCCTGCTGCGCCTTGACGGCTTTTAAGCGTTCGGCAATCGGGTCTACCAGCGGCAAGGTGCGCAGACTGGATTTTGTTTTGGCGCGGTCAGCTTCTACCAAAATCTTCTTACCATCAATGCGGGTGCTGGTCACGATGTGGCGGATGGTCAGCGTCTTGGCTTCAAAGTCGATGGCCTCCCACCGCAGCCCCATCACCTCGGCACGGCGCAGTCCGTAAAAAGCTGCAAGCTGGATGATAAGTTCCAGCTTATGTCCTTGGGCGGCTGCAAAGAGCTTTTCCATCTCCTCGGCGCTGTAATAGCTTGCCATGAACGCCTGCGGCTTGGGGCGGTCCACCTTGTCCACCGGGTTGCTGGTGATCAGGTCGATGCGCACGGCATATTTCAGCGCTTTGTGAAGATTGGCGTGGAATCGCAGGATAGAGGTGTTCTTCAGCGTTTCCGCTTCGTGCAGATAAAAGCTCTGAATCTGGCGCGGCTGCAGCCCTGCCAGCGTTACACCCAGCGGCTCAAAGTAGGGAATGATATGTTTCTCTACATTGAAGCAATAGGACGAATAGGTCGTTTCTGTTACAGCGGTCCGCATCATTTTCAGCCAGTACCGCATATAGTCGCTGAATGCCATATCCGGACTGAGTTCGGATACCTGCCCCTTGGGAATCGTGAAGCTCTTTCGCGTTTCCGCCAGCATTTTTTCGGCGCGTTTCTTATTGCCCTTGACGGGCAGTCCTGTGCCGATCCACGGCTGGCGGCGTTTGCCCGCCGAGTCTGTGTAACTCAGTACAATGTAGAAAAAACCGTTCTTTTCCTGTAAGCGTCCTGCTACCATAGGCATCTCTCCTTTTTAAGTTGCTGCATTTTGGGTTCGGTACAACGATACCAGCAATCCCGCCGGAAAGCTATTCACAGAATTGCACAAGAACCGTCCTGCGCATTGGGTGCAAACTGACATCATTCGCGCTCCCGTTCACGTCTGCGGCGGCGTGGTCTGGGATGCAGCGGCATCCTGTTTTCCCGGTCAATACGGTTGGATTCGCGTGTGCGTTGAATACGCTTGATGGCTCCCTCCGCAATCTTGTCATCATTACGGAGTTTGGCAATTTTGCAGGTCAGCATTGCTCTACGGTCAGCCAGTTCCGATGGAGCATCTTTTCTCCGCATCTGCTTGACGATTTCCGCCCGCTGCGCGGCAAGGGTTTCCATCTGCTGGGACAAGCCCTTGCGGTAGTCTACAATTGCCTGTAAAGACGGAAACTTGTGATCATGGACAAATGCGTGTTCTGCAAGGATTTTCTCAGTGTCTTTCCAGATACGCTCTAATTCAGGGCGGTTGATGCGGGGCTGTTGTTTCTTGGGTAGAATACCCAACTGATAGCAGTAGTACAGATACAAGCGATGCATCTGGGATTCTCCGAAGAATACCTCGAAGAAAATCTGGAGAACACCTTTTCCCGCATAGGTATCCTTGGAACGATATCGTTTCGGCGTATACTGCCGGGGTGAATGTTTCAGCTCATACAGCCTTGGTCCATACAACAGGTAATTTCCGCGCAGTCGGTCATCTATGACAGGTAAATCGTATTCTTCTCCCAGCCTATAAAGTCGCACGGCACGGCCGCCATCCCGTGCCCGGATGGTTGCGTACCTTCGGTTCGGGTCACTGCCGAAAACGTACCCTTGCCGATACAGCGCTCTGTGAAAATCCTCGGCGGTGCTGGCATCCTCACAGGCTTGGTCGATGGCCTCCCGTATTCGGGCATATCGTGCAGGTTCTTTTACCTTGGGCTGCTCCACCACCGACAAGCCGTACTCCCGGCACAGCTTGTCGGATGCCGCCCGGAACTCGGCATACTGGCTGCGGCGTTGTTCGTACTTCTTGCCGTCCACATATGACACGGAATTTATCACGAAATGGTTGTGCAAATTATCCGTATTCATGTGGGTGGCAACCAGCACTTGGAACCGCTTGCCCCAGACCTTGCGTGCCAGCGCCACGCCAATTTCGTGGCACTGCTCTGGGGTGACCTCACCTTCGCGGAAGCTTTGGTAGGCGTGGAGCGCCACCACGCCGTCTGTTTTACCAAAGCGTTCCTGTACGGCTCGCATATCCTCCCACGCATGGTCTGCCCTGCAATGGATGCCGGTGACAAGCTGGGCGCTCTCGTTCAGCTTGGTCTTGGCATCATTCTCCGCATAGTGCAGTGTCTGGGCAAGAGCATCGTATTCGGTTTTGTCCGGGTTGGCCGCATAATCAAGGACGCGCTGTAAGCTGTCCTTGATTGCCCAGATCTTAGTTACTGCCAATGAGCAGGTCCCTCATACGGTCGGCACAAGTACCGATTTCAGCACTCGTTGTAGGTGAACAGCTTTCTGCGATTTCATCGAGTCTATCCAATACATCAAATACCTCCTTGGGCGGGTGTCCGCCCGGTTCATATCCCAGCGCCCGCTGGCGTAAGTATTCCGAGAGAGACAGCCCGCAACGTTTAGCCATCAGCGTCATTTTTCGTTTTTCTGTGACGCTGACGCGGACATTGATCCCGACACTGCGTTTTCTCATGCGCCAGCAGCCTCACAGGGGTTCGGGGCTGTCCCCGTAGGCTTTTCGGCGGGTTGCCCTGTGGCAACACTTCGCCCATGCTTGCTCTCCTTACGCGACCTTTGTGACGCTAATGACGCTGATGACGCTGTTTGTGAGATATCCCATTTGAAAAGTTGGGTTATGTCAATATCAGCGTCATTAGCGTCATCTGCGTCATTTCCGTCATGGGAGAACTTCATCTGCCGCGCCTGCGAGGTGCGGTGGGTTTCATAGCGGATACCTCTTGGCGTGAATACGGTATCGAAGTATTCCACGATTTTCCGGGTCAGCTGGTGGGGCAAAACGCCTTCAATATCGGCTGCAGAAAGCAATTCGGTAGCCGTGCCTTGCCATGTTCCGACACTATCGATGTAGTCAGCCACTTTCCAAAGGTAACTCGGCACCGCCTTAGCGACAATTTGTTCGTTGCTTTCTTCCTCATCCAGAATCCAAACGCAGTTTTCTTCGTGCAGACGCAGTGTTTTGTTGTCCATATCGCGCCCGGTCACCAAAATGCTGGCGGTTTGGCTCATACGCTTGCGCTGCATGACCCAGCTGGTATCGGACGCGCCCATCAAGCCATTGGAACCTGCAATCTGCTGGAACGGATCGTCTGCGGCTTGTTTGCGCAGATGGTGGATCAGCAAAATGCAGACATTGTACTTATCAGCCAGTGCTTTCAACGCGCTGATCTCCTTGTAATCGCTGGCATACATACTGTTATTCTGGTCGCTGGAACGCACCTTTTGCAAGGTGTCGATGACAATCAGCCCTGTGTCCGGGTGCTGATAGATGAAGCTGGTGAGCTGTTCTTCCAGCCCCTGCCCGATGCTGCTGCATTCCGTCTGCATGACCAGCCGTTCGGGGGCTTCTTCGCTGCCCACCAGCTGGAGAAGGCGCTTTTGCAGGCGGTTGAAGGTGTCCTCTAGCGATAGATAAAGCACGGTGTGCGGCTCTATTTCGCGTCCCCACATAGGCTTTCCCTGCGCGACCTGCAAGCACAGCCACAAGGTCAGCCAGCTTTTGCCCGCTTTGCTGGGGCCGGCAAACAGCGCCAGCCCTGCCGGGAGCAAATCAGGGATGATCCACTTGACCGGCGGCAGCGGCGTGGAGAGGAGTTCTTCGGCGGAGATCGTTTTTGGAAGTTTTTCATAATTCATTCGCATCGTCCTTTCTGTTTTGGTATATATCTATTATCTCATACTATCGTCTTTTTGTGTGTAGTAAGTTTTATTCTCTAGTGTTAAGTTGTACGGCTCACGCTGCCCCACAGCCCCACAAACGCGCCAAACGGCGGGTGTTCTGGCTGTTTCGTATCCGTGTGCTGCGTGTGGCATCTGCCCCACACAGGGCAGATTTGGGCGGTTACTGTGAGTGAATCAGAACTGATTCACTTTTATGCCTTACGCTCTGGAAAGTGAATCAAATCTGATTCACTCTCCGGGCGGGCCTCTTGCCAAAAGCAAGGCTTTCTCCTACGCGCTCAAGCGGGTCTGACCGCACGGACGCTTCAGAACATAGTCAATGACATTGATTTTGGGGATTTTGTAAGCGTTTGCCAGCCGGATGCAGCTGATTTCGCCCTCCCCCAGCAGGTCATACGCCGCGTGGCGGCTGATGCCCAGCATTGTTTGCAGGTCCTTAACCGTTACAATGTCCGGATACTCCGCAAACATGAGCTTGTACATTTCTCTGATTTCTTTACAATCCATTCGATCACCATCCTTATAGTCGGCTTTCGCATATTTGCGATGTAAATATAGGATACTGCGCTTTTATGCGAATGTCAATAGTTTTCGCAAAATTGTTACTTTTTTCTTGCGCTTTTATGTTATGGTATGCTAAAATAGAAAAAAACAATTTGGAGGAAATATTCGTGGATGTAGGTCAAAAAATCAAACTAATACGTCTTCATAGAGGGCTGACACAAAAGCAGCTTGGCGACCTTCTCAATCTTGGAGACGGCGGTGCAAATCGGATTGCACAGTATGAAATGGGGTATCGTGTTCCCAAAGCACTTTTGCTGAAAGAAATCGCAAGAGTTTTGGATGTGCAGGAGGATACATTTTTCTTGAGAGACCAATATCTTTTTGATATCCTGCGCACAATTATGTGGTACGATTTTGAACACGGAGGGACTTTCGAATTGGCTACGGTGACACTTGATTCCTCGATTGCCTCAACAGAAAGTAAAACACCCGAACTACATGGCAACGCCTGTACTGTTTTAGGGGATGTTGTCGACCCCGCAACTGTACTGTGGATGAACGCGCCACTTGCCAATGTTCTCATGCAGGAATGGCTTACCAGAAAACAGGAACTTGCCTCCCGCGCTATCACAAAATCAGAGTACTTTGAGTGGCTGATTCAATGGCCCGCTTCCGCCGACATGGCAGGAAAACGCGAACCGGAAAAGCAATGGAGAAAAACAAAATAAAGGGCATTATAGTAAAACAAAATTCCCCGCCTTTTTCGGCGAGGAATTTTGTGATTTTATGGTATTGCAGGGCTACACTTTGGGGCTGGACTTTCCTTTTTAGTAGAATGACCGCAGCAACTTTTGCGGTAGGCAAGGAGAGACAAAAAACTTCTCTTTATATGGGTTAGATTCTGAACTTGCGTACAGCCTGTACAAATTCCATCAGCAGAATTTACCACAGATTCTTATCCGCAAGGTTATGGTGTTGTACAATAAAAGCTGACATAGGGAACTCAAAGAGCCATTTTCAGTAGCAATGACGTTCAGTTCCTTTTCTCCCTTCAAAACCTCTAGGACGAGTTCGGATTTGAATTTGGCACTAAAGTTTCTTCTTGTACGAGACATTTTTTTGAATCCTCCATATTGGTTATTCTAAGTATATCAGATTCATTAAAAAATGTCTGATTTTACGGAACCATTATAAATATCATAGTTCGAACAATATAAACTTTATCATTATACGGAAAAACGGCATTTTTTCTCCATTACAGCTATACCTTGCCGCCAAGTCAAATATTCAATACTTTTTAGTGTCACTGCAAACGGTATCATCCATTAGCCAGACTTAATTTACCTGCATATGGAAAAACTCTGAATCATAGGATATAACGGCTGACCCTTGATTAACCAAAGGAATCACACGTTGCCCTGCCCCAGATCGATAGTAAAGCACAGGTGATGGTTTTCTGCGCCGCTGACGTGGTAAGGAGCCTCCACTTCGGTGCCCCAGCTATCAATGCCGCCCACGCCCCGCACCGCGCCGAGAATCGTCACGGTGGTGCGGCCTGTGACGGGCAGTTCGCTAAGGTGCTGGGCCGCCTCGATTTCCTGCGCCGTGTTGGGCAGGGCGCTGAACGCAAGGGGGGCATCCGTCTGCTCCACCGTCAGCGCCGCCGTCCAGCGTCCGCAGGCGTCCTGCTGTTCCAGCGTAAACGCGCGGGTGCGGCAGTGCAGGCCGCTTTCCTGCGGCACCAAGGCCGGTTCCACATGGGGCGTTTCCTCGTGCTGGCCAAACACGCCTCCCTTATAGCGGTCGGGGTAGGTTTCGCCGGAAAGCCCCGTCCAGCAGGTGTGGGCCACCGGGGCAAAGGTCTGGAACTTCACGCCAAAGCAGGGCAGTTCCGGTGCATCGGGCACGCCGTGGTAATCGGCCTCCACCTTCAAGGTACCCTGCGGCTGTACGGTGTAGGTCAGCACCGCTTGGGCGCCGGGCACTGTGGGTACTCCGTAGGTATAGCGCACCTGCACGCTCTGCCCGGATTTTTGCAGCACCTCAAAGCCCTGATTCTGCACAAAGACGTCCGCTGCCAGCCATGCCGCCGCCCGCTGGGGGAATCCGCAGCCGCGGTCGTTATCGGTGGACGCCCGCCAGAACGCGGGGCGCGGGGCGCGCCAGAGCCACTCTGTACCGTGGATCTTCAGCGAGGACGGCCCGGCCTCCCCGGCGGAAAAGAGAATCTCAAACCCATCCCCTTTCACGCCCAGATTGCCGTCACCCTCGGTGACGGTCAGGATTCCGGTTTTGCGGGCGGCTTGCTGCTGCGCCAAGACCCGGTCCGCCTGCGCCGCCGCTGCCGTGTTTCGGGCATCGTGGGCGGCGCGGTGGGCGGCATCGGCGTACCAGTAGCGCACCTCCTGCATGGCGGGTTTCTCGGTGCCGTCGGCGTAGACAATGCCGTTGCCGCTGAAATTGTAATCGGTGTTACGGTCGGCAAAATCGCCGCCGTACCCCAGCACACGGCGGCCCAAGGCATCGGTGTGCCACAGGGCTTGGTCCATGTAATCCCAGATGAACCCGCCCTGATACTGTTCAAACTCGTCCGCCAGTTTCACATAGCTTTCCATGCCGCCCAACGAGTTGCCCATGTCGTGCATATACTCGCAGAGGATAAAGGGCTTTTCCGGCTTGGATTCCAGATACTCCCGAATCTCCCACGGCTTGGCGTACATGCGGCTCATCATGTCGGTGCAGTCAGAAAATTCCGGCGTGTAGATGCAGCCCTCGTAATGCACCAGCCGCCCGGGGTCGTGGTCGTGGAAGAACCGGGTCATGGCCAGTATGTCCGCCCCAGCGTAGCTCTCGTTGCCACAGGACCAGATCAGCACGGCGGGGTGGTTTTTGTCCCGCTCAAACATGCTGCGGGCGCGATCCACCACGCAGTCTTTCCACTCGGGCAGACTGCCGGGCACGTTCCAGCTAGGTTCCACCACGCCCAGTTTCTGCCAGCTGCCGTGGCTTTCCAGATTGGCTTCGTCGATCATGTAAATGCCGTTTTTGTCGCACAGGTCATACCACAGACTTTGGTTGGGATAGTGGCATGTGCGCACGGCGTTGATGTTGTTTTTCTTGAAAACCGCCATAGCCGCGTACATATCGTCCTCACCAATGGCGCGGCCCTTTTCGGGATTCCACTCGTGGCGGTTCACGCCGTTGAACACGATGCGCTCGCCGTTCAGCTTCATCACGCCGTCCACCATGGCAAACCGGCGGAAGCCGATGTCGTAGGGCACTACCTCCTGCAAAACGCCGTCCTCGTCCCGCAGGGTCAGCACAGCATGGTAAAGCACCGGCGTGGCGTGGCTCCACGGCTGCACACCCTCGATCTCGATGGTTGCCCCGGCGGCGGGGCCCTCGTAGACGGCGTACCCCTCTGGGTCGGTGACGCAAAGTGCCGCCGCCGCGCCCTCGGTTTCGCCGTCCAGCTTGATTCGCGGCGTCAGCAGGCCGGTGGTGTTGTCCTCGGCCAAGTCCGCTTGCAGCCAGATGTCCTGAATATGCACTTTCGGCTTGGCGTAGAGGTAGACTGATCGGAAAATGCCGGAGAACCGGAAAAAGTCCTGGTCCTCGATCCATGCGGCGCTGCTGCGCTTGTAGACTTCCACGCAAAGGCGGTTGTCTTTTTCTTGGAGATAGGGCGTCAGGTCAAAGTCCGAGGGAGTAAAGCTGTCCTCAGCGTAGCCCACAAACTGGCCGTTGCACCAAAGGTACATGGCCTGCTCCACGCCCTGAAAGCTGATGCAGACACGCTGCCCCCGCAGGGGCGCGGCCAAATCGAAGGTTTTTACATAGCTGCCCACCGGGTCATCGTCCCAGTCGATCTGCGGCGGGCGCAGATGGGCATGGCCGTCCCACGGGTAGAGGGTGTTGGTGTATTGCAGCTGACCATAGCCCTGCAATTCGATGTGGCCGGGCACGCGGATGGTGCCGAAGCCAGACAAGTCTGCCTCCGGCTTGTAAAAATCCGCCGGGCGGGCGGCGGGATTGGGGCTCCACGCAAAGAGCCACGCGCCGTCCAGCGATTGCCGTAGCGAGGACAGGCCGGTTTGCGCTTCCTCCCAAGTGCGGTAACACACATGGTCCGAGTGGGCATCCAGCCGGTTCACCGCAAACACTGTGGGGGCAGCCAGCCAAGCGAGCGTGGGCGTGATTGAGGAAACATTCGTCATGCTGTATTTCTCCTGCCTTAGAAAAAGTTTGTTCTGCTGCAAAAAATCAAGCGTTTCCCATCATGGGCGTGGGCATTGCGCGTGCTTTTACTTGAACATTTATAAATGTATGTTTATTGTAAAATTAGCCCTTCACGGCACCTGCCGTCAAGCCTTTAACAAATTGTTTATTTCCGATGATAAAAACAATAAATACGGGAATCAAGGCAGAGGATGCAGCAGCCATCATAGGACCATATTGTGTGCTACTTTCCTCAATAAAGTTTGTCAATGCAAGAGGAATCGTATAGAGCTTCCAATTGGGAAGGAATACCAAAGCGTCAAGATAATTGTTCCAAGCCCAAAGGAAAACCATCATGCCCAAGGCGGCCATACTTGTGCGGACCATGGGCAACATGATGCGCCACCAAATGTAGATCTCAGAGGCCCCATCGATTTTTGCAGATTCTCGCATTTCATTGGGAATCTGGGAGAAAGCCTGCCGCATCAGAAAAGTACCGGTAATAGTAAAGATGCCGGGCAGAATCAAAGTCCAGTGGGTTCCCATCAGCCCAATTTTGTCAAAGATGGCAAATTTAGGAATAATTGTGATCTGGGAGGGAATCATCATAGTGGCCAAGTACAAAAGGAACAGCACATCGCGGCCATTAAATTTCAGCTTAGCAAAGGCGTACCCTGCCAGACAGCTCGTCAGAACAGCTCCAACCACATTGCAGAAAGCGATTTTCAGGGAGTTGAAATAAGCCAGAGAAAAATGGTAGTCTACTTTAGCGTTACCGCCAATGTTCCACACCTCTAAATAGTTATTGGGAAAGAAGTATTTCGGAATCCATTGAATCGGAATCTTTGTAACATCCAGTTCCTGCTTCATAGATGCAGACAACATCCACAGGAAGGGTACAATCATTGTAAAGGCTAACAGTGCCATCAAAATCGTAATAACAATCTTTCTCGGAAGTTCCCGGCTTTTTTTGGCAGAAAGAGCCGGTAAAGATTTTGTTCCAATCATATTACAATCCCCTTAGTAATTATTCACTTTGTTCTGATGTCGCCACTGAATAATCGTAACGATAAAAATCAACAGGAACAGCACCCATGCCATAGCTGACGCATACCCCATCTTATAGTAACCGAAAGCAGAGCGATAAATATAATAAACAAGCACGTAGGTAGAAGTGCCAGGGCCGCCGCGGGTCATAATCTGAATGGGTGCAAACACTTGGAACGATGTAATCAGGTTGGTAATTACCAAGAAAAAGGTAGTCGGAGATAGGAAAGGTACGGTCAACTTAATAAACTTTGTAAATTCACCAGCACCGTCAATATCCGCTGCCTCATAAATGTCCTGTGGCAAGCCCTGCAAAGCTGAAGCATAGATAAGCGCGGAATAGCCCACGTTGGACCAAATCGTCATCAAAACAACTGCGGGCATGGCCCAAGTATAGTCGGCCAGCCATTGTGGGGGATTTTCGATGCCAAAAGCCTTGACCAGTAAGGTTACGGGGCCAAAAGAAGAGTACATCATCACCCAAACGATTGCTACAGCAACAACATTGGATATGTAGGGCATCAGCATGGCAAGCCGGATCGGCAGCTTTGCAAAACAGAATTTGTCAACCAATACGCTGAGAACCATTGCCAGAAGGATCGTAATCGGGACAACAGCAATAGTGTATACCAGCGTGTTGATTAAAGATGTGATGAAGATGTCATCGTGAATCAATTCGATATAGTTGGTTAGACCGGTAAAGGTCCAATTTCCGAATCCTTTGGTGTAATCCCAATCGGTAAAACTGACTACCAGAGAAAAAGAAACTGGCAAAATGGTAAAAATCAAGCACCCAAGGAAGTTCGGAAGCAAAAATGCGTAACCCACAATGTTGTTCCGCGTTTGGGGCTTCAATTCAGAAAACCGCTGACCGATGGTTTTCTTCTTTTTGGTTTTTAGTGCGACAGTACCCATAAAAGCAGATTCCTCCTTTGCATAAAAAACAGCGGGCAGGTGTATCCCGCCCGCTGCATTCATTACCTATTAGCCGGCAAGGAGCTTATCGCTCTGCTCTTTGACTTTCGTCAAACCATCGGCAACAGATTCTTGGCCAATCAGAACTGCCTCTATCTCGCGGTTATAAATATCTTTGATTTCGTTGTTTTTGGTATTAATAGTCGGTGCAGCGTAATTATCGTGCGGAACGATCAGAACACGGCTCACACTCTCGGCATCGAACAAATTCTCGCTGCCATTCAGGAATGCCTTGGTAACGGTATCGACGTCAAATGCGTTAGAAGCAGGGACGCGGCCACCGGGAACCAGATAGTAAGCACCCTCGTTCATATACCACTTGGCAAATTCCCAAGCCTCGTCAATATGCTCAGAACGGGGATTGATGCACAGCAAGTCGCCGTAGCCGCCCTGAGTGTAATTGCGCTGGCCATCCTCAGCAACAGGATACGGTGCAAAGGCCGTGACAAAATCATGGGGATAGGTGGCGGTGTCTTTAATGCTGCGGACCATCCAAGAGCCAATGGTCATCGCCGATTTTTGGCCAAGGAACATACCTTCCTGCGTGAGCTTTTCCGAAACGGAATCTGCGTGCGTGGGTGCGTATCCTTCCTGCATGGTCGTATTGATGAGAGATACAGTCTTTTCCCAAACAGGATCATCAAAAATCGTTGCGGTACCGTCCGCATTATACATGTTGTCGCCGCCCAGGGTCTGGCACAGCAGGTAAGTAGCAGCACCCATCAAGTCCTGCTGGGTGTTCCAGAACATACCATAAACTTTGTCCTCGCCTTCGCCATGAGTCAGCTTCTTGCAGACATCCAGAAACTCATCATAGGTCCAGTCAGTGGGAATGTCGATGCCAGCCGCATCAAACATATCCTTATTCAAAACCAGCCCGAACTGGTCCAGCTTGCAGGGCAGCCCGTAAGGCTTACCGTTAATCTGGTAATTGTCCGCCAAAGTTCCCAGATATTCGTGGAGATCAAACCCGTCGCGGGCACACAGATCCGTCAAATCCAGCGCCATATTGCCCTCGGCGCGCTTATTCATCTGGGTCATGTCATAAGACATATAGAGGTCAATCTCACTGCCACCCATAATGTTTGTTTCAAGCTTGACATTGCCGGTGTCATCGTTAACAAAACGCTCGTATTCAATCTGAATTCCCTCGTCCTTGTGCAGCTCGTTGTAAGCATCACAAGCGGCCTGCGGGCCGTTCTCGGCAGGGACACCACCCCACATTTTCAAGACGATAGGTTCGCCGCTGGACGTGGTTTCCGTACCGCCTGCAGACGAAGTACCGTCAGTGGAGGCATCTGTACTACTCGATGCAGCGCCGCAGCCTGCGAGCAGCGAGACTGCAATACCGATGGCGAGAAGAGAACTAACCGTTTTTTTTGCTTTCATGATGAAACTCCTTCCTTTTTTCCAATCATCTTTGTCCCCGATTGGTTGTTTTTTCTGGTGCCTATATTATGACATATGCCAAGGGAAATCACCATAAACGCAAATGCTAACATTATAAAGAAAACGGGGTACTTTTCTTTGTTATCAGCATAACATTTGTAACAATTCTGCGGAAAAGATTCACATTTCCGCTTTTTGACTAGCCGCACGGTATTCAACCGGCGACTTACCCTTGTACTTACGAAACATGCTGCTGAAGTAATTCTGATTATCCAAGCCTATTTGCATCGCAATCTCACCAATGCGCAAAGAGGTATGCGTCAGTAAATATTCAGCCCTTTGTATTTTTTTCTGGTTTACATATTCTACAAAACTAAGGCCGGTTTCTTTTTTAAAGAGATGTGCAAAATGGCTCTCGCTCATATGGCATATTTCAGCTGCAGTTCCCACAGTATATTCCTGTGAGATGTCTTTCTCGATTCTTTGACAAATTTCATTGATTTCCGGTCGATGTCCTTTCCCGACCGCTTGCAACTTTCCAGGACTAACAAGCTGATGTTGCAAACTGCGTCGGCACTCGGCCACCGCATCGGGCAGCAAATCCATATTTTGAACCAGGTTTGACACCATTCCACGCAATTCAATTCCCAAATATCGTTTTGCATATTCCGCAAGATGTGTGAAAGTGGATTCGGTTTGCTCTATAAAATTGTCGGTACCGCTGCTTTCCGGCAGAATAGCTAACATGGAGTTTCCTACATAGGGATACACCTCCCCTGCCAGATGCTCCGTTATAAGCTCCTGCGCCATGTTCTCCAAAGCGTATTTTGTTAGGGCAGGCATACTGTTGCTGTCATCTCCGTTGGAAAAATTTATCAGCAGAATATAAAAGGGCTTGGAGAAGTCTGTTGTCAAACCAAGCTGTGCAAAATCCTTTTGCAACGAGGCTCTGTCTGGGCAGTAGCTTTGCGCAGCCTTTCGGATCAGCTGTTCTTTAATACCGGACAAATTCTTCCGGACTACAGTTTCCATTTTTCCAGTATTATTTCCATAAGGAAGTTCGTCAAGTATTTTCAGCAATTCTTCGGGTTTTGAAGTGAGCTTAAATATATAATCACTGGCACCCAGCTTCATGGCGCGCTTCACGTTAGGGCCGTCATCATAACTACTTAACACTACAAATAGAATATCCGGCCAGCGCTGCCTGCAAATCTGTATGAGTTCAAACCCATCCATAATATCCATTTTTAAATCGGTCAGAACCACATCCGGCTTGCATTCCTCGATTTTTTCCAATGCCTTTTGGCCATTGGCAGCTTCTCCGACAATGGTGTACCCGTGTTCCTCCCAATCCAAAAAGGATCTTATGCCAACCCTTACCAGGTACTCATCGTCAACTATCAAAACTCTGCGCATTTTCTATAATCTCCTTAATAACAGGCAATACAAATTCAGCAACAGTTCCCCCAGCAGCGCCATTATAAACACGAACACCGTAAGAAGGGCCATAGGTACTTTTAATTCTGTCATTTACATTGTTTATACCGATTCCTGTGATTTTGCCACGGGGACGGGAAAGCTGCTCTTCATTCAGAGCAGACAGACCTTGGCCATCATCCTCTATATACAACTTTAACTGATTTTCCTCTATGTCCCCATAGATAAGAACAGTTCCCGATTTTTCTGTTCCCTTGAATCCATGTATAACCGAATTTTCCACGATAGGCTGCAAAATAAACTTCACAACATAGAGCTGCTGCACTGCGTCATCCAAGTCAACTTCCAGATTCAGGCGATTTCCATAGCGGCAGTTGCTTATATAGATGTAGCTTTGAATAATTTCTATTTCCTCTTTCAATTTCGCCATTTCACCGCCGCGACTCATGCTGTACTTCAACATAGTTGACAAGGCATCAATGCAGTCCACAATGTTATCGGCTTTGCGTATAATCGCCATCCAGCGGATCGTGTTCAGCGTATTAAAGAGAAAATGCGGGTTGACCTGTGCGCGTAAGGCTTCATAGCGATAGCGTTCACGAACCTCTGTTTCCTTACGCTGTTCTTCAAAAAGCTGTGTGATGGTGTCCCCCATTCTAGAAAAAGCATGGTTGATTTGCCCAATCTCATCCTTTCTCTGCATATCCAAGTCGGTTATAGCTACACCTGGACGGTATTTTACCATTTCGTTGGACAAGACCTCAACGGGTCGAAGCAAAGTCTGTGTAATAACGAAAGCAATACAAATTACCACAAACAGGCTGCACAGCAAAACCGTCAGTACCTTTCCTGCAAGGCGAATCATATCGTGAAGAATCAGGTCATATTGCAGCAAATAAAGTACCTTCAGCTTGTGGCCATCAAATGTGAACTGATTGGACAACGTATAATAGGAAAGCAGGAATGTTTTTCCCTGTGTGGAGATAATTTTACTTGCATTCCCATCGGTACAGTCTTGATTGTAGATTTTCTGTATGTTTTCCTCGCTTATGCCGTTTGTTCCTCCTTGCGAAAGTACCACATGCCCTTCATCTGTACAAATATATACCGCATCACCGGGGTTGTTCAAAAAACGGCTGAGAGTTTGGCTCAAGCTCTCCTGCTTTATACTTACAATGACAGTACCCACATTTTGGCCGCCGCTTGTCTGCAAAATGCCTCTAGCCAACGAAATATACTGTGTGCTGTTTCCTTCTTCCAATATAAAAGATGGCGCAAACATATTCCACTGAATGTAACTGCCGGGAGTAAGGCTTTTTTGCACCCATTCCTGTTGGAACAAAGATGTGTAATTGTGATAGTTTGTACTCCAATTAGCATAAACATTACCGTCGCTGTCAAAGCACGTCAAACGGACATTATCCATATCATATAGGTTGTTGATTTCAATCGTGTGTACCAGACTGTCAAAACACAGGGTTCGTTCATAGCGACTGGAATCTGTGTGCTGCAAGATTTGTTGCAGGTGGGAATCGTTGCATATTATGCTGGATATATTTACCATTCTAGAAAACTGGGCATAGATTTCGCTTTCACTTTGGCTCAGGGTGGACACGACCTGCTCGTTCAGTTTGGTACGAATGTATTGTTCATAGCTTTGATTAACCCATAGCAATACCGCGCTGATAGGCAAGATAATGCCTATCATAACACATAAAAAGAACCTCGTTGACAGCTTATTGTACCAAAAAACGGTATCTGATTTCATAAATCATTCCCCATCCTACTGCCTTTGTTGACAGCTTCAACGTTATCGGCATTTTTCCGCCAAGCAGACGGTGAACAGCCAACGCTTTTTTTGAATTGCGTACAAAAATAATTTGGGTTACAGTATCCTAATGTATCGGATATTTGACTCACCGGCAAGGAAGTTCCGCTTAATAGTTTTTGCGCATTTTTCAGCCGCAGCTGCTGCAAATAAGTTGGTAGACTTTGCCCCATTTGTTTTTTGAACAAATGGCTCAATGTCGATACGCTGCAATGGCAATACACAGCCACATCCGACATCTGAACATTTTCCCGATAGTTTTTCTGTAAAAACCAAACGGCGTGACTCAGAAGATTACTTTCTTTCAATGTATCCGTGTCTTTCGGCATAATATCCAGCAAGGCATGATACAGAAGGACAATCATTCTGCACAAAGGGGTGATACGCGGCTGCAACTCCTCAATGCGAACCTCTTTGCGAAGGCTCTGCTGCCGAATCTGCATAAGCTCTTCACTGGAAATTCCATATTTTTCCGCAAAGTGCTTCATCTTGGAAATACCGACATTCGCAGAAATGTCGTAACCGCTTACGCTGATAAATCCCAAAACAGTGTCATCTAAATCCCGCACTGGGAAAACATATTCTCCCATCCCCGCATAGCACACACCACAAAACGGTTTTCCTGTACATAGCTCCGGCAAAGCAGATAATCTATCAATGCAGTGGTTCCATGCACATTGATTTGCTTTTACATATAAGCAATACGGGTGGCGGTTGATATAGTAGGGAGCCAACTGCGCCACATACCCATCCAAGGGAATCTTAAAATTGTGGAACGCTACCCAGTCGTCATACTGCTGACTCAAATAGGAAAAATAGGAAAATATCTCCGCAATCAGTTCCGTAATCATGGTTCTACGTCCTTGCACGTATTTGTAGATTCTTTGCTTGAAATCGACTTGCTGCTTTTTCGAGGTAATTGTATCATAGCTACAGACAGAAGTAAATCAGACCGCAAGGCTGGTTTTCTTCACAATTCTGTCTTTTTTCTCTACAATTCCGTGCAAGGAGGATTTAACATGATGTACAATGAAAAAGCTCGTGAAATCCCAGTCAGTTATTCTGTAGATGTAGTCGTTTTGGGCGGCGGTCCTGCAGGTGTAGCCGCAGCAATTTCTGCCGCCCGTCAGGGTGCAGACACCCTGTTGATTGAGCAAATGGGTGAAGTGGGCGGCACTGCCACAGAGGGCATGATGAGCCACTGGACTGGAAATACCAAAGGTGGTATCTATGAGGAAATCCTGAAACGTTCCGCTGATTATCCCGACCCCGATGCCATGGCTGGCGATACCTACCTGCGCCAGATTATTAACCCGGAGCGCTTGAAAACTGTTCTGCTGGAAATGCTGGAAGAATCGCATGCCCGCTATTTGCTTTATACCATCGCTACAGATCCAATCGTTGAGGACGGCAAGTTGAAAGGCGTTGTCATTGAAAACAAATCTGGCCGCCAAGCCGTACTGGCAAAAGTTGTCATTGATGCCAGTGGTGACGGTGATATTGCCGCCCGCGCAGGGGCCGATTTCATCAAAGGTCGTGAAACCGATGGCGCTATGCAACCAGTTTCGTTGATGTTTAAAGTTGGCGGCGTGGATTATGAACGAGCTATTTTCCCGTCGCGTTTTGAGGATACCATTCAGATTCCTGCCGGTGAAGTGCAGACGCTTGGAAAGGAACATCTTCCGTTCCCTGCAGGCCACGTTTTGCTGTACCGCACTTCACTGCCGGGGGTTGTCACCTGCAATATGACCAACTGCATCGAAGTAGATGGCACGAATGCTGCCGAGCTTGCACGCGCAACACTGGTCTGCCGCCAACAGCTGCAGCCGATTTTGAACTTCCTGCATGAGTATGTACCTGGCTATGAAAATTGCTATCTTCTTTCTTCTGCCGCACTGATTGGCGTTCGTGAAACGCGGCACTTCAAGGGTTTAGCAACCATTACGGAAGATGATATTCGTCAGGCAAGAGTATTCCCGGACTGGGCTGTCACCTACGCCAGCTTCAACTTTGATATCCATAATATGAGCGGCAGCGGACTGGATGCCACCGGCGCGCAAGACGCATTCAAACCGACTTTCTATACGATTCCGTATGGCTGTCTAGTTCCTGAAAAACTTGACGGGCTGCTGCTGGCAGGGCGAAACATTTCCGGTACGCACATGGCACACTCCAACTATCGCGTAATGCCAATTTGCGCAAACATGGGACAGGCCACCGGTACAGCCGCAGCAATGTGTGCTAAGGAAGGCATTGAGCCCCGTCATGTGAACGTTGCGGACCTGCAAGCCATTCTTTTGCAGAACGGTGTGTTGAGTCCTTCGGAAAATAAGTGATATAGAAATCATCATCTACCAGCACAGAGAAAGAGGGCTGTTGCACAGCCCCCAAAAAGAAAGACCGAAGTAAAAGCCAAAAAAGGCTTTACAACTGCTATAATGTCGGCGAAATCACTGGTGGCAATTATGTTAGTAAAATCGTAGGCTACGGCCAAGCTAATAACAACCCCACCAACTGCTACTATCTGAGCGACACAGATACAGATCCCGCAGCCAAAACCGCCGCGGAATTTGCTGACAGGACAGTAGTGCTGAAGCTGCTCAAGGCTGGCCGCAACGATTCTCCATGGGACAGCTGCCAGTATGTGGCTACGGCAGGAATAACCCTGCCCGTGTTCAATGGACAGGGCGATGCCCATAATGCCAATGGGGGTCGGCAAGAACAGCTCCGGGTCACGAAACAGCTTTTCGTAGTGTCGGAGCTGCTTGTCGGTCAGGCTGCAAAATTCCTCCCCGGAAAAACCGCAAATAAAAAAATTGCCCGCGATAATATCATAATCCTCAAGGGAACGGTTCAGCGGCAGACCATCCACCTTGCCCGAATCGTTGCAGATAAGCGCCACATCGTCCTTTGACCATGGGTATACGGCTTGCATATCCCCACCGACAAGCTGCTGAAGCGTGCGCAGCTCATTCATAGCGAACCGTTCTTCCGGATGCTTGCCCGGCTGAATATACAGAATTCGGATTTTGTTCTCGTTTATCAGGTAGAAAACTCCTTTTTGATAAAAAAATACCGCTGTATCGGGTGATACAGCGGGGGGTGACAAAGAATTTGGGGAATTGTACCGTAATCTCCTATGATATATATCAAAATGCTCATTTTTGAATAGTTGTATTCACTGATAATGCGCTGACAATTGATATAGTCCCCTTAGAGTAGACATCTAAAAAAGCAAAAATTTTCAAGTCTACACTAAGGGGGCTTTATTATGTCAAGAAGAAGGAACAAGTACTACGACAGGAAACTAAAGCTGCAAGCAGTGCAAGATTATCTTGGAGGCGGTGGCAGTTTACGGACTATTTGCAAAAAACACGGGATTAAAGACAAAAAGCAGCTGCGGAACTGGATAAAGTGGTATAATGGTCATAAAGAAATCAAGGAGAGGCGAGCAGCCGGAACGGAGATTTATATGACCAAGGGCAGAAAGACAACAGAAAAGGTCCGCGCGAACTCCCGTTTTTCCTCTGCGCTGGCATTTTTGAGCAGCATTATGCTTCATTGCTCTGTGGTTGCTGCGTTGCTTCCGTAATAAATCCCGGCATTCCGATGCCGATTGGATTTTCTGGTGGATGGCGTGTAAGAAAAAGTGTTTGGGGGTGTCATTTTGTGGAGACACCCTGTTCAATCGCCAGAGTTATTTCATCGACTTCTTTTTTTCCAAGAGGATACAAGGTCCCAAAAACCAGCCCGGCAGCAGCGCACAGGATCAGCGGAAGCATGACGGAACAGAAGATGATGCCGTCTTCGACGCTCTGCGGTTGTTGCGCTGCTCCTCCAATAAATCCTGTTGCCGCCAACATATATCCAGGGATTGCCCCCGCAACGCCTTGGGCGGCTTTGGAGACAAACGAGGACAGGGATGCGACGGCGGCTTCGGCTCGTTTGCCGGTTTTATATTGCACATACATCGTGTTGTCGGCCTGAATGCCGTAGGCAAGGGGTCCGATAAAGCCCCCACCGATCCCGGCGAAAACAGCGCCCAAATAGATCAGCAGCAGAGACCGGACATCTATAAACCGGATCAGTGACCCACCTACGGCAACGATGATCCCCGCGAGAAAAACGTTTTTCTTTCCGAGTTTGTTTGCCAAAACAGGTGCCACAGCCATGCCGAGCAGAGTAATCACAAGGGAAATAACCGAAACACCTGACATCAGTTTGAGATCCTTCATAATATAAGTGTAGAAAAAGGTGCCGGTGCCACTGCTAAGGGAGGTGCCGACCGTGGATAGCAGAATCGTGAGGAAATGCGTCCAGACTGGCTTGAAGCGAAGGAACTGAAACAATTCCCGCAGGCTATACCGTTCGTCGTCGGTGCCTTTGGGCGTTACGCGCTCCTTGACCCCCAAAGCGCCAAGGATGGAGAACACTAAGGTGACAGCCATGGAGCCGAAAATCAGGATATAGTAGCTTTCCAGTGTGCCCGACGCAACGATGATGGGAGCGAGAATAGAAATCGCCGCGCCGCCAAGGCCGTATCCGAGTGCCTTGATGAGGGACAGGGAATTTCGCTCCTTGTTTTCGGCTGTCATGACCGGCAAGAGGCTGTTCAGGGAAATGTCCATGATGTCAAAGGTCCACCCAAGCAGGAGGTATGTGATGTATACGATCACATATTTTCCAACGGGACTCCATACCGCACCAAACCACAGGAAAATGTAATTGATTACGCAAATCACCGTGCCAAGGATCAACATAGGTCGGAATTTTCCCATTTTGGTCACGGGAAATTTGTCAAGAAACTAGCCCATGATCGGGTCGCTGATGCCGTCCGCTACCTTGGAAATCAGGAACAGAGTGCCCAGCGCTGCCGGATCAAGACCAACGATCGTGGTATAAAACAGTGTGAAAAACGACGAGAGCAGAGACATCAAAGGAATATTGCCGACATTGGCCAAGAAGAAACTGACCTTTTCCAGCGCGCCGATTTTCTGACTTTTCGCCTTCATTTTAATACGCTCCTATCCATTCATGTGTTGCAGCTTGCCTCCAAAGTTTAGCAAAACAAATGATTTTATGCTGTTCTCCCGTACAAACGAGAAACAGCCGATCAGATCGTCCAACGGGATCATGCGGCAAAATCCCCCCCAAAAAATCCGGGATTCTGATGCCGATTGGATTTTTGGGAGGGATGCAGGAAAAAGTGCTTCTCAGCCGCAAGGGATTGACGTAGAGATGACTTAGTACCGATTGATCATCTGTGCTTCCGCTTCCTCGCGGGTGATCTCACCATTGTTGCACTTGGACATGAGCTGAACATCATGGTCGTTGAGTTTGTACAGGCGCAGGATGAGCAGCGTGCCGATCCCCCCAATGATGCTGCCAAGGCAGCTGAAGGTCCACAATTTATCGGCAAATCCTGCCGCCTGAATGACGCCCTCACCTTCTTTGAAACCGATCAGAGTCAGGGCAAAAACGCTGACGGCGGTTGCGATCGCACCGTTCAGTTTGGTAAAGAACGTCTGCGCCGCAAAAGTAACGCCACGCATTTTCAGCCCGGTTTTGTACTGCCCGTACTCATAACAATCGGGGGTGAATTGGTATTGCAGGATCGCGGCGATGCCCAGAGGAAATCCACCCAGTGCGTTTAGGATCACATAGACCATCATGTTCTCATATCCGGCTATGTAGCGAACGATGCCCAAAATCAAAGCAAACATATAGGAGAAATAGAAAATTTTGAATTTGTCATATTTCTTGCATAGTTGTACAGCAATCGCCGCACCGATCAGTGTCGGAACGATCACCGCCATCGAGACAAAGGAAGCAATTTCTTCGCCGCCGAGGCAATACCGGGCAATGTATAACCCCCAGGTGGCACCAACATTGAGCAGACTGTTGATAAGAGGAGCAGCAAAGAAAATCAACAGGTATTTATTGGAACGCAGGCATTCGACCATATCGCGCAGCGTATAGTTTTCCTCGGCTCCTCCATCCCGTGCTTTTTCTCTTTCGATCACGCGCTCTTTTGCAAACAGACACATCGGGATCATCATGGCAGCGGACAAAATGGACAACACGATCACAGTCGTAGCCCAGCCGCCCAAACTCTGTCGGACCAGCGGCAAAAGGATGCCGGTCACAATGCCGGCAAAAATTGCAAAAATTCTTCCGATGCTGTTCAGGGACACGCGCTCTTTCTGGTCAAGCGTCATTGTAGTGACAATGCCAAAAATCGGCACATCGCAAAGCGTATAGGCTGTATCCCACAGCATATAGGCAAGGGTCGCCCAGATGAGTTTGGCCACCAACGGGATGCCCGTAGGGATCACGAAAAGAAGAATGGTAGAGACCGGGATCGCGATGACAGACATTCGGAGCCAGGGGAGAAATTTTCCTTTCTTAAAATGCACCTTATCCATGATCATGCCGAAGATGGGATCGTTGATGGCATCCCATACTTTTGTGATCAGTGCCACGACCGCAACCAAAGCCGCCGTGATGCCGACATCCGTGAAATAAGTGGTCATGTATCCAATCAGGCCGTAGAATACGTTCTGGCCCATAAAATACATACCGTAGCTGAATTTTTCCCTTTTGGTAACAGTGTTTTCCATTATGTTATCCTTCCTTTCCGTGTGTTGGAAAATGGGGCGTTCCATCGCGGTGCCGCCCGCTGATCTGACGTTTTTGCCCGGAATTACTGCTTTACATCGCAATCAAACGTATAGGGACCACTTCCGATCTTGTACGAACTTCCGTCTGGCAGGTTTACCACTGCCGTAGTGTTGCAGGGGATATCCACTTCTATATGGAACTTGCCATCTTTGAGATCCCATGATACGTAAAATGCGGCTGATAGAAGGACGCCTTTCCGTTTGAAATATAAACATCGCGCTGGGTACGGCCTATTTTTTCGGCCATCATAATATTATTGAAATAATTCCCGTGCTGATCCAGCGTTTCAAAATGATCCAGTACGATTTTTGCCCCGGACGGCAGAGAAGTCTTTACACGAAGCACGCCGGCCAGATTTTGACCAAAATCAAGGATCGTCTCCCCCTTGGGGCTGACCGTCAGCCCAACCGCCGGGAGTTCCAGAACCGGGCGCACCGGCTCCCCGTACTGGGCGACCAGATTTGCGGGATCATGGCCTGACAGGATGCCGGCTTTCCAGGAATTGTCGTCAAATCCCGGGCAATCCCAGCCTTCCTGTTCCATCCGTGCGTCGTAAAGTTCCCCCGCAAACAGGTCAGAGGAGCGCACCGGACTATCGGAGACGGTTACGCCGCCATCGGAAACCACCATCTCGTTGGTTCCATCTTCATACTCGATTTTGACCTGGAACAGAACCGCGTGTTCGGGTTTGAATTTCCTGCTCAACGGCTTAAAATTCGCGCAGTTATACCAGCCATCACCCACCAGCATCCCGATGACATTCTCGCCTGTCTGTAAAAGGGGCGTAATATCATAGGTCTGGTAACACAGATATTGGGAGTAAACGGTAAACTCCGGTGCAAATTCTCTGTCATCGGGGCGGGTGCCGTTTATACTGAGCTGATAGGCCCCGTGACAGGTGGCATAGACACGCGCCCATCTGACGCGGTCTCTGACCACGAATGCTTTGCGGAAATACTCTGCCGCGTTCTGCCCGCCGGTTCCTTTTTTTGCTTTTTTCATCGGAAACGGGGATCTGACCCATTGCGCCGACCATTCTTTCTGCATAAATCCCGTTTCAAAGGAGGAAGAAGCAACCGCAGAGTCGCCGGTATTGTCTGTCACAGTCACCGTCCAGCGGTACTCGCAGAGACTTTTCAGAGGGGAACCGGCGTACTCCACAAAAATGCTCTTGTCGCTTTCCACGATTCCGGAATCCCACACGACTTCTTCGGGGCCTGTCACTGTGATATGATAGGAAGTCTGCATCACATTCTTTTTTTCACTGGTTAGGACCCATGAAAAATAGGGCTTTTCGTCTACGCATGGTCTGTATTGACTGTTTGCTTTAAGTCTTGTAAGCTCCATAATGGTCTCCTGTGCTTGTAGAAATTAGCGTTCCTTCGTCGGAAATGTGTTCCTGAAACGTTCAAAATTCTTCCAGCAATACGTTGAGACGTTGTGCTTGCTCCGCGCTCACCCCGCCCGCGAAAGCTTCTGCGGCCTGCCGCAGCGTAAGCCCATACGCAAGATCCGGGATCATATCCACCTCCATCATATTGGAAAGGAACGCCCTGATCGCCGGCTCAGCCAACAAGTCTTCCAGCGTGGAGTCTACGCTGTAGCTTTTTTTCAAGGGGCTTGCGGCCTTGTAGGTGACCGTATATTGCCCGGCCTTTACGCAGCAGATCCCGTTTTCCACCGTTTCAAACAAAGGGTTATCCGTATCGTGGTATACGGAGTCTGGCGCATACGGAAGGATCACCTGCGCCTTTGCACCGAACGGAACGGTGACGGTGACTGTGATTTGGTCGCCGTTTTCGATCTGCCACCCACAGCGATAGCACCCGCTGGCCGAATCGTAAACCGCGCTTGCCGAGCCCAACTTGTGATCCACCTTGGGGCTGATGCGCATCATCTTGCCGCCCGGGCCTTGCTCCGTCACATCGATCCCGGCTACATGGCGGAAGATCCACTCCAATACAGCGCCATAGGAATAATGATTCAGGCTGTTCATCCCGGTGCTGGAAATGCGACCGTTTTCATCCAGCGAGTTCCAGCGCTCCCACACCGTTGTGGCCCCCAACTTTACTTCGTGGAGCCAGCCCGGGTACTCCTCGTTCAGGAGCAGCCGATAAGCCAAATCCGTCATGCCATGCTCGGTCAGGACGTTACACAGCAGCGGGGTCCCCACAAAGCCGGTGTTCAGCTTATTTTTGTTGTCCCGAAGGAGTTTTCGGAGCATCTGCTCCGTCAGACGTTCATTGTCCGACAAATGGTATTTCAGTGCAAGGACGAGCCCTGTCTGCGTTTTCACGGCACATCTGCCGGTAGCGGTAAAATATTCTTCCTTCACCACCTGCCACTGGCGGTCGGCGATGGCCTGATAGTTCTGTCTTGTTTCTTCCAGACCGAGAACTGCGGCCGCTTTGGCAACGATCTGGGCACTTGCCGCATAGTAGATGTCAGCGATGTAGGCTTCATCCGTCGCCCCGTAAACGCTGTTTGCAACGGCCCCGGCACGGTCAAGCGCCAGCCAGTCTCCGTAATGAAAAACCTGTCTCCATCCATGGTGATCGCCGTCGATCTTGCGGATATAATCGACCCATGCTTTCATGCTCTCGATCTGGTTTTCAAGGATCGTTTTGTCACCGCTGAACAAATATACATTCCACGGAATGATACACGCAGCATCGCCCCATGCGCAGGAACACTTGCTCGGCCCGAATGTGGGGACGACCTCGGGGACCATACCGCCAGCCAAGAGCTGTTCCTGATACAGATCGTATAAATATTTCCGATAGAAGGCAAACGAATCGGCCAGATAGCTTGCCGTTGCGGAAAAGACCTGCGTATCGCCGGTCCAGCCCATTCGCTCATCGCGTTGCGGGCAATCGGTTGGCACATCGAGAAAGTTTCCCCTCATGCCCCATTCTACATTAGAGATCAGTTGATTTACCAGCGCATTGCCCGTTTTCACGTTGCCGATGCTCTCGTAATCGCTGTGCAGCACGATGGCTGTAAAATCCTCACATGACAGGTTGGAAACACCGCTGACCTTTACATAACGGTAGCCGTAGTATGTAAAATGGGGAACAATGGTTTTTTCTTTTCCATCTGAGACATAGATATATTCCGAAAGTGCCGTTCTCAGGTTTTCGTTATAGAAACACCCATCTTGAAGCACCTCGCCGGTTTGAATGCGAATCGTTGTCCCCGCCGGTTCCCGCACACGCAGTTGGAAAATTCCTGTGATTTCCTGCCCCAAATCGAATACTTCTTCACCGCGCGGCGTATGGATCAACGCCACCGGCTTCCGCAGCATTTGTGCCTTGACCGGGATAGACAGCCGTTCCATAAGCCGCCCCTTCGGTGCCTGTGCGATCCGTGCGCAGCATTCCGGGGTAGGCGGCAAGGTATCATCCCGCCGTTCGCCGTCATAAATGTTGGAGAACCACAGGTTGCTTCGTTTTACCGACCAAGTCTCATCGGTGCCGACCACCTCGTTTGTGCCATCTTGGTACGCAATGTGAATCTCCGCGATCAGCTTCCATTCACTTCCATAGTATTCTTTCCGCTCAGGATCGCTGAATCCGAACCGCCCTTTGTACCAGCCGTTTCCCAGCAGGATCGACAGCATACCACCTTCTGATACCTGCTCCGTAACATCATAAGTCTGGTACTGAATCCACTGTGCATAATTGTTACAGTACGGCGTTAAATACTCGTCGCCGATTTTGCTCGATACTTTGCTGGTTTCCCCCAGAAAATATGCTTCGTACAATCCCAGACCGCAAATATACAGCCTTGCGCGTGCAACTGCCCGGGTCGGGCTGATCCGCTTGGAAAAAATCGGATGACGTTCCTGGCTGCTGTCACAGGTGATCCACTGGGCTGTCCATGGCTCCTCCATTTTGGCGGTCTCAAAAAACTGCACGTCGGACTCGATCGTTTCTGCGGCGTCCGTTGCCACAAGGACTTTCCAGTAATATCTTGTGCAGGGTTGTGGATCAAATTCTACCCTTGCGGCGCGGCTGTCAAGTGCGGCCTCTCCCGTATCGAAGCAAAGCGTGGTAAAGGTCGGCTCTTTGCTGATCACGATCCTTGCGTGGCGCTGTTCCTGCCCTTTGCACCCTTTTACCTTCCACGAAAACACCAGCGGCTTCAGAGCATAGCCTACAGGGTTTGTGATGTGATTGGTTTTTGCAGCATAAATCTCGCCCATACGGTTTTCCTCGCTTCTCTGTTATCTGTGCGCTTCCCAAAAGACAACTGCTTCCTGAAGCCAGTTTTTCACTTTGGTTTCTGACCCAATGCCAAAGCCATGCCCCAGACCGTCAATGATTTTGACGCTTACATTTTCTTTGCCCAGTGTTTTTTCCAACGCCGGAAGCTGTGCTTCTACGTTGGCAAAGCCGAACTCATCCTGACGCCCTGCGATGGAAAACACGGCCAAACCTTGATCCTCCGGGAGTGCTTTGATATTCCAATCCAGTCCGTACATAGGAAAAATCGCCTTCGGTCTTGGCAGGTGATGATTGTGGCAGCAATCGGCATAGCTTGCAAAAGAATAGGCTGTCGTCATAAGTCCCCCGGCCGAGAACCCGAAGATGGCATAATCATCCATACAGATCGCAAGTTCCTTTTGATGGTTCGTCAGATAACGGATCGCCTGTGTCAGTTCCTTAGCAGCTGCCTGCCCCTGCTTCAACGGCTCTGTTTCGCCCAGTTGCTTGCCGATCGGATAGCTGAGGACAAAGACGGAATATCCCATTTTATGCAGTTCCATCGCGATGGGGTATCCCTCGCAATCCGTCACATTAGAAATGAAACCGCCCCCGGGAACCACAATGGCAAGTGGCTTGCCCGGCTGCCCGTAGTAAAACATTCCCGTCAGATGGCTTCGATAGGGATGGTCCTTCATGGCTTCCTGCGGGTACAGGCCGGACACCAATTTGGCTTGTCCCTTCTCCACAAGGCCCGTCAGATAATTGAACGCATCCAGCGCGGTGTCGGTCTGTTCCGCACGGCCCTGTGCCTGCATGAAATCCTTGTACTTTGCAGGGGCAATGGCTTTTAGCGCGTTATCCTCCAGATTGAAGAACATATGATTAAAGCCGCCAAAGATTGGATGCTGCATAAAAAAAACGACCTTGTCCTCCTTGGTTGCCGGTCGGAAGTGTCCGCTTTCATCATAATAACAGCTTTCCTTTATTTTGGGGAAGCCGCATAAGCCGAAAAGTGCTGGCAGAAACACCGCCTTTTTTTGATACACATACCAAATCGCGCCTGCCACACAGAACAAAAGAGCGGCCAATGCCCCACAAACGATTTTCATACCCGTTTCGTCCTCCCTTTTACGAATATCTTACGGGAAATCTGCTTTACCCCAACGGAAACCAAAGAGCGTGCCGTCCATGGTCAGTCATCGGCTTTGATGCCGACTTTTTTACGCTGTTGGGTTGGTTCTCGCCATTATTATAGCACGCTCCACGTGCTGCCACCACACGGAAACAACTAATCCTGTATGATTTCAACGGCTTTCTCCGCAGTTCCGGGAAAGCGGAGTACATCCCGCAAGGGAACACCAACGGCTTGTATCCGGGTAGGCGTGGCTCTGGGCGCACCCGCCGGTGTATGCCATAGCAAACGGTGGTCTTGGTGCGATCCGCGCCAAGACCACCGCTTTTATAGTTTCAAAATGCAACAGGAGGCACCCATTTCGGGTGCCTCCTGTTGCGTCAAGAAGGAAAACGCGGCCCTTTATTGACCCAGATAATCGTACAGGTACGCCTCCATCTTGGGGGTCCACCAGTTCAGGTAGCCCGCCTGCGTGGGATGGATGCCGTCGAACATATAGAGCTTGTAATCTTCCTCAGAAACTTGATTCATCTCGGCATCATTCCACAGGTCGATGACCCCGATCTCATACTTTTCCTGCAACTTCAGCAGCTGCTCCACCATCTTGCCGTAGGCGGGGCTGTCGTACTGGGTGCCCGTATAGAACACCACCGGGCAATGCCATGTGGTGTCGGCATATACGATGATGTATTCGAGCGCGCCAAGGACGGTTTTGGTGTCAAAGTCCTCCAAATTGCGGGAACTGCTGATTTCCCCCAGCGGGATCGCGCTGCTTGCATCGTTGGTGGAAAGCTGGCAGATGAACGCATCAAACTGTGCGTTGGGGTCGATATTGTGCAGCATCCGCTGGATGTAGGAGGTCTTGTCGTTGTCGGCCAATGTGGTGCCGCTGACAGCCTCTTTGACATAGGTGCAGTTGTTGCGAACGGCAATGTACTCCACAAAGGAGGTTTCCAGCGAGGTAGCCCCCAAGGTCACCGAGGACCCCAAAAAGCACAGGTTCATACCGTTCAACGGGCTGTTCTCCACCGGCGCCACGTTTTCGGGGCGGTAGATCTCGGCGTTGCCGGGCAAGCCTTTGAGGTACATCGTGTTCAGGAAGCGGAACGGCCCATGGCCCAAAAGACCTTGCAGAGCACCATAAGCCAGCGCTAATAGCAGGATCAGGATCAGAGCAATGATCAAAAGGACTTTTCCTACTTTTTTCATACAAACTATCTTCTTTCTTCACCTGAGTTTCCGGATGTCCCGCGCCGTGTAACAGGGGATCACGAGAGAACTTCAGATACAAAGCCCTTTACTGCGCCAGCAGCAGGTTCATCTGCTGGATCAGCAGCTCGACCTGATCACCGGGGATCACGCTGACCAGAGATTTCAGCGGCATTTCCATGATCATCTTTTTCATCATGTTCATCGACCCTTCATCCAACCCGTCGGTACCGGCGCTTTGCGCAAGCGGGGCCAACAACTGCATGATGGTCGGCGCGGTCTTGGGGCAGGTCAGCAACTCGCCTAGTGTGGTGGTCAGTGTTACGACAAAGGGGAGTTGTTTTTCGGTGGTAAAGGACAACTCGGCCGTCAGGCGGATGTCGTCGCTGGCGCAACCCACCATGACCTCATACACGCCGCTGGGGGCAAACCAGTCGTGCAGGCGTTCCTCATAGTAGCTCAAGTCGCGTGCCGCCAGCGTCAGGGTCACCGTCTTGCACTCGCCCGGTTCCAGCAGTACCTTGGCAAAGCCGCGCAGCTCTTTGCTGGGACGCTCCGGTGTGCCGTTTTTGTCGCGGACGTAAAGCTGGACGACCTCGCGCCCGGCCACCTTGCCGGTGTTGGTCACATCCACACTGACGGTGACAGTCTGGCCATCCTGCAATGCGGGCGCGGAAAGCTGCAAATTGCTGTAAGCGAACTCGGTGTAGGACAAGCCGTGACCGAACGCAAAGCGGACAGGGACCTGCTTGGTATCGTAGTAGCGGTAGCCGACAAAGACATCCTCGCCATAGGCAACACGCTCGTCATTGCCCGGAAAGTGCAAATAGCTGGGGTTGTCCTGCAAACGGAGCGGGAAGGTCTCAGCCAGATGTCCGCTGGGGTTGGCCTCGCCGTACAGCAGTTGGTCGGCGGCCTCACCGACGCCCTCGCCGCCGAGATACAGTTCCAGAATGGCCGAGACGCGGTCGGCCCACGGCAGCTCGACCGCGCTGCCGTTGTGCAGGACCACGACCACATGGGGCTGGACCTTTGCGATCTCGTCGATCAGGCGATTCTGGCAGGCGGGCAGCTCCATCGAAGTGCGGTCATACCCTTCAGACTCAAACGATTCGGGCAAACCGGCAAAGACAACGGCGACATCGGCGTTTTGTGCCGCCTGAATGGCCTCGGCCAACTCTGCGTCGGTCATCTCGTCCCGCATCGCCGAGAAGCCCTTGGCGTAGCAGACGTTGCGGCCCTTTTGCTGCGCAACCTCCCACGCGGAGGTCACGCGGCTGGGATGGATGTGGCTGGAGCCGCCGCCCTGATAGCGCGGTGCCGCGGCAAACTCGCCGATGTAGGCGATCTTCTGATCCGTGCCCAGCGGCAAAACACCCTGATTGGTCAGCAGTACCGCGCACTGCGTCTCGACGGCAACGGCCTCGGCGTGGTCTTTGGCGCGGTCGAACACGGTGTCGGGGCGGCGGGCATCCACATAGGAGAACACGACCTTCAGGATGCGCTCCACCGCGCGGTCCAGTACCGCCTCGTCCAGCGAGCCGTTCTGTACGGCCGCGACGATCTTGGCATCGTTGTAACCGTTGGAGGAAGGCATCTCCAGATCAAGACCCGCTTCCAAGCCTTTCACACGGTCATTGGCGGCACCCCAGTCACTGACGACGTACCCCTCAAAGCCCCATTGGTCCCGCAGGATGTCGGTGAGCAGCATCTTGTTTTCGGAAGCATACACGCCGTTGATCTTGTTGTAGCTGCACATCACCGTTTTGGGCTGGGCGGCCTTGACGGCTTCCTCAAAGGCGGGCAGGTAGATCTCATGCAGCGCACGCTCCGAGAGGTCCGAGGAGATGGTCAGGCGGCGGGTCTCCTGATTGTTGGCGGCAAAGTGCTTGATGGAGGTCCCCACGCCCCGGCTTTGTACGCCGCGAATGTACGCAGCGGACAGCTTACCGGCCAGATACGGGTCCTCAGAAATGTACTCGAAATTGCGGCCGCACAGCGGGCTGCGCTTGATGTTGACGGCGGGTCCCAACAGGATGCTGACATCCTCGGCCTGGCACTCGTCGCCCAAAACCTGACCCATGTGCTCCAAAAGGTCGGGGTCAAAGCTGGAACCGGTGGCGCACCCGGCCGGGAAGCAGACAGCCTCGACGCTGTCGTTCAGGCCGAGGTGGTCCGCTTCACCTGCCTGCTTGCGCAGACCGTGCGGGCCGTCGGTCACCATCACGGCCGGGATGCCCAGCCGCTCGATCCCCTGCGTGTGCCAGAAATCCGAGCCGGAGCAAAGGCTGGCTTTTTCTTCCAATGTCATTTGGCCGATCAATGCTTTCAAATCGCGCTTCATATTCTATTCTCCTTGTCTGTTATTTGGCAACGGCATTGTACCGCGCATTCCTTACTTGCTATTTTACACAGCAAGACGTATAATGACTATATGGTATAAACTATCTCAACACGATTTCAACGAAAAGGTGATTTTTTATGCGGCCCGGTATCTTTGAGGAAAAATCCAACAACCACTTGAAGGAAGTCACGGTCAAGATTCGTGAGCGTTATCGGGCGAGCACCTACGCACAGTTGGAGGAAACGGCAAGTGGAGACTCGAATCGCGTCAAGGAAAAACGCTTTCTGTCGTTCATCGCACTGGGCAACGCCGTGCTGGCCGATGAGTTTCTGGCTCGTGCTTACAACAAGCAGGAATCGTTTCGCTTTGGGGTGATGAGCACCTCGTCGATCCAGCAGGCGCGATACGCCACCGTGGCTTCGGTCACGCTGTTTTGCCGCACGGCCATCGACAACGGCTTGCCGGAGAATCTCGCCTACAGCATCAGCGATTCCTATTTGCTGCACTTAGACGAGACCGAAAGCATTGAGGAGATCCAGTTCTTATCCCTCAGCGCGTTCCGGGAATACTGCCAGGTCATGCAGGACTGGCGGCTGCAATCCTGCCGCAAGGAGATCAAGCAGTGCTGCGAGTATATCCTGATGCACATCCACGAGCCCATCAGCCTGACGGAACTGGCCGAGCTGGTCAATCTTTCTCCCAATCATCTGTCCGCACTGTTTCTTAAGGAAACCAGCTTTCGCCCCACCGAGTACATCCGCGCGCAAAAACTGAACTACGCCCGCTATATTTTGGACAACTATTCTCCGACCATCGCCACGCTGGCCAATCTGTTGGCGTTCCCCAGCCCGAGCGCCTTCGCCCGGCAGTTCAAGCAGCAGTACGGCCTGACCCCTACGGAGTATCAGCGACGAAAAGAATGAACAACGTCCCGGCAGTTCAAAGGATGAACTGATATAGTTCCCTTAGAGTAGACATCTAAAGAAGCAAAAATTTTCAAGTCTACACTAAGGGGGCTTTATTATGTCAAGAAGAAGGAACAAGTACTACGACAGGAAACTAAAGCTGCAAGCAGTGCAAGATTATCTTGGAGGCGGTGGCAGTTTACGGACTATTTGCAAAAAACACGGGATTAAAGACAAAAAGCAGCTGCGGAACTGGATAAAGTGGTATAATGGTCATAAAGAAATCAAGGAGAGGCGAGCAGCCGGAACGGAGATTTATATGACCAAGGGCAGAAAGACAACAGAAAAGGAACGCGCGGAGATCGTAGCGTTTTGTATTGAACATGGCAAGAACTATCCGCTGACGATAAAGACTTATGGCGTATCGTATCAACAGATTTACGCATGGGTACGAAAGTACGAAGAAAAAGGCGTTGCAGGTCTGGTGGATGGCAGAGGCAGGAACAAGCCGGAGAGTGAAATGACCGAAGTCGAGAAACTTCGTGTGCAAAACAAGCTGCTTCAAGCACAGATCAAAGACAAGGAGATGGAGATTGCTCTGTTAAAAAAATTGAAAGAATTGGAGAGGTGGGATGTCTGAGCGGAGTAAGGCAAGAGAAGAACTTCTTTGAGTCTTCTGCTGCGTTGATTGCATCCATGATGCCCTTGTAGAAGGTTATGGCCAAAACGCTGATTTTTACACCCTGCTTTTAAGTAATGAGGATGTCCGTGTGAGAATAGCCAGTGTTTTCATGAACGAAGTTTATCGTGTTCTGTGCGGCGAAGATAAGTAGGAGGAACGCCGCCATGCAGAATGATAAAATTCCATTCATGGATAATGTTGATTCGGAATTCCAGCAACTGCTAAAACGCAATCGTTTAGTCAGCGAAACAACTTCTCAGCGAATGTGCAAGTACATGGATGCAGAACATTGGAATACAAGTATTTTCCAAAACAAATCTCTCCTCGCCCCAATGGATTATACTCGTGTCTATCAAAACCATAAGTTTAAGGTGCCATCTTACACTGCCATGGCAGTGGGGTTAGAGCTGACACTCACTGAAACAGAGGATGCTTTGCGCCTTTCGGGTTTGGGATACTCTGGGCAGAAGTCAACTTAATTCTCTCGATATGCGGCAATATAAAACAAAGAAATAAGCAAAGCCCCCAGGCCGGATTTTGTATCCAGCCTGTGGGCTTTGCTATATTTTCAAATTGATGCAGTTCAAATCTTGGAGCTCAAATACTCCACAAGTTCCCAAACCGTTGTCAGCGGGTTGCTTTGCCGCGAAATCGGCTCGATGCCTTGGCTCCGAATCTGTTCGGTACGAGCTTTCGCTCTCTGAATTGCAGCAGCCTGCGAAGGTTTTAAAGTGTTAAAGTAATCCTTGTTCTTCTCATAATCGGGGATTCTGTTTGGCTGTTTCAGCAAGCGAATCAATGCCTGACAATCTTCGACCTCCGCTTGCTGATTTACAAAGTGCAGCAGGAACCACAACTCGAAGGATGGATTGGAGTAGGCTAGATGATAGCCCTCCTTTTGAGCGGACTGTTTGGCGCGCAGAAGAACCTCGTTGGAATTATCGTCACGGTCAAATACGCACCAGATGGAATCGCCATCTTCCGGATAATACGGATTATTGCCCACCGTTGCCTTGGCCTTCTGCACAAGCCTGTCAGCGGACTTATACTGCGAAGAAATCGGGATAATGTCAATATTGCATCCTCGGCTGCGGAAACGCTTGAAATAGCGAATCTCGGTTTCACTGCCCTCGCAGATGAGATACACCACTGGATTGCGCTTTCTGGTGTGAGCAGACTTGCGGCTGATTTCTTTTACTCTGCCCATGCTGCACTCCCTCCAATGAACGGAATCGCGCCGTAGCGGCCTTGCAGATACCCCTTGGAGATGTTCTCCCCCTTTCGGGGAGAAAATTCTGTCAGAGCGTAAATATCGGTCTGCATGGTCTTTTCATCTTTCTCTGCAAACCAGATCTGATCACGCCGAAGCAAAGTCAAGTCGAGAAGCCCGGTGTCGTGTGTCGTGAAGATGAGTTGTGTATGGTTCGTATTGATGGCGGCATCCTGCATCATTTCGATCAAGTGCCGGGTCAGGAGTGGGTGCATACTGGATTCAATCTCGTCTACCACCAGAACAGCCCCAGATTCCAGAGCAGCGAGCCACATACCGATGCGAGAAAAGAATCGCTGTGTTCCAACGGATTCCTGCCCCAACGGAAGCCAGAAGCCTTTAGAAGTGCCATCTTCAGCATCGAGAGTGTGTAGGGCAGAAATGATAGGTTCTTCCTTGGAACCAGTGATGCGGATGTCTTTGATGCCTAGATCGGCATACAGCATTTCATGCAGGATACGGCTCTTTTCAGCGCCGCCCTGCCGGATGGCAGACAGAGCGGCATCCAGCCGCATTTCTGTTCCCATGAAACCTGTCAGCTTTTCAAAGAACCACAGATACGCTTTTTCGGTTTGCGGACAGTTCCACTCGTTCGAGGTGGACAGATACAGACGATTTTCGGAAGTTCGTCCAGCAAGCGTGAACTGCTCTTGAATGTTCTCGCGGAACTGATAGTTATTGTTTTCTCTGGAAAAAATCAGTGCTTCCCGGCCATTAGGCCAGTGATAGAGATATTCGGTCAAGATTCTGGACTTGTCAAACGAGAACCCATAGGCATACTTGATGCCGCCATAGAAATAGATAGCTTCAAAACTGGTCGGCTGTGTAGGCTGGTCTGTGAAAGCAAACGGTTCCTGCGGAAGCGGTTCGCCCTTCAGCAGCTTGGCATATCGGCCACAGACCATTTCCCGCATGAGCAGGAGTGCATGGAGGACATTGCTTTTTCCTGCTGCATTTGCACCGTACAGTGCCAGCACTGGAACAAGCTGTTTCTTCTCGTCCGGTGAAATCAGGCAGTCGACCAGACTTTTATCTGTGGATGCTTTTAAGCTGATGATGGCTGTATCCTTGATGGAACGGTGGTTGGTGACTGAAAATTGAAGCAGCATCGCAATTCCTCCCAGATGATTTTCTGAATTCAGTGTACTCTATTCTAGGCGGAAAGTCAAATCTTAATTTCAATATTTGCAGATGTTTTTCAAAAATCGAGAATAAAATTTAAAATATCGGCTTTTTATACGGTTCTATCTCAGCTGTCCAATTTTCCAGACAGTGTCTGGAAAATTGAATTGGTCGCACTACTGCGAGTTACTGTCCATCTCCGATAAGGAAAAGCGCAGCTTCTATGAAAAGGAAGCAGTCAACGCCGGATGGTCTGTCCGTGAGATGAAGCGGCAGATTGATAGTTCTCTGTTTGAGCGTCTGCTCCTGTCCCGCGGTGATGCCAACAAGGAGCAGGTTTTGGCGCTGGCTGAAAAGGGCGTAGACTACGCCAAGCCGGAGGACATCATCAAAGACCCGTATGTGTTTGAATTTTTAGGTCTACCGGAGAAAAAGCCATCCCTTGAAAGCGACTTGGAAACGGCACTGGTGCGGCAAATCGAAAATTTCCTGCTGGAACTTGGTCGGGGCTTTATGTTTGTCGGCACGCAGCAGCGGGTCACTGTGAATAACACCCACTACTATGTGGACATGGTGTTCTACAACAAGATTTTGCACGCCTATGTGCTGATCGAGTTGAAAACCACCAAACTCACGCCCGAAGCTGCCGGGCAAATCAATATGTATCTGAACTACTATGCCGCAGAGGTCAACGACCCGGAAGACAATCCGCCCATCGGCATCATCCTCTGCACCGATAAGGACAGTGTAGCGGCTGAGTATGCGCTGGGCAGCTTGTCTAATCAAATTTTTGCTTCTCGGTATGTCCTGTATATGCCGAATAAGGAGCAGCTTATCAATCAGGTGGAGGAAGTCCTAAAGCGCTGGCACTCCCATGAGGGTGACTAAGCGCATCATCTGGCTTTGCGTAAGCTGCTAATTTCCTTGATGGCGGCATAGTGTTTTCCACATTTTCGGCTGATCTCGTTGAAAAAATCGGATGTCACAAATTCCAGCAGCCATACTTTGGGAATCATATACTTGGGTGTCTGCAAGATGGTTTTCAGCAAGCCCTTGCTGCACCATTTCAGAATGGTGTGGCGTTGATAGCCTGTCACCTCACAGACTTGCGCAACGGTCAGTACATCCGGGTAATTTGCCAGTTGCTGCTCGTACCATTCCTTGGCCAGCAGCCGTTCTTCGCCCGTATAGTTCAGCTTGCGCTCTAACGATGCGGCAGGTTTCTTGTGTTTGGGGTAGTTGTAATACCACCCGCTGGGCGGAGTGTAGCGCATCGGGTCGGATTCTCGGCGGTAGAGATACTCGGCAACATCTTTCTTGGCGATTTTATAGCAGCGTGTTTTCTTTCCGTTGTTTTTGCAGGGAACAAGTCCGCTTTGCAGGAGATAAAGCGAGGTTCGTGTTCCGATATGGCAAACGATGCGGAAATCGTTGCGGCTCATCGGGTCCGGATAGGGTGTTAGGATTTCTTCGATTTTTTCTTTCAAAGAGTTATTGCTTACAGTTTCTTTCTTCATTTCGGGTTCTCCTTGTTTGTAAAGTGGAACCCGAAAAATCACTACTTCATTTTTCTGTTTCCTGCATTTTTTTCTCATTCGTGTCCGCAAGACCGCACTATTATCTGGCTTTTGGGGCAGGGCTTATCTTGCATCTTATCTTGCATTTCTCCCAAAAAGTCGCCATTTTTGCCCCAAAACGGGCGTTTTCGCTTCTTTTCGTACCTACATTATTTTTTGATTTCCGGGCAATATTTCCGCTACAAGCATCGTCCAAAATCAGCGGACAAACCAGCCTGTATCAACCTTGGTTATCACCATATTGCCTTTTCAAAGATTAACTCGAAATCAATTTGGCAGCAATGCCACGTGGGTTCGAATCCCACCGTCTGCGCCAAAAGCAACACCCTGCGGGGTGCTGCTTTTTATTTTTGCAACAAACTATGCAAGGGCTGCAAGGTGAGATTCGAACAGCCTGTGCCCGGCGCTTTGCGTCCCGCCGGACTGTTGCAAGGGCGCGGGAGAATCCCACCGTCTGCGCCAAGTATCACTACT
>ERZ809074.1110-NODE-1110-length-37057-cov-7.758094_pt1 | contig 37057 bp, 18 predicted proteins | sample MGYA00520795_ERZ809074 | MGnify/ENA primary metagenome ERZ809074 (study PRJEB31570, sample SAMEA3212989) | Homo sapiens | biome: human-gut; feature: human gut; material: fecal | place: Sweden | collected 2011 ...
CCGGGGACACAAGGATTTTCAGTCCTTTGCTCTACCAACTGAGCTATGGCACCGTGCTGTTTTGCGATGCAAAAGTAGAGATAATTTTCTTAGCGGCAAAGGGCAAAGGGCATTTTTTTACGTGAAAGTTGAAAAAAGAGGGGAAAATGCTGCTTGTTTCGTAAAAAAAGAGGCAACTTTGCGCTTGTGTGTGACTTTTTGAAGCGCACACGATGATTGCACATACTTTATATATATAAGATGAAAAGCTTTAATTCCCGTTTAAACCTTTCGGATTTGGCGGCACGGCAGACGGGCAGCCTTATTGATTGCGGGCTGTCGGAGGACGTGCTTGTTGTGGACCAGCTGAACGCGGGGCTGTTTTCGGAGCAAACCTTGCAGCTGGGTTTTATCGTTTACGTGTATTGCAGCAAGGGCAGCGCCGAGTTCACGCTCAATGCCAAGGCCTGCGAATTGCGGCCGGGCGACCTGCTGATTAGTTTCGGCAACCAAAGGTTTAAGGATTGCCGCGCTTCGGAGGATTTCGAGGGAAAAATGATGCTTATTTCGCAGCAGTTTTCAAAGGATAGCATCGTGGGGCTGAAACATCTCTGGCCCTATCTGCTGTTCCTCATGGAGCACCCCGTGCTGCACCTCGACGAGGCGGAGCAGAAATGGCTCTTCGACTGCTACGGCATTCTGATTAAACGCCTGACGAACAGCCGCGGGCACCGTTTCCTGCGCGATTTTATCCTCTCGCTCAACAAGGCTTTCTATTTCGATATCTGCAACCTGCTTGGCTCGCGCCTGCCAGACGTTTCCAAAGAAGGCAAGAACCGCTCCTACATCCTTTTCGACCGCTTCATGCACTTGCTCTCTGATAATTTCCGCCGCGAGCGCAACGTGGCGTGGTACAGCGAGCAGCTCGGCATCACGCCCAAGCACCTCTCCGAGGTGGTGAAGAACGTGAGCGGCCGCACCGCAAGCTATTGGATTACGAGTTTCGTGTTGATGGAAATAAAGTCGCTCCTGCGCAACACGTCGTACTCTGTGAAGGAGATTGCCGACAAAATGAACTTTTCCAGCCAAAGCTTCTTAGGCAAATATTTCAAGAATGCCACCGGCATTTCGCCGTCGGAGTTTAGGCAGAGTAATGAATAGTAAACACACATCTAATATATTATGAAATTTCGCCATTTCGCTTCTTTTGCTTTGCTGCTGATGTCCTTGGCGGCATGCCATAGAGGGCACGATTCTTCCGAGGATCGTGCCCTTACCGATAGTTTGCTGCACCAGACGGCAGACATTCTTTTCACCGACCCGCGCAAGGCCGACTCTCTCTATGCCGACAAGCAGCGGCAGGTGACGGACAGTTCCGCTTATTATCGCCTCGCACTCTATCGCGCCACGGCGGCGCAGCGCCTCGGCGACACCTTGGCCTTGGGTGAAGCGGGCGACCGTGTGCTGCGTTGGGCAGCGGCGAACGATTCCGACCTTGCCGGTCAGGTATGGAATCACCGCGCCGTGGGCGAAATCCTTTACGGTCGTCCCGACTCGGCTTATGCGTGCCTCACCAAGGCCTTCGATTATATGAATTGCAGTCGCAAGACCAAGAGCCTGCTGCCCGTCTGCATCAACCTTGCCGACATGGCGCAAAAGAAGGGCGATATTCCCAAGTCGGCCTACTATTATCATTACACGCTGCTCCTTGCCGATTCGCTCAACGTGCCAAACATTTACGGCGCAGTGTATGCCGGACTGGCGCAGACGTACCTCGAACTGGGCAACTTCCGCGAAGTACGCCGTTTCCTCGACCTCGCGGAGCATTACATCGACCAAGAGCCAATACAGACGCGCCTATTCTACTACATGACGCGTGGCAACTGCATGTACTACGAGCACCGTTACGAGGAGGCGCGTCGCAGTTTCGATGTATCTTACGAACTGGCTTCGGGTTTTAATGACGACTTGCTGCTACTTCAAGTGGAGTCAAATCTTACGGAGGTATGCTTGGCTGAAAATCGTCTTGCCGAGGCGCGCACTTATGCCGACCGCGCTTTGGGACGCTTGAAGAAAATGGCTTTTGTCGACCCCGGTATCCGCTTTTACATGGAAAGCCTTAACGAAGATTTGAAGATGGCAGAACACCCCGCCATGCTTGAAACGCCCGCCATCGAACCGGCAAAAGATGATGTAAAATTCTGTCCGCCGCGCTACATCTCGCTCCACTATCGCCGCCTCGCCGAGCATTTCGCCAACCACGGACGCTGGGAAAAGGCATATAGATATGGCCGTCTTGCAGAAAGCTATGCTGACTCTGTGCGCAACCGGCAGATGGTGAGCAGCGTGATAGAAATGGAACAGCGTTACGAGCGCGACACCACCTATCTCAGCCAGCGTTTTCTCATTGCCGACTATCAGAAGAAAGCCACGCAGCAGCGTTTCACCATTGTCGTGGGGCTGCTCTCGGTGGCCGTTATTGCGCTAGTTTTTCTCTTTGCTTTTCTGTGGTGGCAGCGGCGTGCGGAAACCCGCTTCAAGCAGCAGCGCGAGGTGGTGGCGCATCTGCGCATGGGCATCGTGCGCAACCGCTTGTCGCCGCACTATATTTCCAACGTGCTCGGCACGCTTGTGCCCAAAATCCGCCAGTATCCCGAGTTGGCAGATACTACGGATTTGCTCATCGACGTGCTGCGCGGCAACCTTATGGCCTCGGCTCAGGAATGCGTTACGCTGGAAGACGAGATAGCCCTCGTGCAGGACTATGTGCAGTTGCACGAATATACGCACAACCCTTCGCCAACGGTGGTGTGGAAGATTGACGAAAGCATCGACCGCTCGCGCGCCGTGCCTTCCATGTGCCTTGAAATTCCTGTAGAGAATGCTTTGAAGCACGCTTTTCCGCAGCCCTCTGCCGGCGATACCATTGAGATTTGTATCGGCGAGGAAGACGGCGCGATAGTCATCAGCGTGGCTGACAACGGTTGCGGCTGCGGCGCTGCAGGCGTGAAGCGCACGGGACGCGACACGGGTTCAGGCTTGCGAATGCTCGGCGCAATCATCGCCTTGATGAACGAAAAGAATCGCCAGCCTGCCTCCTTTGAACTCGTCAATGCCGCCGGCGGGCAGTCGGGCACCACGGTGCGCTTCCGCTTCCCGAAAGGCTATTCCCTTGAAGCCCAATTACCCCCCCCGTTTTGAATGAGTAGGGGCGTTTTTAATAAGTTTGGCTGTGGCACTAGCTTTGCAAAGTGCATGCTGGATGCGCCGAAATGCCTGCGCCGAATGGGATAATGGTTGGGGCGGGCTGTAAGCCCAATTGCTGCCCATAGCCCGGGGCAACGCCCTGGGGGAAAGTTTGCCGCGATCATTACATTCGGCATTTTTGCGCCAGCGCAAAAATGCCACGCGCTCCAAGCGCGTAACCCCAAACGCAATGCCACGGGGCGTTGCCCCTCATAAAGCAGGTTGCTCTTACAGAGCGCAACACTTTAATCAATGAAACCGTCGTCCCTCGGGCGTTGCCCGGGGCTATGGGCAACATTTGGGCTTACAGCCCGCCCCAATTATAGACCCATTCGATACACACGGCGGGCGTTTTACAAAACGCCCCTACTCGTCACACAAAAAAACCTCGGGTTGCGCGGCGCATTACCGGCGCAACCCGAGGTTTTTTTTATCGGTTAAGGGTTCGCTGATTAGCGGATTACCTTCTTGCCGTTGATGATGTTGAAGCCCTTGGCGGGAGCAGCGAGGCGGCGGCCGTCGATGCTGTAAATCACGTCGGCTTTCGTGTTGGCAGGAGCGGCTTCGAGGCTATCGATGCCTGTGAGCGTACCTTCGCCGTCCCAGCTGTAGTCCGTTACGTTCTTCACGCCCGGAACGCTGAAATACTTCTCAATCGTACCGTAAACCCAAACCGTCTTGCCGAGGTTCGTGGCATTGTCCAAGAGGTTGAGGTTGGTGCGAACCTGCGAGCCGCTGGGCAGAGCAACGGGAACGTTGGTCTCGCCTGCGGAGATGGCAATGTTGCTGGCAACTGCACCTTCAGTGCCTGCAAAGTACTTGTTATTGTTGTAGAAGCCGGAGATTTCACCCTTCACCCAAGCCTTGCCTTCAACCTTATCGCAGAAATACTGCACGTCGGCAGGCGTGTAAGGCTTAGCGAGCGTGCCTTCGCCCTCGATGAAGAAGAGGTCGAACGAAGCCTTGCTGGCGAGGTACTCGTCCGTTTCGGGCGTTTCGGCAGTGATGACAGTGTGACCGTAGCCAACGAACGTGATGTCGCCTTCGGCATCGATGGTGGCAACCGTTTCGTCGCTTGAAGAGTAAGTAATGGTGCCTTCATAGTTGGTTCCCAGGGCGTATTCGTATTCTTCCTGTCCGGGCATCACGGCAACCGTGTCGGCAACCCATGCCGTTTCGGGATCTACGAGGTTGGTAATCATCTGGATGTCGCTTGCGCTAAGCGCGTAGAGCTGGATGCTTTCTTTGAAGATAGTGGCAACGGCCGTTACGTTGTACTGCTTCGTGGTGTCGAAGATGAAGTCGGTGAGCACGTTGAAGTTGTCGCGCAGCGTAATAGACTCCTCGCCGTCGGAAAGGGAGATGTTCTTGCTGGCGAGCGCGTCGCTTTCAAAGGTCATTTCGGAGAGCTTTACGAGCACGTTTTCATATTTCTTCTGATTGGCAACCAGCTCGTTGATCGTTGCAGCAACGGGCGTTACCTCGTTGCCCTCGCTCGTTACGCTTACACCCGTAAGGTCGAGGTCTTTCAGTTCGGTGAGGTTGTTGTAAGAAACGAGATTGGCAGCAATCGTGCCGCTGATCTTGTCGCCGGCTTTGTAGGGAGAAGCCGTGCCATAGAGCAGCGTGCCGTCGGTGCCGTCGGATACATAGGTGCTTGTGCCGGCGGTACCCGTTACGAGGAGGTTGGTGAAGGTGAACTTCACGGCCGTAGCCGATGCCGTAGCATTTTCTTTCAGCTGTGCAATCGTGGTGTATTCGGGAACAACCACTTCAGACTCGGTCGTAACCTCGCCCTTGCCTTTCAGCTCGAAGTTCTTCACTTCCCACGTGCCTGCCAGCTCGGCAGTGCTGGTGTAAACGAAGGCAATCTGCATCTTCTTGCCCACGTAAGCGGAGAGGTCGGCGGTGATGCCGTCTGTAAAGTCCCAATTCGTACCGCCAGCGCGTGCAGAGAGTGTGAGGTCGGTCCAAGTGTCCGTGCCCACTTCCTTAACTTTCACGGAAGTATAAGCAGATACGTTGTCAGCCGAATTAAATTTGTTAGCTGCTTCGCTGAAGGAGAGCGTCAGAGCCGTAGCGTTGGTGCAGTCGAACTTGGGCGAAACAAGCCAGCTTTCAGAAGCATGGGCTGCGCCGCTGATGTAGGCAGAAGCCTTCATGCCGTATTTTGCCGAAGCCCACGCCCAAACGTAGGATGCGCCTTCGGGCAGCACCTTGTTGTCAATGGTAAATGCGCCCTGGTTCGTGCCGAACGTTTCGGAGTAAAGCGTGATGGTTTCCTCGGGGTCGGGCGTTTGGCCGCCTTCACCTTCGCCGCCGCCGCTTTCGCCGCCGCCGCTTTCAAGATCGGCAGCCGTGTAAGCAGTTACAGACGAGAAGCAAAATTGAGCTGCCTGAGTTACGTCGGGGCCATAAACAGCCTTTGCTCCTACTGTAAACTGTACATACTGTGCATCGCCTTCCCAAACGATGAGACCATTATCAGTATCATTTGTAACAGCACCCTCAGAAGGCGTAAGGTCAGTCCAGCGAGCAATGCCTTGTGTAGAAAGATGGAACACAATTTTTTTAATGTTTTCCGTGCTGTTGCCTACCATAGTAATGCCATTGGCGTAGCAGCGAAAATCATTTGCTTTTGCATTCACTGTGGGATTCGTTTGGCAACCCGTAACTTTGCTTGCGCTAATGGTGTAGTTGCCAGATGTGTAACTGATATCTTTGGTGCCGATACCAGTCCAGTCGCTTTGACCGCTCCATGTGATCTCCGTTTGCGCCATCAATGCGAGGCAGCATGCGAAGAACGAGAGGAAAGAAAGTAAAAGTTTCTTCATAATTGTTTTGAATTTATAGGTTAGTAGATAAAAAATGAATTTTCTTACTGCAAAAGTAGGCATTTATCTTCATCGGGTGCAAAGAAAAGCCTGTTAAGTTTGTGCAAAACTATCATTTTGCCATACCAGAGGCGTAAAAACGGAAAGAGGCTCCGCGTTTTTGCACGCAGAACCTCTTTTCCTTAACTGTTGTTCCACTCCGACTCGAACGGGGACTGAGAGAACCAAAAACTCTAGTGCTAACCATTACACCATGGAACAAACAAATCGTCATTCTCCTCGAGAAGACGCTGCAAAATTACAAAGTTATTTTGAATTTCCAAGGTTTCGGGGCAAATTATTACGTAAGCCCCGCCAATTTTCCCTCCGCACATACAATATTAATATAAAGCGGGCGCAGCAAATCAATGCCGCGCCCGCCGAAAAGTGGGTTATGGAATCAGACGGAGGTTAGATGCTCCAGTCTTCCTGAGTCTTGCGCACATAACTCTGGTAACGCTTCTTGGCAGCAGCCTCCGTGGCAGCGAAGAGTTCGTCAGCCTCGGCGGGGAATGCCTTTTTCAGAGAGAGGAAGCGCACCTCGCCGGCGAGGTAGTCCTGGAACTTGCTCCAATCGGGCTCCTTGGAGTCAAGGGTGAAGGGGTTCTTGCCCTCATCGGCCAGAGCGGGATTGTAGCGCCAGAGGTGCCAGTAACCGCATTCAACGGCGCGGCGTTCCTCTTCCTGGCTGCGACCCATACCACCCTTGATCTTCAAGCCGTGGTTGATACAGGGGGCGTAGGCGATGATGAGCGAAGGACCGTGGTAAGCCTCGGCTTCCTTGATGGCTTTGAGGCATTGAGCCTGGTCGGCACCCATAGCCACCTGTGCCACATATACGTAGCCGTAAGTAGCCTGCATAAGACCGAGGTCCTTCTTCGTGACGCGCTTGCCGCTGGCAGCAAACTGTGCGATGGCACCGATAGGCGTGGCCTTGGAAGCCTGACCGCCGGTATTGGAGTAAACCTCCGTGTCGAGCACGAGAATGTTTACGTCCTCGCCGCTGGCAAGCACGTGATCGAGACCGCCGTAGCCAATGTCGTAGCTTGCGCCGTCGCCGCCGATGATCCACTGGCTGCGCTTGGTGAGGAAGTGCGTGAGTTCTTCAAGTTGCTTGCAAACGGGGCAACCCTTGGCTGCGCTCTCATGGATAAACGGCACGAGTTTTTCGGCTGCCGCGCGGCTGCCTTCGGCATCGTTCTGAGCGGCAATCCATTCCTTGGCGGCTTCCTTGTAAGCCTCGGAAGCGTGGTCGCTGGCAATCATCTCTTCGAGCAGAGCCTGGATGCGGGCGCGCATCTTCTTGTTGGCGAGTACCATACCCATACCAAATTCGCAGAAGTCCTCGAAGAGCGAGTTAGCCCAAGCGGGACCCTGACCCTTTTCGTTGGTGGTGTAAGGCGTGGAGGGGATAGAGCCGGAATAGATAGAGGAGCAACCCGTGGCGTTGGCAATCATCTGACGGTCGCCGAAGAGTTGGCTGACGAGTTTCACGTAGGGCGTTTCACCGCAACCGGAGCAAGCGCCGCTGAACTCGAAGAGCGGGGTGGCGAACTGGGAGTTCTTCGGATTGAGTTTCACATCTACCTTGTCCTGCTTCGTGCCAACCTGCTTCACGCAGTAATCCCAGTTGTCGGCCTCAGGCAGTTCGCCTTCGAGAGGCACCATGGTGAGTGCCTTGTTGCCGCGCATACCCGGGCAGACATCGGCGCAGTTGCCGCAACCGAGGCAGTCCAAAACGTCTACCTGCATACGGAAGTGCATGCCCTTCAACGTGGCGGGGGCTTTCATTTCGAGCGTGGGGGCAGAGAAGCCTTTGAGTTCTTCCTCATCGAGGACGAACGGACGGATGGCAGCATGGGGACATACGAAGGAACACTTGTTGCACTGGATACAGTTTTCAGAGTTCCAGGTCGGCACGAAGGCTGCCACGCCGCGCTTCTCATAGGCGGCAGTGCCCTGCTGCCAAGTGCCGTCGATGCTCACCTTGTAGGCGCTGACGGGCAGGAGGTCGCCGTTCTGGGCGTTGATGGGGCGCACGAGTTCGGAGATGAAAGCCGGTTCGTCGCGAACGATCTTCTCGTCCTCGGGAAGCGTAGCCCAAGCGGGGTCGATAGTGAGTTGCTTGTACTCGCCGCCGCGGTCAACTGCCTGATAGTTCTTATTTACAACGTCTTCGCCCTTCTTGCCATACGACTTGACGATGAATTTCTTCATCTGCTCAACGGCGAGGTCCACGGGGATTACTTCCGTGATGCGGAAGAAGGCCGATTGGAGAATGGTGTTCGTGCGGTTGCCGAGGCCGATTTCCTGTGCAATCTTCGTGGCGTTGATGTAGTAGACCGTAATGTTGTGCTCGGCGAAGTAACGCTTGGCGTTGTTGGGCAGGTTCTTTGCCAACTCCTCGCCTTCCCAGATGGTGTTGAGGAGGAAGGTGCCGTTGTCGCGCAGGCCGCGCAGCACGTCGTACATGTGCAGATATGCCTGAACGTGGCAAGCCACGAAGTTCGGGGTCTTAATCTGATAGGTAGAGCGGATGGGCGTGTCGCCGAAGCGGAGGTGCGAGCAGGTGAAGCCACCCGACTTCTTCGAGTCGTAGGAGAAGTAAGCCTGGCAATACTTGTCGGTGTTGTCGCCGATAATCTTCACGGAGTTCTTATTGGCACCCACCGTACCGTCTGCGCCGAGGCCGTAGAACTTGGCTTCGAAGATGCCTTCGCCGCCGAGCGCCATTTCCTTTTCGAGGGGCAGGGAGCGGAACGTCACGTCGTCCACGATGCCCACGGTGAAGTGGTCCTTCGGTTCGTTGAGGGCAAGGTTTTCGTAGACGGAGATAATCATTGTGGGCGTGGTGTCGCAAGAGCCGAGGCCGTAGCGTCCACCCACGATGAGGGGACGGTTCTCTTCGTTGTAGAAAGCGTCCTTCACGTCGAGGTAAAGCGGTTCGCCGTTAGCGCCGGGTTCTTTCGTGCGATCGAGCACAGCAATGCGCTTGCACGTCTTGGGCACGGCGGCGAGGAGGTGCTTGGGCGAGAACGGGCGATAGAGGTGCACGCTGACCATGCCTACCTTTTCGCCCTTGGCGTTGAGGTGGTCGATGGCCTCGCGGGCAGCCTCGGTCACGGAGCCCATGCAGATGATGACGCGCTCAGCGTCTTCTGCGCCGTAATAGCTGAAGAGTTTGTATTCGCGGCCGGTAATCTTGCTCACGGCAGCCATGTACTTCTCAACGATGGCAGGCACGGCATCGTAGTATTCGTTGCAAACCTCGCGGTGTGCGAAGAACGTTTCGGGGTTCTCGGCCATGCCTCGTGCTTCGGGGTGCTCGGGCGTGAGGGCGCGGTTGCGGAATTCGCTCACCTTGTCCATCGGCACGAGCGGGCGGATGTCTTCCATATCCATCTCCTCAATCTTCTGATACTCGTGGGAGGTGCGGAAACCGTCGAAGAAGTTGATAAACGGCACGCGGCTTTCGAGGGCTGCGAGATGGGCAACGGCAGAAAGGTCCATGACTTCCTGCACAGAGCCTTCGCAGAGCATGGCGAAGCCCGTCTGGCGGCATGCCATGACATCGCTGTGGTCGCCGAAGATACAGAGCGAGTGCGTGGCAAGGGTGCGGGCCGATACGTGGAACACGCAGGGCAGCAACTCGCCGGCAATCTTGTACATGTTGGGAATCATCAGCAGCAAGCCCTGAGAGGCGGTGAAAGTAGTGGTGAGCGCACCGGCCTGCAGCGAACCGTGCACGGCACCGGCGGCACCGCCTTCCGACTGCATTTCCTGTACCTTCACCGTGTCGCCAAAGAGGTTCTTGCGACCTTGGGCTGACCATTCGTCTACGTGCTCTGCCATAGGCGAAGAGGGCGTAATGGGATAGATGGCAGCAACTTCCGAGAACATATACGCGATATGCGCAGCGGCTTGGTTGCCATCACAAGTGATAAACTTTTTGTTTGCCATAATTATTTAATAAGTAAGTATATATGGTTAGATATATTTTTCTTAATACAGAAATCCGAAGAGCCACAGCGGTATCTCCTGCTCGCGGCCGAGTTCTATGTTGTACTTGGCGTAGATGATGTCCTCGCCCTGGCGCACGTGGCGCGGGCGGTCGCAAACGCAGATGTGCGTGCCTTCGTTAATATTGAAAAAGCCCTTGCGCCTGCCCTTCTTCACAGAGTGGTGCCGCCAGAGGGAGTTGACAAAGAAGGTTTCCATAATGCTCTGCTCGTCCATTTGCGGCGTTTCGATGGCATACATCAGGTTGGCATCGTGCATATAAATCACCGTAGGCTTCTTGGCCATGGAGTCGCCCTCGCGATACACCATGTTTATTAGACGTGCCTCTTCAAGGTATTTCAGGTAGTTCATCACCGTGGCGCGCGACGTGCCTATTTCCTCGGCGAGGCGGCTCACGTTGGGCGCGTTGCCGTTGTCGATGGCGAGGAGGTAGAGCAGTTTCTTGATGCGCGAGAGATATTTCAGTTCCACCTGCTTGTTGAACAAGATATCCACCTCAATCATGTTGTTCATGGCTTTGAGGAGGGCTTCGGTGAAGTTGTGGTTTTCGAGGAAGAAGGGATAATATCCGAAGCGCAGGTAGTCGCCGAAGAGTTTCCAGGGATGCACCTTCGGAATGATAGATTTCAGGATTTGCTTGTGCGAGAAGAGCAGTTCGTCGAGCGTGTAGGCTTTGAGTTGCAGGCCGCATTTGAGGTTGACGTACTCTCGGAAAGAAAATCCGTGGAGCACGTAGGTGTGGCTAATCTTGGAAAGTTCCGAAGCGTCGCCGCCCTCGTCGGGGAATACTGAGGTGGTGGTGTAAACGATGCGCAGATACGGATACTTGTGGTAGCACTCGCACAGTTGCTCGCGCCAGTTGGGCAACTTAAACGCCTGGTCGAGGAGCAGCACCGTACCGCCCTGCTCCACAAATTCGCCGGCAAAGTCAACGATGCCGCGGCTTTGGAAATAAAAGTTGTTGAGGTTGATATACAGGCACTGGCGCAGTCGGCTGTCGAAATATTCCTGCGCATATTGCAGCAGGAACGACGTGCGCCCCACGCCTCGCGGGCCGCGGATGCCAATCAGGCGGTAACTCCAGTCTATCGTGTCCATCAGCGAACGGCGCACGGGAGCGTTGACGTGTTCAAGGAGGAAAGAATGTGCTTGGTAAAATGGTTCCATACCTTTGGCATTTAGTGTCATATATACCGCGATGCCGGGGGCATCGGCGCGGGTGTTTTTCCGGGGGGGGCGTTTTGCTGCTTACTCTCAATGGCGTGCAAGCGTACACAGGCGGGCGTTTTGCAAAACGCCCCTACTGCCGAGTGCTGCCGACCATGTGTAATTGTGCAAATTTACGAACTTACATTGTAAACCGCAAAGCGCAATAACCGATTTTTTTGGCGTATCTTATAAGAGAAAGGTCAAAAAGTGCCTCAGGCGCGCCGTGCGCCGGCTTCCTACACAATATTATATATATACGCGCGAGCGCGTGCAACCCACTAGTTTTGCCCGAGCGCCGCCAGGGTCCCGGGCAAACAAAAAAGTGGGCAGGACAGGCGGACGGATGCTATTTTTTTGCGTAATTTTGCCAGCACTATCGGAATACACCTATGCCTATTATAGAAGCACTGGCGCATTACCTGCGCGGGTTTAGCACCTTTTTCTTCTTCTACTGGACCTATTATTTCTTTCCCCTGCGCCGCAGGGGCAGGTTGCTGCGCCTCGTATTTATCTTTTCCCTTTGCCAGTCACTGGGCTACCTGAAAGACGCCGTTTTCCTCTTCCCGCAACTTTCGCACAACCCTATGGTGGACGATATCGTGAGCCTCGCCGACCTTTGCCTCGTGCCCCTGGCGTGTAGCCTGTTTTACGAGGTGACACAGCCGGGCCGTCTGAGCCGGAAACGCATTGCCGGGCTTTGCGGCGTGCAGGCGGCGTTTCTGATGGCTTATCTGTGCGTGCCGCAGCGGGGCGTGCTGTTTCTTGCCTGCCTTTTTGCTGCCGCTATAAGTCTTGTGACGATAGTTTTAGTGGCCATCTATGCGTGGCAGCACAGCAAATATCTTAAAGCCAACTATTCTTATACCGAGGATATCGATGTACAATGGGTAGTGCTCTGCGCGAGCGGCTACTTTGTGCTTTGCCTGTCTTACTTCGTGGCTTTCAGCGAGCCCTCTTGGGCGGGCGAGTGCCTGTTCTGCCTCATCAATATGGTGATTTGGGGCGCGGTGAACCTCTATGCGCGCCGCCACCGCGTGCTGATTGCCCATCCCGGCGGCGGCGACACGCTGCTGCCTTCCGGTTTGGAGGTTTCGGCGGCCATGGATGCCGCTGCCATGGGTTCCTTTCCTGTGGCAGTACCCGCCAAGAACGCAGAACCTGCCGAATTTGTGCCGGAAAGCCAACCCACAGAGGTGCCGGCAGCGCACGATACGCCCTTGTCGCAAGACCTTCTTCGCCTCATGGAAGAGCGTAAGCCTTATCTCAACCCCAAACTCACGCTTGCTGACCTCGCGCAGGAGATGCACATCAACCGAACGTACCTCACCACTGTGCTCAACCGCGACATCGGCAAGTCGTTTTACGACTTTGTCAATGAATTCCGCATCGCGGAGGCTTGCGCCATCATCGACGCCCTGCCGCCATCGGAGCGCCCCAAACTCGCCGACGTGGCGAGCCGCAGCGGCTTTAATTCGCTCTCCACTTTCAAGCGTTCTTTCCTCAAAGTGAAAGGCATGCTCCCCAGCCAATACGGGGAGGGTGAAACAGCCAAAACCACTACCACATAACCATAGCGCGTGACACGCAACAACTGCAAGGACATTCCTTTTTTCCGGGAATGTCCTTTTTGCATAATGTTTTATAAGCCCTAAAAAATCGTCAATGCAACAAAATCTATCGTCAATAAAACAATTTTTCATGTTGGCGGCTTCTTTGTAATAAAGTATTTACGGGCATTTCGATAAATTTGCATGAATATCTTATATGAAAAAACAACGATTTTTAGTAAACAAGTAAACGAGTGAACAAGTAAACGAGTAAACTCGTCTACTAATAAACGAACGTTTGCCATATGAAGCAGAACCATAAAAAGCAGTACGCGTCGCCCGCGCTGCGCGTCGCGGATTTATTCCCCGAAAGCCGCATTTTGATTTCGGGCTCCACGGGCAGCGGGAAATTCATAACGAACGGCGGCGACTCAAAGGACAATCCCAGCACGCCCGACCCCTCCACGAACAAGAAGCAAATCACCGACGAATCCTGGGAGTGGTTCAGGTCGTAAGGGAGATGTTCCGAGGAAATTCAGCACGACATCCAACCAGGGCGCTTGCATACGCCATCACAAACAAACACAAAAAAGATTATGCGCATTCCCATCTTACAGATATTGCTTTCAATGCTCCTGTCCGTACTTCCTGCCGCAGCGCAGGGTGTAGAGGCGTGGACTTATCCTAATGCTGTGCCTTCAGAGATTTGCTCCGCGGGTACGGGCGCGGCGGACGACCCCTATCAGGTGACCACCGCGCAGCAACTCGCCAACATCGCCTACCTCGTGAACGAAACGGAGGAGACGTTTGCCGGCAAGTGTTTTATTTTGAAAAACGACATCGTGCTCAACAGCGGTGTGCTGACAGCCGTGGCGGGCGGCACTGCCGGCAGTTTGCAGCAATGGACGCCCATAGGCCGCCGCGCCAATCCCGCCGACGACGTGCACAGTTTCTGCGGCTCGCTCGACGGCGGCGGGCACACCGTGAGCGGACTCTACATCGACAACAGCGGCAAGGACGTGGACTTTCTGCGCTACACGGGACTGTTTGGAGCGGTAGGCATCGGCGGCTTGCTACACAATATATATATATGTGATGCCTACATTGCCGAAACCGTATGCCGCGCCGGCATTCTCTGCGGCTACGCCTACACCGAAGGCACGGCCGTGACCGACTGCACCGTGCGCGACAGCAAAATCAAGATATTCAAGACCGGCGCAGGCGGCAGTTCGTCCGCCGCCTACCAGAGCGGCTACATCGGCGGCATCGCCGGGGCCATCGGCGGAAACGGCAACATCGCTTTCTGCACGACGAAGAACGTTGTCATCGAGCACGCCGACGGCCACAACGCCTACATCGGCGGCATCGCCGGTGCCGTGGCAGGCGACGCGGGCTTTTGCAGCGCGGGCGGCAGCATCGTTATCGGCAGCGACGGCATCACCGACGACACCTCCAAGCGCCATGCCGGCGGCATCTGCGCACAGGCGGGCGGCATCGTCACCGACTGCCTGGGCGCTATGGACTTCACCATTCAGGACAATGCCGACGTCAATGCCGCGGGTATCTGCTTCTTAAGCGGCAGCGCGGTGCTGCGCTGCGTGAATCGCGGCTCGTTTGCCCTCTCCTCCCCAACGGCGGATGAAACCGAGCTGAGCGATGTCTTGGCAAGCGGCATCTGCATGGGTGCAACCGCCGTGAGCGACTGCGCCAACTATGGCAGCTTCACCCTTTCGGGCTATACGTCCGTGGCCGCCACGCCGCCCTCCCTCGCGGGCATCTATCTGGACTATACCGGCACGGAGCAGGCGGAGTCCTTTGCCCGCTGCCTCTGCGTGAGCACCGCCAACAGTTTCCCGGCAGAACTCACGGGCGTGCGCATCGCGCCGATGATTGCCTCGGCAACAAATCCCGAAGTAACGCTTTGCTACTACTTTTTCAGCGATTACACCGCGCAGGCCACCGACTTGGGCTCTGCCGCAGGCCCTGCTTATTTCAAGAGCGCATTGCTCCTCTCCGACCTCAACGGCAAGGGCGAATGGGCGGCAGCCTCGGCCGACGGCCTGCCCGAGCCGCTCGGGTTCGACGCCTTGGGCGGCACTTTGGTGCTGGACGAACTGTCCGCGCACCAGTCCTCGCTCCTCGCCCTCTGCCACGGGCGCACGATGCCCACGGTGGTGTGGCGGCGCACGATGCTGCTTAATTCCTGGAACACGCTCCTCGCGCCCTTCGCGCTCTCTGCCGACGAACTGCACGCCGCGTTCGGCAGCACGGGCCTTTACCTCGAACAACTCAAAGCCGTGCGGGACGAAGATGGCTACGTGACGCTCTCGTTCGGCAACGTGCTCCCCTCGGGTGCGCTGCAAGCGGGCTCACCCTACCTGCTGTGGGTGGCGGAGGCGGGCAAGGCCCTTTCGCGCTACACGTTCGCCGATAAGGCCATTCAGGCAGGCATCGCGCCAATCCGCGTAGCCACGCCCGACAATTACGTGATTGAGATGACGGGCTGCTACGGACGCGCCGCACTGCCCGCCCACAGTTATTACATTCAGAACGATAAGTTTTGGTACATCAGCGACTACAGCCCCACCGTCACGTCGAAAGGCTATCGCTGCTACTTCACCGCGCCCGAAGGATTGTCGCTCACGCGTGCCTTGGTGCGCCACGGCGACGACACGACGACGGCTCTGCCAGTTCCTCTCGCCTCTTGCCCCTCGCCTCTTGCTCCGCGCTACACCCTCGACGGCCGCCGCGCCGCCACCCATACGCGCGGCATCGTCATTGCGGGCGGCAAGAAAATCATGATAAAATAAAACGGGATAGTAAACATATAAACTCATCTACTAATAAAACATTAAAACATATATACTATGAAACGTATCAACACATCATTCTGGCGCATCAGCCTATTCCTATGGCTGCTCTGCCTGCCTTTGGCGACGCAAGCCAAAGACAACATCAACAATGAACCATATTCGATGATGGCAATGCCCGGCAGTTCGCAGTCGTCTGTCAAGATGAAGATTATCTTTTCAGACGACGGTGTCCGCCATTATTGGATTAACAGCATGACCATCTTCGCGGAATACACCGACACTGACAACAGGATAGTTAGAGTCGACATTGCCGGCTTGCGTGCCGGCACGGCTACCGGGAACGGAGAAGGCATCAAAAACCTTGGCTATTATACCGACTATGCCAACGAAGATGATTATAAAGGAGAATATAAAGCCTGTTGGTGTGCTTTTAAGCCCTTGGCGGGCACTTTTACCATCACCAACGGCTGCGCCGGCCTTTTAAGTCCGAAAAACAACTCCAGAAAATTTACCGGCTACTCCACCTATTTCTTCGATGCCAACAACAGTCAGTCCGAGACGGCTTGTTGGATTAACACCGACGGCAAAGAACAAGTCTATATAGAATTTGAATGGTTCGTTCCTGCCTCATTGGCAGGCAAGATCCTAAACATCTATACCGATTACACATGCCGCGGAACCGATGACAATCATAGGCGTAAGATTTCTTTTTCCAGCATAAGCATTGCAGAGGCCAGTGAAGTGATTTCTTTATTGGATCCTACAATTTCTACCGACCCCACGAAGCCGAACCAATCGGTTGTACGCTTTTATACTACAAAGGAACTCACCGGCGATTTGACCTATTCATACGACGCCGATAGCCTCGGTGGGAATAGGGTGGAGAAAACAATACCGGGCATTGCTTCAAAGGATCGCATTGGCGAGATTTATCTTGGTGCGAGCAAGGAATATTATAACTTCAAGCTTTCAGGCAAATATGTGGCCGACGGCAATCAGACAAGGACTACCGAAACCCTGCCTTTACCCTATATCCCTGCGTACCGGCAGATAAGTTTCAATGCACACCCGGCGATGGCAAAGGATGGCAAGGGCTCTGTAAACCTGTCTGTTCATTTAGACGGCAGTAACAAAAGGGACTTGTTAGAGTCATACGACATGATAGAAGTGGAGCGCTCCTTTACCCCTAATTTCAAGGAAACGTCTCCAGTCGGCCTGATTATGATAGAAGAAGGCAAGGCGGACTATACGCTCAAAGACTCCTCAGAGGTGCTGCTCCAAAACTATCAGGGCGCAGGCACGAAGGTGTATTACCGCATTACACGCTCCACTTCTCAGATATGGGACGACCGCTGCTGGAAAACCGACTCCGTCGCCGTGCGGTATTGCTATGGAACAGTCGGGGCGGCCTCCGCGCCGTTGCTTGAAAAGGCCTCCGATTGGGAAACCAGCCGCAGGGCGTTGCTGTCCCTTACCGCTCCTCCCGCCGCGCCTGCGGGCGACATCGACTATATTTGGAAGCCCGATGTGACTAAATGGGTGCTGGAATACGATGGCGTTTACGAACAGGGCGGCAACCAAATGCAGCAATTCTTTAGGATTGACATCAGCAACGAGCAATTGCTCAAAATGGGCACTCCTTCTGCCAATTTCCCCGTAAACGTGCTGCAGCCGTGCCTGAAATACGACCACTTCAACCTGCGTCTTGTGCCAATTCCCGGCTACAAACTCGACATGCCCGCCGATAGCGTCGTGAAAGTGAATTACCGATATGGCACGGTCAACGATTATCTATATTTCGACACGGCAGGCAAACTGACTAAATTCAATGTCACGCGCGGTTATTATTCAGACAAAATCAACCTGAAATGGGAAACCGACGGCGGCGATGTGGACAACTATTCCATAGAACGCCGCACTTATACCGACGACGGTTCGGAGCCGTGGCAAGCCATTGCCACAAATCTGTCCGTGCAGTTCTATACCGATACGCGCGTTTCCCCCTACGTGACTTACGAGTACCGCGTCAAGGCACACTATCAATGTGCCGGCTTGCCCAAGGAAAACGTCAGCGAATCAGCATTAGGCTACACTAGCACATGGGGCACCGTGGATGGTTATGTCCGCTTCCCCGACGGCAACGGCGTGCCAAATGTGGAAGTCATCGTGAATGGGGTGTCTTTGGTTGGTGATAATAAAGTTGCCATCTTTGACGGTACCGGGCCTTATGCAACATCCTACTATGTAGCCAGCGAAAGCACAACGCCCCAACCCCAGAGTTTCACGGTTCAAATGTGGGTGAAGCCGCAAGATATTAGAAACGAGATAACACTCTTTCGCTTCGGAGATTATAAGTTGCAACTTCAACCTCATGAATGGTATAACACCTTTAGATATAGTAAATCTTTCAAAGTGCGCGGCAGCGAAGGGGAGTCAGTTTTGGCATCTGCGCGAGAAGATATATATTCCAAAACTTTCTATCATCTTACGGCAACATACGATGCAGGTACCGATAGTATTAAGATTTATCTAAATGGTGAGATCAATGCATTGATGAAGAGCACGGTGAAGCCCGCTGGCACTGGTCAGCCGGCCTATCTGGAGCTTGGTGGCGAAGCAACATTCCTCAACAATCGACAACTCATTGCATTAGATAATTATCTGATGCACGGCAGGTGCGTGTATGATGATGTACGCCTGTGGAACAGGGCACTTTCGCCTTCGGAAATCAAGCAGAACTATTCGCGTATCCTGGGCGGATCAGAGAATGGGTTGATGCTTTACTGGCGTTTCGACGAACACGATTTCAGTGCCAGCAATCCCTTGAGCAAGTGCATAGCCGACTATACCAAGCACGACGAATATGATGTGCAGCATATGGACGGTATCGTATATCGCAGGCGTACCGATATGGGCACGCAAGTAATAGACGGTAAAACTTATTATAACTGCGAAGAGGTAGAGTTGCAAGGTGGTGTGGCATCAGAAAACGGATTAGGGAAGGACAAACTTTGGTACAAAGTCCTCACCAACGAGACGGGTTACTACCGCATCAACGGCCTGCCCGTCCAAGGCGAAACCACATACACCCTCACGCCACAGTCGGCCACGGGGCAGAAGTTCTCGCCTGAAGGTGGACTTAGCGTTTCTTTCGACGGTAAGAACTTCGAGAAGCACAACTACAACTTTGACCTCACCTCTTACTATATGTTGAGCGGTACGGTGCTCTATGAAGGTTCGAGCATTCCCGTGCGCCAAGCCAGCTTCCTCATCAACGGAAGCGAATTGCAGCACAACGGCAAGGCCGTTACCACCAACGAACAGGGCGAGTTTGAGTTTTACGTGCCGCGGGGCGTAAACACCGTACAGGTCGTTAAGGACGGTCACACCTTTATGAACGACGGTTACCTGCTCGACGAGGAGGGCGACAAATACTACAACTTCGAGCGTCCCGTCTATGAGGTGCGCTTCTGGGACGAGACCAAGGTAAAACTCATGGGTCGCATGGTTGGCGGCATGACCGAAGGCGGCAAACCCCTCGGCCGCTCCCTCTCGACCAACAACCTCGGCGACAGCCTACGCCTCGTGCTCCAGCTCGAAGGCGACAACACCTCTTGGATTGTGAAAGACCAACTGGACGACGAGGTGCGCACGCGCCACAAGGAGTTCACCCACCTCAACGCGGCTTACAGCAACACCGTAGACTATGAGCGCCACCGCATCATCATTCGCCCCAACGAGCAGACGGGCGAATACATCGCCGAACTCTATCCCGTGCAATACAAGGTGGTGGAAGCTTCCGCTGAAGGCTACACCACGCTCTTCCAAGAGGGCAAGGTGGGCGAGACCCTCGACCTCACCAACGCCCTTACACTGGTAGACTCCACGGCAACCTACGTGGCAGATAAAGACACCCTGACCGACACCGTCAGCTACAACGCCCTCTACGACCGCATCTATCGCAGCGAAGCTAAAATCAGCTTCAAGCAAATCAATACCGACAACGGCGACTATTTCGGCGCACGCAACTACACAGCCAAGAACTTGGCAGGCGATGTGGCAGACGTGCCGCTCTACGACAGTTCGGCAAAGACCTACACCTTCGGTTACCCGGTGTTCAAGGTCGGCAACTTCTACGCCTTTGAACTCTCGGCGCACGAGGACTACTATTATAATAATGATGTATACGGCACCCTCTCGCGCAGCCCGCTGGCAGGGGCAACCGTAAAAGTGCACAACGGCTTTGTCTCCGAAAACAAGGACGAGGTTTACCAGCTCGACAGTCTCGGCAAGCGTAAGGTGCAGGTCAACGTAAGCAACGTCACCTTCACGCAGACGGGCACCGACGCATTGCGCAGCTACACCGCCTCCACCACGATAGACAACCGCGTGGTCGAGTCGGACGTGCTCAACGCTTTCGTACTGGGCGCACGTCCTAAGGAAAGTGGGGCAAAAGTCATCACGACGGGCGGTCCTATCTGCCTCTTCGACATTCTGCGCGACCCTCCCGGCTCTGGCAGTAAATCCACTCTTAAGCAAGGGGCTACCTATACATACAGCACAAAACAGACCTATGATGTAAAAGTCGGATTTCATTTAGACTTTAGTCTCGGAGAAGGTTTGGATATGTATAGCGGCACTGTTGCAGGCGGTGTCGAGGTGGGTAATAATTATTCGAAACATACGACAGATACGGAAAACTTTACGTTTACATTTGGTTATCACCAGGATAACACTTCATCGTATAAAGTGACCACCTCTACTGACATTTCCACCAGCAGTGCCAGTAGTATGGTTGGCAAAGATGCAGATGTATATATCGGCGCGACTCAGAATGTGCAGTTAAGCACGGTAAATACGGTGCGTGTCATCAACGAAAAGATGTATCAGCAACTTTTAGGCAGCGAAAAGGGCAAACTGCTTAAGGTAATCCAGAAGACCACGAAAGATAACGAGAACTACTATTTAGTGAGCGATGAAAGCTGGGACATAAGCACAATCTTTGCATCGGACTTTGTATATACCGGTTGGTACATTGAAAAGACCCTCCTACCTAATTTGCTGAAAGCGCGCAATGCCTTGCTCTTCACTGGCACAGAAGAAGAAGCCAAGAAACAGGCTGATGCTACTGGGAAGCCAGTCTATTGGAGCACGGTACCTGCAGATGACCGGGATTTTGGCACGTTCAACGTAAAATATGAAAACGGCTTGTTAGAACGTGTGGCGTTCAATACCGATTGCGACACAATGAGCTATAAGATCATTGCTCCAACCCGGGCAAGTAGTGAATCGCCCCTGTTTGAAGATATGGTTTATAAATACAACACCTATATTGAAACATGGTTGGGTTTCTTGGCTCAAAACGAAAAAGAGAAAATAGAAGCCACAGAGCGTATAAATACATATTCATTCAGTGGCGAAGCCCCGATTAGCAATTCCGAAACTTATCAGGCAGACATAAGTTATTCAAGGTATCTCATTTTGCCGACTTCTTATCAAGAGAATTTTTCTAGGTTTTTTAAGCCCCATACAGAAGGGATGATTGCAAAAGACCCTGATACTGGGAAAGAAAAATTCGTAGAGTTGAAATTCTTAGGAAGTGAAATTAAGATTAAATTCTACCCTGTTCTTTCAGTAAGTTTTGGAGATCCCGCCAATGGCGGTTATAGCGAATCCCGCCAACGCAGCATTAGTTACACCTTGAGTGCGCACAGGCGTGCCAATCTTTCCGTTGATGTGCTGCGCGTGCCTGTTGAGAAAGACACTCTTCAAAGTTTTGTGAAGAATGGTTGGGCAATCGACGGTTCTAAGTTTTACGAACTTGTGAATTCTGTAAAAGGCGATTGCAGCAACAACCTCGGCATGGGCTTTATCGATGAAAAGACCAAATATTACTCCGGCATCGTCTTCCGCACGCTCGGCGGCGCTACCTGCTGCCCGTATGAAGATGAGTACAAACCCGTCTATTACAATAGTACGAGAGTCATCAACGAGCGCACCAAGCAAATCGAAAAACCCGTGATCCACGTGGAGCAACGCAGCGTGAGCAATGTGCCAATCGACAAACCTGCCATCTTCAACCTGCGCTTCACCAACGAGGCGGAAGTGCCCGACCCGAACCAAGTGGGCTTCAACCTCTATCTCTCCAACAACCCCAAGGGCGCAAAAGTGCTGATCGACGGCGAAGCCATTACCGACGGATATCCCATGGTGATACCTGCCGGACAGGCTTCCTACCGCACGCTTGAAGTTTGGGCAGGGCAGGACTTCGACTACGACGACCTCACCCTGCAAGTCATATCGGGTTGCGATCCCACGGTGAACAGCAAGGCCACCATCTCCGCACACTTTGTGCCTTCGGCGGGCGAAATCAATATCACCACGCCGGAAAACAAGTGGGTGATGAACACCGAGTCGCCGCAGGAAGACGGACGCTATTACCTGCCCGTGCGCATCGACAAGTATAATGTCAACCAGCGCGGTTTCGACCACATCGAACTGCAATACAAACTCACCAACAAGCCCGAGAAGGACTGGGTGAACATTTGCAGCTACTACGCCGACTCCACGCTCTACGCCGCTGCCGGCGGCACGAAGGAGATGCTCGGCACGAACGGCTACATCAGCGCGCGCTTCTTCGGCGAGACCGATCCCACGGAGCAGCTCTACGACCTCCGCGCCGTGACCTACTGCCGCTACGGCACGGGCTTCGTCACCTCGTCCACGCCTGTCCTCTCGGGTGTGAAGGATACGCGCCGCCCCGCACCCTTCGGCAACACGCAGCCTGCCAACGGCGTGCTTACGGCAACCGACGACATCAAGATTATATTCAGCGAAGACATCGCCGGCAACTATCTGAGCAAGGTGAACAACTTCGACGTGACGGGCTATCTCAACAGCAGCGAAATCACGCAGAGCACCTCACTCCACTTCGACGGCAGCACCTACGCCGCTACCAACGTGAAGCGCAACCTCTCCAATAAGGACTTCACCATCGAATTGCTGGCCTATCCCGAAGCGACGCACCGCGACATGACCCTCTTCAGCCACACGGGCGATGACGGGCACTTCGCACTGCGCCTCACCGGCGACAACCGCCTGCAAGCCATGGTTTTGGGCAAAGACACCGCCATCGTCACCTCCGATGAGCAACTGCTCTTCAAGGGCTTCACGCAACTGGCCGCCACCTTCGATGCCGGCACGCACCGCCTCAGACTCTACCAAGGCAACAAGGCGCTCGCCGCCAACCGCGACACCATTCCCCCCTACTTGCAAACGGGCCGCCTCTGCTTCGGCGCGGCCGACCCGACGGGCAAGGACATGAGCGATGCCTATGTGGGCAATATGCTCGAAGCACGCCTGTGGAACAAGGTGCTCGGTCCTGCCGAACTGAACCAAATGAGTTTCAAGCGCCTCAGCGGCTACGAAGCCGGATTGGTGGACTACTATCCGATGAACGAAGGCACGGGCACCACGCTCCACGACAAGGGTCAAGGAGCAACGGCTCTGCTCAACGCCGCCTCGTGGACGCTGCCTAAGGGCATGAGTGCGAAACTCGACGGCACCGCCGACGGCATCCACCTCGACGAGCGGTATTTCAGCCGCACCGCCACGCAGGACTACACCCTCTCCTTCTGGTTCAAGACCGCCAGCCGCGACACGATGGCACTCCTCTGCAACGGCCGCGCGGACAGCACCGATACCGACGCGGAGAATAAGTTCTACATCGGTCTCGAAAACGGCCGGCCCGTTTACCGCTCCGGCAAGCGAGAGGCACGCATCGACCGCGATTACAGCGACGGGCAGTGGCACCACTACGCCCTCACCGTGAACCGTCCGCGCAACCTCGTGAATATCTTCGTGGACAACGCCCTGATGACCACCTTCTCGGTAGACTCGCTCGGCGGCTTCAGTTCGCCGCGCACCTACATCGGTGCCTGCCACACCCTCACCGAAGCAGAGGAGGGCGGCTTCACCGACAACGTGACCGACCGCTTCGAGGGCAACGTCGACGACGTGATGCTGTGGTCGGCTGCCCTGCCGCCCACGGTGATTAGCGACATCTACAACGTGAACCCCAACGGCGACGAAATGGCACTCGTGGCATGGCTGCCGTTCAGCCGCAGCGAGAAGCAGATGGACAATACTTATAAACTCAACTTCACGCCGCTTAGCGCCAAGCGCTACAAGGACGACTTCGGCAACTACACCAGTCGCGTGGACACGCTCATCATCGGCGATGTCTCCATGCTGGCCGACAAAAAGGACTTCGCGCCGATGCGCGACCTCGGACTGAAAGAGAACGTGAAGTTCAGTTACGCCGCCAAGAACGACCAACTCATCGTGAACCTCGACGTGCCCGACAAGGAAATCGAAGGCACCACGGTCTACGTGACCGTGAAGGACGTGACCGACCTCAACGGCAACGAAATGGCCAGTCCCGTGATGATGTGGGTATACGTGAACCGCAACGACCTGAAATGGGAGAACAACCAAATCAAGCAGGAGTTCGAATACGAGTGGAAGGAATACATGCAGTTCACAACTACTATCAGCAACAAGGGCGGCAAGCGCCGTCACTACACCATTGAGGGTATGCCCGACTGGCTCACCGTGACCCCGATTGAGGGCAACGTGACCGCGCTCGGCTCGCAGGACATCTCGTTCTCTATCAACCAGAGCATCAACCCCGGCACCTACGACGAGGTGATCTATCTCGTGAACGACAACGGCGTGGCAGAGCCGCTCGCCCTCACCATCAAGGTGAACCCCATCCGTCCCGACTGGTCGGTTAATATGGACAAAAGCGAAAATTCCATGAACATTTGCGGGCAAATCCGCATCAACGGCAAAATCTCTACCGACCCCGACGATATGGTGGGCGTGTTCTGCGGAAAGGAATGTATCGGCGTGGCCCACAACTCTGTGGACAACGTGACAGGCGACAGCCACGTGTTCCTCACTGTCTACGGCACGTCAGGAACGGCAGAAAACCTTACCTTCTACATTTGGGACTCGGGCACGGGTGCTATCTATCAGGCCATGCTCACCGAGGACGGCAAGCCCGGCACGGTGTTTAAGTTTGCCGCCAACGCCCTCCACGGCACACTGCAAAATCCCCTTATCATCGAGGGCGGCGACATCTTGCAGCAGAGCATACAGCTGCACGCGGGCTGCAACTGGGTATCCTTCGCCGTGAAGAGCCCATCCAAGACCAAGAGCTACACCTTAGGCGACGTTATTAAACTCCTCCTGCCCGAGAACAGAAACACCGTATTGGATTTCAATATAGGCAAGGCTGTCACTTGCATAAAGGGTGATAGAGTTACATACAAAGAAGAAGAAGATCTAAAGATCCCCGTGGACAACAAGCACCTCTTCAAAATAAAGGTGAGAACGCCGCAAACTATGCGCATCTCGGGCCTCTTGCTGCAACAGACCGACGAATGTACCATCAACCTGCTGCCCGGTTGGAACGGCATCGGCTTCACGCCCATTGTCAACCTGCCCATTAGCGAGGCACTCGCCGACTACTACGACGAAGCCGCCGACGGCGACATTATTAAGTCGCAAAACGAGTTTGCCATCTTCTCCGACGATGGCGCAGGCCACCGCCTCTGGCGCGGCAACCTCTCCTACCTCAAAGCCGGCGAGGGCTACATGATGAAGCGCACCGCAGCCACGCCTGCCTCATTCACCTATCCCGTGCTGCAAACCAACGGTTCGTATGCCCTCGCCGCGCCGCAGCAGATGCGCGGCACGGAGACCGGCGCCGCGTTCCGCAACCCCTATGCAAGCAGCATGACAATGGTAGCACAGGTGACGGGCATCGATCTTGAACCGGGCGACCGCCTCGCCGCCTACGCGGGCAACGAACTGCGCGGCATTGCAACTGCCGCCCCCGACGGACGCTTCTACCTCAGCATCGGCGGCGACATGGCCGAAGCCCTGCGCATGGAACTGCTGCGCGGCGAGACCACCGTGGCACAGACCGCCAGCCCCGTGGGCTATACGGTAAACGCCGTAAGCGGCACGTACTTAGCGCCCACGCAAATCAACTTCGCCTCCGCAGCGGGCTGCAAGGCAGGACCTAACCCCTTCGACAAGTTCATCGACTTCTCGGCAGCCGCACCCGCGGGCACGGAGGTAACCTTCGCCGTCTACAACCTCGGCGGCACGCTCGTGCACCGCTATCAGACCACGGCCGATGCTCCGCTCACGGAATACCGCTGGACGGGTGCCGCCGCACTGGCCGAGGGCGTTTATATCGCAACGATTACGTATAACGGCGAAAGCCATTCATTCAAACTTATCAAACAATGAATTTCCGTTTGACAAAACATCTCTATTATTCCCTGCTGCTTGCCTTGCCGCTCTTTGCGGCAACGGCATGCGGCTCGGACGACCCGGAAACGCCCGCCACGGCCGAAACGCCGCAAACGCCTACGACTGGCGGATTGACCGAAAGCGCGCAAGCCGCAGCACCCCGCTGGACGGTGCAGTGGCAGGGCACGGACGAGCGCCCCGCTTGGCAAACTCCCGACATGACAGCCTACGAGTGCAGCATGATGGGGTTGGTGACGCTCTGCCCCGCCCTGATGCCCACAGCCTCGGAGGACGACATGATTGCCGCCTTCGTGGGCAACGAGTGCCGGGGCGTGTGCAACCTTTCTCTCTACAAGGAGGACGGTGCAGAGAAGCAGGAGTGCTTCGGCTTTCTGTTCCTGCGCGGCAATACGGGCGATGCTGCCGTCAGCCTGAAATACTACTCCGCCCGTCTGAAGCGCGTGTTCACAGTGAATAATTGCTTTGAGATGATAGCCGACGGCGACTTCGGGTTCAACGAAGACCTCGTGCCTGCCTTCGACGAGGGCGGTCCCTACGCCTGTGCCGAGACCATCGGCGTGCGTCTGCCCGAGGGCGTGCCTTTCACGCCCGGCGACGGCGACGAACTGGCCGTGATGTGCGGCAGCGAGTGCCGGGGCACGGTGGCAAGCCTTGCCGACGGCCTCTATCGCCTCAAAGTCTACGCCCACACGGAGGACGAGCCCCTCACCCTCGCCTACTACGCCGCAGCGCAGGGCAAGGTGTACCGCACCTCCCAGCCCCTCACCCTCAAAGCCGCCAGAGGTACCACGCTGTATCTAAGGTAGGAGGCGTATAACCTTAGATAAAAACCATAAAAACCGCTTGCATCGTTTGAAGCCCAAGGGCACGCCGCAGGGCTTAACGCCAAGCCAGCGAGCCTGCGGCTCGCGCTCGTCCTTAATCCCACCGGCTGCGGTCGGTGCCCGCCCGCTTCAAACGATGCAAGCAAAAAACAGGAAAAAGTAAAGCATTTTCTTCTTTACTATTTACAGGGAAAAGTAAACGTCCACTTTTTTCTGTTTTTTGCTTGTCCAGTATGGGCGGGCGGGAACCGACCGCAGCCTTAGCAGATTAAGCAACAGACAAAAGTCGACAGACTTTTAGGCTGGGGCTTAATCGGATAAGGCGAGCCGACAGGCCCACACAGGACAAGCGGTTTTGACTGTTTTTGTTTCATTCAAACAACTTGTTAATTCTAAAACATTTTATTTTGTTCAAACATCATTTCTCACACAAATCACGGATCGCCTTCTTGCCGGTACTGCTGATGTTCCTCGTAGCCTGCTCCGACGACGACACACCTGCACAGATGCAGACACCCACACCGCCGCCCGCACAGCAAGAAAAGAGCATCGTGCTTCTCTTTGAAAACGACGTGCATTGCAACGTATCGGGCTACGTCAAATTTGCCGGCTACCGCGATGCCATCGTTGCCGCCGACACCGCCTACGTGGCTTGCACTTCCAGCGGCGACTTCTCGCAAGGCAGTGTGGAAGGCACGCTCTCAAAGGGAGAGTATATCGTTGACCTCATGAACCTCGTGGGCTACGATGCCGTGGGACTGGGCAACCACGAGTTCGACTACGGCGCAGACCAAATGCTCCGACTCACCTCCATGCTCAAAGCACCCGTCACCTGCGCCAACCTCATCGACCTGCGCACGGGCAAACTGGTGCACAGCCCCTACGTCATCAAGCAACTCGGCAACCGCAAGGTGGCGTTCATCGGCGTGCTCACACCATCGGCACAACTCTCCAACTCCTACTCTTTCTCCGACCCCGTCAGCGGCAAGTTTATCTACGACTTACAGGACAGCCGCGTTTATGAACTCGTGCAAAACGCTGCCGACGACGCACGCGCTGCCGGCGCCAACTACGTCGTGGTGCTTTCCCACCTCGGCGAATCTAAGGAGAAGGACGTCGTGACGTACTCCATACCCCTTATCCAAAAGACCCACGGCATCGACGCCGTGTTCGACGGCCACCAGCACACCACCGTGCCCGGCGAATGGATCAACAACAGCGAGGGCAAACCCGTGCTGCGCCTCGAAACGGGCACAAAGATGAAAAACGTGGGCAAACTCGTCATTACTGCCAACGGCAAACTGCAGCCTGAACTCGTGCCTACCGACAACATGAACTACACGAACGCCGCCGTTTCCGCAAAGGTGGACGAGATTGCCAAGGAAATGGACCACCGCGTGGGCAAGGTCATTGCACACACCGACTTCACCCTGCACGCCGACGGCGAGTACGGACCTGAAACCATACGCTGCATCGAGACCAACCTCGGCGACCTCTGCACCGACATACAGCGCGAAGTGGCGGGGGCGCAGATTTGCCTGATCAACGGCGGCGGCATTCGCACCAACATCGAAGCCGGCGACGTGACAGTCCGTAGCATCATCAACGTGCTGCCCATGAGCAACTGGTTGTGCATCCTAAAAGCCACCGGTCAGCAGATCGTAGATGCGCTTGAGATCGGCTCCAAGACCTGCCCCGCCGTAAACGGCTCGTTCCTGCAATGCTCCGGCATCAAGTACACCGTAGACACGCGCATCGCCAATAGCCTCGAAGTGTCCCCCGACAACCTGCTCACCGTGACAGGCGAACGCCGTGTGAAGAACGTGCAGGTGTTGCAGGCCGACGGCACGTATGCCCCCATCGACCTCAACGCAAACTACACGCTCGCCACCAACTCCTTCGTGGGCTACGCCGGCGGCACAATCCGCGTGCTGCGTCCGGCAGAGCGCTTGGAGGACGGCGTGCGAACCGACACCGACATCACCATCGCCTACTTCTCGGAGCACTTCAAGAATGGCGTGCCCAGCATCTACCGCGAACCGCAAGGACGCATCACGGTGATTAAATAAAAATCCACAGAAAAAAAATAATCGGAAACCCCAAATACTAACCCTTAACACTTTACACAATTATGAAGAACTTGAACAAATGGCTCTTAGCCTTCGCCTGCGCCGTTCTTTGCTGCGGCGTAACCTCCTGCGGCGACGACGACGACGACAACAACGGCAATGGTAACGGCGGCACCAACCCGCCCGCAGCAACTACCAAGCAGTTCCAGTATGTTGCGTACACCTCTACCGACATGGTAGCCGCCGCCGATGTGGAAGTGACCTACACCGACATTGCTACGGGCAAGGAAGTGACGCGCGTGCTCACCGCAGCCGACAACTCTTTTAACCAGACAACGGACTACTGGGGCAAAATCTGGACGAATATGCCCTCACATTTCAATTTTGCAAAGACCTTCCGTTTTGCGTCACCTGTCTTCACCATCGCCAATGGCACAGCCTACAAGATGACCATGACGGTGAAGGAAAACAAAGCAAAGGTTGAAGCATTTAAGAACAGCAACACAGAGTTCTACAAAACTTCCTTCCTCTCCGCCTATCTTGACAATTCGCCTGTAAACGATGCCATGGCGGTGGATTGTATCGTTATAGATAAGATGGAAAAATTAGAACCCTATCTGCAAACCTTAATATACGGCAAAACCAAGACTTTGAGCGGTACCGCCTCCTGGTAACTGCCACTTATTCTTACAAACAGGTTTCCGTTTTTAGGAGGCTGCGCCAGTGTTGGCGCAGCCTCCATTGCTTTATAGCCAATCCCTGCTAACTTTGCCCAAACAAACATTTCCCTATACGCATTTTTTACCCGAAAAAACCTTTCAGCCATTCAGCATTTGTCTCAACTGTCTGGTATCAAGATGATTGCGACTGAATGGTTTGTACCTCAAACCTTTCAGCGATGAAGGGTTGGGCGTTTAGTGCAGCCCATAACTATCACATGTGACCGCCGCGCGTATCTCCGTGATAATTTTTCTTTTCAAGCAGCAAATTTTGCCTTTCTGCTTGATAGTTTTTACTATCCTATATGAAAGTTTTTGTTACAAAGTTTGTAACGCATGTTAGAAACCTTGTAATACATATTACAAACTTTGTAATACGTGTTACAAACTTTGTAACAAACTTTTTCTGCGCAGATAGTAAAAATTATTCAGGACTTAGAAAAAAATAGATTGGGGATAGCAAAAAATATCTGCTTCAAAATTTGACATTTTCGACCGCGTCGGCAGTAAAAGGGCGTATCGCATACGCCCAGGAAATGGGTGACTGTGACGGGTTGCTGAAAGGTTTGGAACGCAAACCTTTCAGCGTTAAATCGCTAAAATACAACCAAATAAGGATAAAAATGAATAGTTGAAGGTTTTTTCCGGGGTAAAAAAATGCGTATAGGGAGTGCGTGCATTGCCCCATTCAGGGCACACGCGCCTTGCGCTACAAGGCAAAAAGAAAGCACCCGATGCGCTGCACAGCGTATCGGGTGCTACATAAGAAGTTGTTTTTAGTTTTTGTGTCGGATTAAATTGAAAAACACCTTTATTTAACGTAAGTCTAAACAACTTCTCTCGGGGGCGGGCACTTCCGCCCTTTTGGGGTATCAGGCATATCAGAAGCCGGGACGACCGCGAAAGCCGCCACCCATGCCGGGGGGAGGGGGCATGCCGGGACCGAACTGTCCAGGGCCCTGCGCCGCGCGGCGACGCTCGTTTTTCGGACGGAAGAGGCGGAAGAGCTGCTGCGGCGTGAGTTTTTCCTTGAATCGCGCAAAGTAGGCACGCTTCACGGCAAGGGCACGCTCTTGGGAGGCAAACATCTTCTCTACGGCTGCGAGTGCTTCGTCGTCGGTCATTTCCTTAATCTCCTTGTTCTTCTCGGGGAGGTCGACTTTCTGCGCCTTGCGCAGCGAGTCGGCATATTCCATGTAGAGCGGTTCGAACCATTCGCGCTCGGCCTTGTCGAGTTTCAATTCGCCTGCCACTTTCTGCGCCGCCATCTTGGCAAACTCGGCACGCATCTCGGGATCCATACCGGGACGCTGCGCATTGGCATCGTTAGCCTGCGCAATCATCAGGAAAAGCGCGGCAATCATCATAAATGCTTTTTTCATATTCTTTTTGGTTTAATCGTTACATGTATTTGACGCTTTATGCCCCAAATCGTTTAATGTATTTCGACAGAAATGCGCATTTTATAGATGAAAGGGGCAAAAAACAGAACATTCGCCCTTATCTCTCCCACCCTTTTTCATAACTTCGCGGGAAGATAATATACGAGTTCTTTGTACACAAAGATTTTTAATTTGTCCATGGACAAATAAAAAAAGCAATTTCTAACAACCAATGAAAAGCCTTATAGAATGTCGCGACGCCGAAATTGGCGTTTATTATCTGCGCCATGCCTCGAATATGCGCCACGTGCGCATTGCCTTGAAAGGAGGGAGGATTGTGGTGAGCGGGCCGCCGTGCCTGTCGCCCGCAGAGGCGGCGGACATCGTGGCGGAGAAACGGCCGCTGCTGCAACGCTGGTTGAAAAAAACGGAAACGAACGCGGGCAGCGTAGCCCATACGGGCAGCATGGCCGACGGCACATTCGCCATCTCCTCGCCCTTTATGCGCTTTTCGCTGAAAATCGTGGACGACGGTCCGGGCAATCTGTACTTAGCCTATAAGCGCAGCACTGTGGACGCGCCGACGGCTTTCGGACGTGCACTGCCGGGGGAGCGCGGCAAGATGGTGTTTACAGAGGCGACAGGGTGCTTCGGGCGACAGGCGTTGGAGCGGTTGGACGGGACGCAGAGGGGCTTAATGGCTTGCCGCATGTATGAGGCGGCGGCGCGGAACGTGTTTGCCACGGCTTACGAAGGGCGCGTGGCGGCGTTGGCGGAACTGCACGGTTTCAAGTACTCAAAGGCGGCCTTTCGCCGTGTGTCATCGCGCTGGGGCAGTTGCTCGGCGCAGGGCGGCATCAGCCTCGCCGTCACCTTGCCGCTGCTGCCCGTGGAACTCTCGGACTACGTGGTGCTGCACGAACTGACGCACACGGTGCATTTCGACCACAGCCCCGAGTTTTGGCAGCGGCTCGACGCTTGCTGCAACGGGCGGTCCAAGGAATTGCGCGACAGGCTGAAAGCAATGCGCCCGGAAACGGCGTTTTTTATTGCAGATTGAAAGGAATGTCCGCCAAAAGGTGCGCTCACCTCTTGGCGGACATTATTGTGTATTTGAATGATGTTATCTTTTTATTTTGCAGCGGGCGCGGGAGCAGCCGTGGCGGAGACGCCGAGTTTGGCCATCACCTTCTTCGTAACGTCTTCGCTGAGCGTTTCGTTGATGAAGAGGTTGCTGTTGGCAGCGGCGGCCTGGTCGAACACGTAAACGTAGTTGCCTTCCTTGGCAATGGCGTTGACGGCATCGGCAATCTTCTGCATGATGGGCTGCGTCTTCTTAACGCGTGCCTGCTCGAAAGCCTGCTGGTTGTCCTGGCGTGCCTGTTCGAGGCGCTCGCCCATTTCCTGAATTTCCTGCTGACGGCGCGTGCGGATATTCTCAGGCGTTTCATCGGTCACTTCCTTCTGATATTTCTCATATTTGGTTTGCAGTTCCGTCTGCATTCCTTCAAGTTCGGTCTGATACTTCTGACCGAGGGCTTCAAGTTCGGTCATCGCGGTTTTGTATTCCGGCATGGCCTGCGCTACGGCGGCGTAGTCGAAATGGGCAAATTTGGCTGCGCTCTGCGCGCAGAGCGTGAGGGGTGCTGCGAGGAGCACGGCAAGAATGATTTTCTTAAACATTGTTGTAATTATAATGATGTGTTGATTATTTAGTAGACGAGTAAACAAGTAAACAAGTAAACGAGTAGACGAGGAGATTTTCGTGCAAGCGAGCGCAGAGCCGAACTTGTTCGGTCTATGCCGAGCGCAGCCGAAAATCACGAAGTAATTTAGTAAACGAGTACTTCGTCATTTGCTTATATGCAACGCGGCGGCAAAGTTATATATTTTATTTAGAATAACCTAACTTAGAAAGCACTTCGTTGCTGATGTCGATAGTGGGGGAAGCGAAAATGATGCCGTTGTCGGCGGCGCGGTCGAGCACGAGTTGGTAACTCTTTTGCTTGGCAATGGCCTTTACGGCGTTGTAAATCTCGTCCTGAATGGGCTCGATGAGGCTGGCGCGTTTCTTGTAAAGTTCGCCTTCGGGACCGAAATACTTCTTTTTGAGTTCGGCAGCCTCTTTCTCTTTGTCTACGATGGCCTGCTCGCGCTCTTTCTTCTGCGCTTCGGAGAGGAAGACCACCTCGTTCTGATAGTTCTTGTAGAGTTGCTGTGCCTTATTGTTGAGTGCCTCAACTTCGGCCTGCCAAGCGCGGGAGGTTTGGTTGAGCTGCTCGTTGGCACGCTCGTAAGCGGGAATGTTTTGGAGGATATATTCCATATCCACCAGTGCAAACTTCTGGGCGGAGGCGCTGAGCGCACAGCCGCAAAGCATAAGGAGGAAAATGAGTTTTTTCATGGATGTTGTATTTTGAGTAGACGAGTAGACAAGTTTTTTAGTAAACGAGTAAACAAGTAGACGAGTAGGGCGCGCTTAGAATTCCTGTCCGATGATGAAGTGGAACTGGCTGCCGCCGACTTTCTGCCTGTTGATGTACTTCTGGAAACCGTAAGCCCAGTCAACGCCCAGGAGACCCACCATAGGCAGGAGGATACGCACGCCCACGCCAGCGGAACGCTTCATATCGAAGGGGTTGAAGTCCTTAATATTTGTCCAGGCATTACCGCCTTCGAGGAAGGCGAGGGCGTAGATGCTGGTGGAGGTTTGCATCATCACGGGGTAACGCAACTCAAGCGTCATGCGGCTATAAGCGTAAGCGTTGCTGCTGGCACTGCCGGCAAGCGAACCGTTGTCGTAACCGCGCAGGGCGATGGTCTCGGTGGCGTAGCCGGAGGAGTAGCCCGACGTGCCGTCGCCGCCCACATAGAACGCCTCGAAGGGCGATTTCTTGTAACGGTTGTAAGAGCCGAGGATACCGAATTCTACGCGCGTCATCAGGACGGGGGTCTTCGTGATGCCCATCAAGCCGGTGAAAGAGCGGAACTTAAACTTCCACTTGTTGTATTCAATCCAGCGATACTTCTCCTTCGCCTCTGCCTGATAGTTGGCACTCTGATAGTTGGTGGCGAGGTTCTTATAGTCCTTGCCGTCCCAAAGCGAGTAAGGCGGGGTGGCGGTCACGGAGAGCAGAAGCTCGGAACCCTTGGTGGGGAAGAAGGGATGGTTGGTAGACGAGCGGGAGAGCGTGAGCGAGAGGTTGACGTTGTTGCAGTTGCCGTCGGTGATGAGGAAGTACTGCCAGGCTTTCAGCATGTAGCGCGTGTAGGAGAGTTCCGCCATGAAGGTGAAATAGTCGTCGGGCCAGCGCAGGCGCTTACCGAAGCCGAGCGACACGCCGAGCATCTTGACGTACTTGTCAGGGTCGTAGTAGTTGTCGTAATTGTAGGAATTATAACTCGAGCCGTAACCGTAGAGATAGTTGTAGTAATTGTTGTAGTAGTTGGAGTTATAATAATTCGAGTTGATGTCGCTCTGCTTGGAGTAGAATATGGAGAAGGAGAGTTGGTTGGGGCGCTTGCCGCCGAGCCAGGGTTCGAGGAAGGAGAGCGAGTAGTTCTGATAGTACGTGCCGTTGGTCTGCACGTTGAGTTGGAGGGTCTGCCCGTCGCCCTGCGGAATGAAGCCGGCGCGCTTGTAGCCCTTGCGGAAAAGGTTTTGCACGGAGAAGTTGGTGAACTTCAAACCCACGCGCCCCACGATGCCCGTCTGTCCCCAGCCGGCTGAAAGTTCGATTTGGTCGCCGCCTTTCGACACGAGGGGATAGGTGATGTCGACCGTGCCGCTCACGGGGTCGGGCTTGATGTTGCTCATCAACTGCGCCTGCAAGGCTTCGGGGTCGAACTGGTTCATGTTGGCGAGGTCCATGACGGAACGCTTGATGGCCTCCATGGAGAAGAGGTCGCCGGGCTTGGTGCGCAGTTCGCGGCGTATGACGTTTTCATAGACGCGGTCGTTGCCGGCGATGCGCACGCGGTTGAGCGTGGCCTGGCGGTTTTCGGTGATGCGCATCTCGAGGTCGATGGAGTCGCCGTCGATGTTGATCTCCACGGGGTCGAGATTGTAGAATACGTAGCCGTTGTTGTAATAAAGGTTGCCGATGGCATCTTCGTCCTCGCGCAGACGCTTGTCGAGGAGTTCCTGATTGTAGACGTCGCCCTTCTTCATTTGCAGCACGTGGGCGAGGAAGTCGGTCTTATAGACCGTGTTGCCCACCCAACTGATATTTCTCAGATAATATTTCCGGCCTTCGCGGAGGTCGAGGTAGATGTCCACGTGCTTCTCGTCGACCGTTGCCACGCTGTCTTTGAGCAGCAGGGCGTCGCGCAAGCCCCACGAATTGAGGCGGCGCACGAGCGAGGCCTTGTCCTCCTCATATTTCTCGGGCACGAACTTCTTGGAACGGAACATGTTGCGGAAACTCTTCTCCTTAGTCTTCTTCATCGACTTCTTGAGTTTCACGAGCGCTTTCTTCATGCTGGGGTGGTTGGCGCTGTCGAGTCCCGTGATATAAATCTTATGGATCTTAATCTTCTCGTTTTTGCTGATATTCACGTCGACGATGACGCGGTTGTCGGCCGTAACGTCCTCTTTCTGCACGATTTCCACGGTGGCGTTTTTATAGCCCTTGCCCTCGAAGTAACGCTTGATGACGTGCTTGGCGCGGTCGGAGAGGTCGGTAGAGAACTGGCTGCCGGCATGGAGGTCAATCTTCTTTTCGAGTTCCTCGCGCTCGCTCTTTTTCACGCCGTTGTAGTTGATGGAGGAGATGCGGGGCTGGGCGGTGAGTTTGATGTGCAGGTAGATTTTGCCGCCCACGATGCTGTCGGCCTCGATGCTGACGTTGGAGAATAGTTTTTGCTGCCAATAGCGCATAATGGCCTCGCTGATTTCGGGCCCCGGCACCTCGTAGGTCTCGCCCACGGTGAGCCCCGATACGCTGAGCAGCAGGTTGTCGTCGAACCCCTTGATGCCGTCGATCGTCAAGCCGGCAAGGATATAGCGCGGGCGGTTGGCCGTGTAATTTATGTTGGGCTTCACCTGCACGGACTCTTGCGCAACGGCACTCGGCGCGATGCACAGCCCAGAAAGCAGCAGGAGGAAGAAAAGAAAGAACTTTCTCATTGTGTGTGTTGCGGTGGGAAAATGGGAATTATGCTTGGCCTTCGACCTGCTCGCTGGTCTTACCGAAGCGGCGTTCGCGGTTCTGATAGTCGAGAATGGCTTTGTAGAAGCAATCCTCATGGAAGTCGGGCCAGTATGTGTCGCAAAAATAGAGTTCGGAATAGGCACACTGCCAAAGCAGGTAGTTACTCAGGCGCAGTTCGCCGCCCGTGCGGATAAGCAGGTCGGGGTCGGGCATGAACGACGTGGCGAGGTTTTGGGAAATATATTCCTCATCGATGTCGCCGGGCTTGATGCGGCCGTCTGCCACTTCGCGGGCAATGCAGCGCACGGCGTGCGAAAGTTCCCAGCGCGAGGAATAACTGAGGGCGATGACCATCGTCATGCCCGTATTGACGGTCGTGCGCTCCTGCAAGGCGAGGATAGAGCGGCGCACCACCTCCGGCACGCGCGTGAGGTCGCCGATAAGGCGCATGCGCACGTTGTTTTTCATAAACAACTCCTCTTCGAGCGAGGTGAGGATAAGCCCCATGAGTGCGGCCACCTCCTCCGCCGGTCGGTTCCAGTTTTCGGTGGAAAAGGTGTAGAGCGTAAGGTATTTCACGCCGAGGTTTGAGGCGGCGGTGGTTATTTCTCTGACAATGGCCACACCTTCCTGATGCCCCATACTGCGGTCGAGCCCCCGGGCTTTCGCCCAGCGGCCGTTGCCGTCCATGATGATGGCGATGTGCGCCGGAATGCGCGTCATGTCTAATTGTTCCTTGTAGGTCATATACAATATATATATATATTATATTAGGTGGGTTCTATAAATTCCCCCCGTAAAAATTTACAATAATGTTGGGCTGACGTTTTGTCATCTTTTGTTTTCTTTTCGGTCTAAATCGTAAGTCTCATCGGT
>ERZ809074.1123-NODE-1123-length-36846-cov-10.437118_pt1 | contig 36846 bp, 31 predicted proteins | sample MGYA00520795_ERZ809074 | MGnify/ENA primary metagenome ERZ809074 (study PRJEB31570, sample SAMEA3212989) | Homo sapiens | biome: human-gut; feature: human gut; material: fecal | place: Sweden | collected 2011 ...
CAATGCGGAGCATTGGATATCATCAATTCTGCAGGAATTGCATATCATCAACATGGAGTGTTGTATATCATCATTGCGGAAGCGGTATACAGCCTACGGCTGATGATATACACGCTACGCGTGATGATATACGCCTAACGGCGATGATATACCATTGCTTTCGCAATGGATAAAAAAATCAAGCAACCTTTTGGTTGCTTGATTTTTTGGTTGCGGAGGTGGGATTTGAACCTCACGACCTCCGGGTTATGAGCCCGACGAGCTACCAGGCTGCTCTACTCCGCGATATATATGCCGGTGACCGGGATCGAACCGGTACGGTACTCTCGTACCACGGGATTTTAAGTCCCGGGCGTCTGCCAGTTCCGCCACACCGGCGTGTGGTCCGCAAGGCAAGCCCGGATGCTTCCCTCGGTTCGCAGGGCTTATTATACCACAACATGGGCACCTTGTCAATACCTTTTTTGAAAATATTTTGACTTTTGTGCGCCTCTTTTCGCGTGAATGTGACAAAGTCAGTTGACTTTGCATGGATTCTGTGCTATACTAAAAAAGAAATGGAAGAGAACGGGCATCCCAGATGACCGGGTACGCGGTCGGGGATTATGTGACGGACGGGCGATGTGAGATTGTCCTGGAACACCGGAACAAATGAAACAATGAAACATAGAAAGCAGGGAATTGGGAATGCTGAAAACAGAACGGTATGCGGTAATGAACATGGATGGGGCTATCCGCGGTGCGCGCAATCCAATGAACAGTTGGGCGCGGTCGGACAGCTTCTTTGATGAAAACGGACAGTTTGTGCTCGGTCCGAACGATCTGGACCTCGGGAGAAGGCTGGCACGGGCGGGAAGTGACCATCGAAAATTTCTGCGCCAGATCTTCGTGACGGTCGATGTTACGGCGCCGCTCTATTGGTGGAAAGAGTTTGACACTTATAAGGTTGGCACGGTCGCGAATTCCTGCTCGACGATGCATAAAATTCACGCAAAACCGTTTGAGCGTGCGGATTTTTCCTGCGATCGGATGGACGACGGCGCGCTTGCCGTGCTGGATACCGTCATCTCTTATCTTGAGTCCCAACGCAAGCTGTTTGTTGCCGACAAGGAAAACCGTCAGCCGTGGCACAACATGATTCAGATGTTGCCCTCTTCCTACAATCAAATGCGGACGGTGACCATGAATTACGAAAATCTGATCAATATTTACTATGCCCGTCGTTACCACAAGCTGGCAGAGTGGCACACCTTCTGCGATTGGATTTTGTCGCTTCCGTATGCCGGGGAGCTGATTTGCGTCAAAGAGGAAAAAGAGGAGCAGGGAAAGAAAGACTGAGAACGACCGGAAGAAGGAGTCTGAAAAGAGAAAATCATGATTGAACTGAAGAATGTATCCTATTCGGTGCAGGACGGAAAGAGCACCGACATCCTGTGTGACGTCAGCCTGACGGTGAAGGAACGCTTCGTTGCGATTACAGGACCAAACGGCAGCGGAAAGTCGACGCTTGCCAAATTGATTGCCGGCATTATACGTCCGAGTGAGGGACGTATCTATCTGGACGGGGAGGATATTACCGACCTGAGTATCACCGACCGTGCGAAAAAGGGAATCAGCTTTGCGTTTCAGCAGCCGGTGCGTTTCAAGGGCATTACGGTCAAGGATCTGATCGGGCTTGCGGCAGGCAAAAAACTGACGGTTGCGCAGGCATGTGCCTATCTGTCCGAGGTCGGGCTGTGCGCCAAGGAATACATTGACCGGGAGGTCAACGCTTCTCTTTCGGGCGGAGAGCTCAAGCGGATCGAAATCGCGATGATTATTGCCCGCGGCACCAAGCTGTCCGTGTTTGATGAACCGGAAGCGGGGATTGATCTTTGGAGTTTTCAGAACCTGATCAAGGTGTTTGAGAGCATGTACGAGAAAACCAAGGGGAGTATTCTGATCATTTCCCACCAGGAACGGATTTTGGATATTGCCGATAAGATTGTTGTGATTGCGGACGGACGTGTCGCTGCGGAGGGAAGCAAGGAAGAGATTCTTCCCGAACTGCTGAACCCGACCGTCGGTTGCCGCTATACACGCGAGGGAGGTGCAGAACATGGAAAAAACGCTTGACCGCATTCAGACGTCATTGCTGGAACAGGTTTCCGGTCTGCATGCAATGCCGGAGGGGGCATATTCGTTGCGCGTCAACGGACAGTTGTTCGGCAAAAATTCCTCGGCGCACATTGCCATTGAAAAGAAAACGGACAAGCCCGGAATTGATATCTACATCAAGCCGGGCACCAAAAACGAAAGCGTACACATCCCGGTTATTCTGTCCGAGACCGGACTGAATGATTTGGTATACAACGATTTTCATGTCGGTGAGGGATGCGATGTTGTAATCGTTGCCGGATGCGGCATTCACAACTGCGGCGTGCAGACCAGCGAGCACAGCGGCATTCACACGTTCTATGTAGAAAAGAATGCGCGTCTGCGCTATATTGAAAAGCACTACGGCGAGGGAGACGGAAACGGTAAAAATATCATGAATCCCACGACAATCGTCTATCTTGCGGAGGGCGCATACATGGAGATGGAGACCGCGCAGATCAAGGGCGTGGATTCCACAGAGCGTAAAACCGAGGCGGTTTTGGAGGATCGTTCTACGTTGATCATTCACGAGAAGATCATGACGCACGGGGAACAGTTTGCTCGGACTTCGTTCAAGGTTGAACTGAACGGGCAGGATTGCGGTACGCACGTGGTGTCCCGTTCGGTTGCAAAGGGAAACTCCCATCAGCAGTTTTTGTCCAACGTGCGAGGCAACAATGCCTGCTCAGGACATACGGAGTGTGATGCCATCATTATGGATAGTGCGTCGGTTGAGGCAATTCCGGAGATTTGCGCAAATCATGTGGATGCGTCCCTGATCCATGAGGCAGCCATCGGAAAAATTGCCGGAGAACAGCTGATCAAGCTGATGACACTGGGGCTGACGGAAAAGGAAGCGGAAGAGGAGATCATCAACGGCTTTTTGAAATAATTGTCCCAAAAACAACCGCAGGTTGATTGACAACGCAGGATGCCTGTGTTATAATACGGGTATCGTGATTCCGACAAGGCGCCGTCGGCGGAGCGAAATTCAAAGTAAAGGAGGCGATGTTTGTGATTCATCTGCAAAATCACAGCGGCAACCGCGTATATCGCCTCATGGTATACGCCGGTTAACCGTGAGGTTTACCCATCCGCACGGGGCGGACAGGATCGGGACAGCCACTGTCCCGGTCCGCGGGTTTTTTGAATACATGAGGCAGAAAGCAATAGGTGCTTCATGATAGCGACACAGAGACTCGGAGAACGGTTTGCAACATTGCGTCGGTGCAATGGGATGACGCAGGGAGAGATCGCGGCACGGCTGGGAGTCAGTGCGCAGGCAGTCAGCAAATGGGAACGTGGCATCTGTTGCCCGGATATCGCGTTATTGGATGAGATTGCGGATCTTTTCGGAATGTCGATCGACATGTTTCTGCGCGGGGCGACTGCCGGTGCGCAGTATATGGAAGCCGTTTGACAGTGCTCATAAAAACAGCTCGGATATAAGCCGGGCTGTTTTTATATTTCGGTGCGATTTTTACCTTTTTGTGAAAATGCCGGGGAAGTGCGTGTCATTGCCCCATATTTTTGACTGATGTGCCATGCTGAATTTGCAAAAAATCCTTGACAAACCGAAAAAAATGGAGTATAATGAATAAAATTATTGAAAGGACAGGTGCGGATACCGTGATGAAATACATGATTTCCCGATTTTATTATTATTATTATTATTATCATCAAAGCGGTCTTTCTGTGCACTGTGCATGATCGGCTGTGTTCTCTTTGATGGTCTTGCGCCGTAAAGGAACGCAGTGAGCGGTTCCGGTATATTGAAAGCCCGCGTAGGAAGTTCCGATGAGGATCCCGCGCGGGCTTTCCTTTTTTCTGGCGCGGGACAAAACAGAAAACGGAGGTAGTATGGAATGGATGATACATTGAAAACGGCAAGGGAAACCATTGAACGGATTGACCGTGAAATGGCAGCGCTTTTCTCCGAACGGATGCAGGCGGCTGCCGTGATTGCCTCTTATAAGGAAGAGCACGGTCTGCCCGTAGAGGACAAGGCGCGTGAGGCGGAATTGATTGCGCGCAACACCGCACTTGTGCCGGCTGCATACCGTCCGTATTACAACAGTTTCTTTTCGGGCATGCTGACCCAATCCAAACGCTACCAGTCCTTGCTTCTGGCGGGAATGCGTATCGCTTACAGCGGTGTCGAAGGGGCGTTTGCGCATGTGGCTGCGCGCAGGATTTTCGGCGGATGTGAGACGGTTTCCTGTCCGGATTTCGCGACGGCGTACCGACGTGTTGAGACCGGGGAATGCAGCTGTGCCGTTTTGCCGATCGAAAACAGCTATGCGGGTGATGTGGGACAGGTGATGGACCTGGCATGGAACGGGTCGCTGTCTGTCAGCGGTATTTATGATCTGCCGCTTTCACAATGCCTGCTTGCCAGGCCGGGCGCAGACATTGCGGGTATCCGCGAGGTGGTCAGCCACCCGCAGGCAATGTCGCAATGTATGCCGTATCTGCGCAGGCACGGATGGATCCAGACCTCGGCAGTGAACACAGCGGTTGCCGCCAGGGAGGTCGCCGCCGGAGACCGGAACGATATTGCCGTCATTGCCGCGCGGGAAACGGCGGAGCTGTACGGACTGCAGGTGTTGGAAAACGATATCAACGAGCAAAAGACGAATACCACGCGATTTGCGGTCTTTACGGCGACCGAAAGCCGGATCAGACCCGGGGATCATCATTTTGTCCTGCTGTTCAGCTGTAAGAATCAGCCGGGGGCTCTGGGAGATGCGATTTCGGTGATCAGCCGCCACGATTATAACCTCAAATGTCTGAAAAGTCATCCTACCGGGGTGGAGAACTGGGCATATTACTTTTATGCGGAGGGCGAGGGAGACCTTGCAACCGACGCGGGACAAACGATGCTGCGGGAATTGTCGCTTGTCTGCAACAGTGTACGCGTATTGGGCAGCTTTGCGGAAGAGCGGCTGTTGAACAGAGACGAAACGGAGGCGTAGGAAACCATGTCGGTTTTGAAAATGGAACTTGGACCGCACAGCTATCCCATTATGGTGGAGCGCGGGGCGCTTGCCGGCGCAGGGGAGTTGTTTTCGCTGAAAAGGCGGGTGCTGATCCTGTCTGACAGCGGTGTACCGTCTGCCTACGTACAGGCAGTAGCGGCGGCGTGTGCGGAACCGCATCCGGTGATTTTGGCGCCGGGAGAGGAAAACAAATGCCCGGAGAGACTGTTTGCGATTCTGCAGATCATGTTGGATGCCGGTTTTACGCGGGAAGATGCGCTTGTCGCTGTGGGGGGCGGCGTGATCGGCGATCTGGGTGGATTGGTTGCGGCAATGTATATGCGTGGAATCGATTTTTACAATATGCCCACGACATTGCTCTCGCAGGTAGATTCTTCCGTCGGCGGGAAGGTTGCGATTGATTTTGGCGGGTACAAGAACACAGTCGGAACGTTTTATCAGCCGCGCGCGGTTCTGATTGATCCGGAGGTATTGCATACGCTGGATGCACGGCAGTACGGGTGCGGTATGGCAGAGATTATCAAGATGTTTGCAACGTCCGACGGCGCGATGTTTGCACGCCTAGAGGAGGCTTTGGCAGACGTTTCCGTCGAAGAGATGGTTGTTGCCGCACTGCGGATTAAAATGCAGGTGGTTGCGGCGGACGAGAGAGAAGGCGGACTGCGGCGTGTGCTGAATTTCGGACATACAGTCGGGCATGCGGTGGAGAGCATCAGCGCATCCGACCATTATCCGCTTTTGCACGGGGAGTGTGTCGGGATCGGCATGCTCGCGATGACACAGGGAGAGGTGCGCCGCCGTCTTGCACATCTGTTGCACCGATTGGATTTGCCAACTGCGTTCCGGTGCAGAGAGGGTCTGTTCCGGTCGGCGTTGTTGCATGATAAAAAGGGATCGGCGGGGGGAATTACAACCGTTCGGGTTCCGGAGATCGGCAGTTTTACGTTACAGCATGAGAGTGTCGATGCCATTGTGGAAAGCAGTCGAGAGGTGATTTCGTTTATATGAAGAATGTGTATGGAAATATGTTGACACTGTCGCTTTTCGGAGAAAGCCACGGGGATGCGATCGGTGCGGTATTGGACGGGCTGTCCCCGGGGATTTTTGTGGATGAGGAAGTCATTGCGCGGGAACTGACGCGTCGGCGTCCGCAGGACGGGACGGGAACGTCGCGCCGGGAACCGGATTTGTTTGTTATTGAAAGCGGCGTGTACGAAAAGCACACGACGGGAGCTCCGCTGTGTATCCGAATTCCGAATACACAGCAGCACAGTGCGGATTATACGCAGATGCAGCACATTGCGCGCCCCGGACACAGCGATTATCCCGCTTTTTGTAAATATCACGGTTATGCGGATGTCCGCGGCGGCGGGCATTTCAGCGGACGGATCACGGCGGCACTGGTTGCCGCGGGCGCTATTGTGTACGACGCGCTGGAGCAGAAGGGAATCCGGATCGGAACCCACCTTTCCCGTTGCGCGGGGGTGGATGACTTGGCGTTTGATACGGCAGAGATGGCAGCACAGGCAGAGGCGTTGCGGCATTCTGCTTTCCCAACACTTTCTTCACAGGCAGGGGAGCAGATGCGCGCACAGATTCTGTGTGCGCGTGCGGATGGCGACAGTGTAGGCGGCATTGCGGAAACGGTGGTTCTCGGATTGCCTGCCGGGCTCGGCGAGCCGTGGTTTGACACGGTCGAGGGAATGCTATCGCACGGACTGTTCTCCGTTCCTGCCGTGAAGGGGGTTGAATTCGGCTTGGGATTTGCACTCGCGGATTTGCGCGGCAGTGTGTCGAACGACCCTTACCGGGTGTGCGGCGACAAAATACAAACAGACGGAAACAAAAACGGTGGTATCGGGGGCGGAATTACCAACGGAATGCCGCTTGTGTTCCGATGTGCGATCAAACCGACGCCTTCCATCGCACAACCGCAGGAAACCGTTGATTTTCGCGCGAACGAGAATGTGACATTGCGCATTTCCGGACGGCATGATCCCTGCATTGCGCCGCGCGCATGTCCCGTCATTGATGCAATCACCGCGCTGACGGTTGCGGATCTGCTCCTGATGCGTCTGGGAGATGACGCGCTGGGTCCCGGGGAGGTGCGGTGATGGGATGGGAAGAAGTCCGGTACGGATGTATCGGCGAGCACCTTGGGCACAGCTTTTCGCGTGAAATTCACACGATGCTCGGTGATTACGATTACCGCCTTTGCGAGCTTGCGCCAGAGGAAGTGGAATCTTTTCTGCTTGCCAAAAAATTTTGCGGAATCAATGTGACGATTCCCTATAAACAGACCGTAATCCCTTATCTGGATGAGGTGGATCCGGCGGCACGCAGGATCGGCGCCGTCAATACGGTGCTGCACAAAAATGGGAAACTGATCGGTTACAATACGGACTATTACGGAATGCGGGCATTGCTTTTGCGGGCAGGCATCGATCTGCGCGGACAACAGGTCGCGATTCTCGGGAGCGGCGGAACCAGTGCGACTGCGTGGGCTGTGGCACAGGATGCGGGCGCCGCGGGGATTGTTCGTGTGTCCAGGCATCCGAAAAAAGAAGGCGACGAGATCGGATACGCGGAACTGTACCGGCGGGCGGACCGGATCGGCGCGATTATCAATACGACACCGGTGGGAATGTTCCCGCACGAGGAGGAATTGGCAGTGGATCCGACGGCGTTTGCACATCTGTGCGGCGTTGCGGACGCTGTATATCATCCGCTTTGCACGAGTCTGGTATGCCGCGCCGCGGCAATGGAAATTCCGGCAACCGGCGGGTTATATATGCTGGTGGCGCAGGCGGCAAAGGCGGCGGAGTTGTTTTTTGATGATTTGTCCATGACGGAAAAAACAGAAGCCGTTTTTCAAAGGATTTTATGGCAAAAACAGAATATCGTGCTGATCGGTATGCCGGGAAGTGGGAAAAGTACGCTGGGCAGGCGGATTGCGGATCTGACCGGAAAAGCATTCTATGACAGCGATGCGCTGATTGAGGCGCGCACCGGTATGACGTGCGGCGCTTATCTGGAAACCCGGGGAGAGGAGGCATTCCGTTTGGAGGAAACGGCGGTTTTGCGGGAGGTTTCCCAAAAAAGCGGCTGCGTGATTGCGACCGGCGGGGGTGCGGTGACGCGGCGTGAAAATACGGACATGCTGATGCGCAACGGTGTGACGGTATTTCTTGACCGTCCGCTTGCGGACATCCGTCCGACGGCGGAACGCCCGCTGACGCGGAACCGGGAGCTGTTGGAGCGCAAATACGCGGTGCGTGAACCGCTGTACCGCGAAGCGGCGGACGTGATTTTCCTGGTATACGGGTCCCCGGAGGAAGCCGCAGGAAGATTGTTGGAAACTTTGCGCCGGACACCGGAAAAGGGAGGAAATGTGATATGCGGAAAATATTGATTCTGAACGGACCCAACCTGAATCTGCTCGGGTTACGGGAGCCGGAAATTTACGGCAGAGAGACATACGATTCGCTCTGTGAGAAGATTCGCAGCCATGCCGTTCAACGGGGCGTGGAGGTTTCCTTTTATCAGTCCAATCATGAGGGAAGCCTGGTGGATGCCATTCAGGATGCCTATGGGAAATACGACGGCATTGTTTTCAATCCGGCGGCATACACACATACCTCCGTCGCGCTGCAGGATGCCCTGAAAGCGGTCGGCATTCCTACGGTCGAGGTGCATATTTCGGATGTGGACGCACGGGAAGATTTCCGCCGTGTGAGCTATGTGCGGGCGGCGTGTATTGCCTGTATCAAGGGACACGGATTTGCGGGATACTGCGAGGCGGTGGATCTGTTGCTTGCGCAGGAGGAGCCTTCCGTATGAGAATTGTAATCAGGCAGAGCGTTCCGCACGGAACCGTGCAGATTCCCGCATCCAAAAGTATTGCGCATCGGTATCTGATTGCCGCGGCGTTTTCTGCGGGGCACACCGTCATCCACGGTCTGCCGGACAATGCGGACATCCGCGCAACGCTTGATTGTCTGCGAAAAATGGGCGCGCGGATTCTGCTTTGCGGAGAAACTGCAAAGGTAGATGGCATCCGGATAGGCGATATTCCGGATGGAATTGCCGTCGACTGTCACGAGAGCGGTACAACGCTTCGGCTTCTTTTGCCGTTTGCCATGGTGTCCGGCAAACGGATCACTTTCAAAGGGGCAGAGCGTCTGTTTGCGCGTCCGCTGTCCGTTTATGAGGATATTTGCCGCGCGCAGGAGATGCTCTGGCAGAAGCGCGCGGACAGCGTTACGGTCGGGGGGATGTTGCACGCGGATACGTTTCGTTTTCCCGGAAATATCAGCAGTCAGTTTGTGTCCGGTCTTTTGCTGGCATTGCCGCACCTGGGGGCGGAAAGTACGGTTTTGCTGACATCTGCCGTTGAGAGCGCATCCTATATCGGGCTGACGCTTGCGGCGCTGAACCGTTTCGGGTATCGGGTAAAAGCGGACGGGATACAGAGTTACCGGATTCCGGGCGGACAAACCGGATGCGGTGCCGGAGACCTGACGGTTCCGACCGACCAGTCTGCGGCAGCCTTTTTCGGCGCGATGCAGACACTGGGAGGTGAAGTGCGCTTGGCGCATTTCTGCGATGACGGTATGCAGGGGGATCGCGTCTGGAAGTCCTATATTGAACAGCTTTGCGCAGAAAACTGTGTGCTGTCCGTAGCGGATTGCCCGGATCTTGCGCCGGTTCTGATGGTGGTGGCTGCATTGCATCATGGTTGTACGCTTCTTGACACGGCACGCCTGCGCTTCAAAGAAAGCGATCGCGGAGCGGTGATGGCGCAGGAACTGGAAAAATGCGGCGTGCGGGTGGTTGTAGAGGAAAACAGCATTGACGTCAGCGGGGGGGCTTTACATGCACCTGCTGTACCGATCTGCGCCCACAACGATCACCGGATTGCGATGTCGCTTGCCGTTCTGCTCTGCCGGACGGGGGGAGTTATTGACGGTGCGGAGTGCGTTGCAAAGAGTATGCCGGAATTCTGGCAAATGCTGCAGGCATTAGAGGTGGATCTGCATACAGAGAGGGATTCGGAAGCATGAAAACAAAAACAGAATTGAAACTGAAAAAACTGGATAACCGTGCCCATGTCCTGATTGTGGGTCTGGGACTGATCGGTGGGAGTTACGCAAAGGCACTGAGTAAACGTGGCTTTGCGGTAAATGCCATTACGGCACAACAGGCTGATATTGACTACGCTGTAAAGGAAGGCTTTTTGCGGGAGGGCTCTGTGCAGGTCAGCGAACAGATGCTGGCATGGGCGGATCTTGTGGTACTTGCGCTTTACCCGCATACACTGATCGACTGGGTGGAACAATACCGACAGCTGTTGACCCCGGGCACGCTTGTGACGGATGTCACCGGCGTTAAGGGGAGCATTGTGGACCGTGTGCAGGATCTGATGCCGGACGGTGTGGAATTCATTGCCGCACACCCCATGGCTGGACGGGAAAAAAGCGGCGTAGCCAACAGCGATGACCGCGTCTTTCACGGTGCAAACTATATTGTGGTTCCGACTGCCCGCAATACGCCGGATGCGATTTCCGTTTGCGTACAGTTGGGGGAAGCGTTGGGATTTCACCGGATCAGCCGGTTGAGCGCAGAGGAGCACGACAGAATGATTGCCTTCCTTTCCCAGTTGACGCACTGTATTGCCGTTTCTCTGATGTGTGCCAATGAGCAACCGGGCATGGAGGTATACACCGGCGATTCTTTCCGCGATCTGACGCGGATTGCCCGGATCAACGATGAAATGTGGAGTGAGCTTTTCCTTTGGAACCGCGAGGCGCTCTTGGAGGAAATGGACCGTTTTTCTGCAGCGTTTGCGCATCTGCGCAAGGCACTGGAGGACGGGGACAGGGACGAGATGCGGCGGATGATGCGCCTCTCCGGGGAACGCCGGGAGAAATTTGACAAGCCGACGGTGGAAACCATCGTCAATGAAAATGATGATGCCAAAGAATAGGGGGAATACCGATATGAATATGAAGTTTTACAGAAAATTGCCGATCCCGCAGGAGGTCAAGGCGGAGTATCCGGTCACACCGGAAATGGCTGCGGTCAAGGAGGCAAGGGATCGGGAAATCCGTTCCATTTTCACAGGGGAGAGCAACCGGTTTATTCTGGTGATCGGTCCCTGTTCCGCGGACAAGAGCGAGTCGGTTCTGGAGTACATCGGGCGATTGAAGCGCGTTGCGGATCAGGTGCAGGATAAGATCATTGTGATCCCCCGTATTTATACCAATAAGCCGCGCACGACCGGTGACGGGTACAAGGGAATGCTCCATCAGCCGGATCCGAACGGACATCCGGATATGCTGCGCGGCATTGTGGCAATCCGGCAATTGCATATGAGCGCACTGCGCGACTACGGAATGTCCAGCGCGGATGAAATGCTGTATCCGGACAACCACCGGTATCTGTCCGATTTGCTTTCATATGTCGCCGTGGGAGCGCGCAGTGTGGAAAATCAGCAGCACCGTTTGACGGCAAGCGGACTGGATATCCCGGTCGGGCTGAAAAATCCGACGGGCGGGGATTTGTCCGTTATGATGAATGCCGTCACGGCGGCACATCATCCGCATACGTTTATTTACCGCGGATGGGAAGTGGAAAGCACCGGAAACCCGTTGGCGCATGCCATTTTGCGCGGTTATCAGACCACCGACGGGAAAACGGTGTCCAATTACCATTATGAGGATCTGTTGCATCTGCACGAGCTGTACGCCAAGTCGGGATTGGAGAATCCGGCGGTGATTGTGGATACCAATCACGCCAATTCCGGGAAAAAGTACGAGGAGCAGATCCGCATTGCGCACGACGTTTTGCATTCCATGCGCCAGAATCCCGATATACGCCGGTTGTGTAAGGGATTGATGATCGAAAGCTATCTGATTGACGGAAATCAGAAGACGGACGGCGATGTGTACGGTCAGTCCATTACGGATCCCTGCCTCGGATGGGAAAAGACCGAGCGGCTGATTTTTGAAATTGCAGACCGGTTATAATAAGTACAGGAAACAACGATAGCGGGAGAAGAAGGAGAAGAGAAGATGTGTACTGCGATTTCCTGGAAAAACGATGATTTTTATATGGGGCGGACGCTGGATTACGAGTGTTCCTACGGGGAAGAGATTACGTTTACGCCGCGGCAATATCCGTTCCGGTTCCGGTATGACGGTGAACTTTCCGCACACTATGCGTTGCTCGGAACCGCACATGTGGCACAGGATTACCCGCTTTATTACGATGCCGTCAATGAATGCGGATTGGGAATGGCTGGGCTGAATTTTGTCGGAAATGCGGTGTACGCTCCGGTATGTGCGGGGAAACGGAACGTTGCGCAGTTTGAGCTGATTCCGTTTATCCTGTCCCAATGTGCGACGCTGACCGAGGCACGGGGACTGCTTCAGACCATCAATCTGACCGGCGATCCGTTTTCTGCGCAGTTTCCGACGGCATCTCTGCACTGGATGATCGGGGACCGTTCCGGTACGATGGTTTTGGAATCCATGCGGGACGGATTGCACGTTTACGACAATCCTGCCGGTGTACTGACCAATAACCCGCCCTTTGATTGGCAGATGACCAATCTTTCCAACTACATGGCGCTTTCTCCCGCGCAGCCGGAGCAGCGTCTGGGGAGCGGATCCGATCTGCGTCTTGCGGCTTACAGCCGCGGCATGGGAGCGCTTGGATTGCCGGGCGATCTTTCTTCCGCATCCCGCTTTGTGCGGGCGGCATTTTCCCGTGCAAACGCGCTTGCACCGCAAACGGAGGCGTCCAGCGTTGTGCAGATGTTCCATTTGTTCGGAACGGTGGAACAGATACGCGGATGCTGCGAGGTGGAAAAGGGGAAGTACGAAATCACCATTTATACCGGCTTGTGGAACGCCGATAAGGGTATTTATTATTATACCACCTACGAAAATTCGCAGGTGCATGCGCTGGATATGCACCGGGAAAACGCCGAGGGCAACGCACTGGTGCGCTACCCGATGCAGAGGAACGGTGATTTTTGTCTGCAGAATCAATAAAAAATACCGGATGCTTGCCGATTGAGGGCATCCGATATGATATAATCGAACGTTCCAGTTAATGACAAAAGAGGATAAAGCGAATGAAGATGGGAAATGAGTATGCACACAACAGCAGGCGAGGGGGATTGTACGAGGGTGAATATTACCTGAAAGCCGGTGGAAGTCCCGATATATACCGATCACAAGGCCCGGACGGAGAAAAAGGAGAATGAAAAAACGAGAATGAAAAAACGAATATGGTGCATGCTGCTTTTCGCGCTTTGTTTGGTTTTGTTTCCGATCCCCATGCAGGCTTGGGCGGCAGGAACCGATACCGGATTGCACACGTACTGCGTTTGCGGCGGTTGTCAGAAATATTTTGCCGATGAAGGGGAAAGAACGAAATCACAAAAGAGGATACCGTGATTGCACTGCTTTTGCCGGCGATTATAACGGACGGAGATCTCCAGTGGACCAAGGGAAGCAAGGAGGGACTGGCGGTGAAGTCCAGCGGCTCCCCGGAGGGTGGCGTGACTGTTTTGGTGGACGGAAAGGAGCTCGGCAGTGAGCACTATCAGTCGGAGGGTGTCACGATCACGGCGGACTATTTGGAGACACTGTCGGAGGGAACGCATCGGCTGACGATTCGGTCCGCGGGCGGCGATGCGAATGCTGATTTTACAGTGAATGCCCCGGATCATACGTTGACAATCGTCATTGTATCCGTCATCTGTGTTCTCAGCCTCGTAAGTGCCGGATTGGTTTACGTGTTCATCATTCGCAAAAGAAAGAATCGATAATTTTTACAAAAACACACAGGGTGTGGTGCCATGGCACCACACCCTGTGTGTCTGAAAAAATGGGGTTATTTTTTCTGCTTTGCGAGAAAGGCGGAAACTGTCGCCAGTTGCGCCGCGACGGACTCCGGTCCGGTTCCGCCGGATGAAATGCGCTTTTCGATGCAGTTTTCCAGTCGGATCTCATCGTACACATCTTCCGAAAAGTGCCCGTCATAGGTTTGCAGAACCTCCAGCGGCAGATCTTCCGGCACCGCATGGTTTGCAATGCAGTCGTGGATGATCCGACCGACCGTTTTGTAGGCGGAACGGAAGGGAACGCCGCGTTTGGTCAGGTAATCCGCAAGATCCGTTGCGTTGATAAAGCCTCTTTGTGCCGCGGCGTACATCACATCCGGATGAAATACGGCGGTACGGATCATCGGCGTCATGATTCCGAGACATGCGGACACGGTGTCGACCGCATCAAAGACGGACTCTTTGTCCTCCTGCATGTCCTTGTTATAAGCAAGGGGAAGGCCCTTGAGCATTGTTAAGGTTCCCATCAGATCTCCGTATACGCGTCCGGTTTTGCCGCGGATCAGTTCTGCCATATCGGCATTTTTCTTTTGCGGCATAATGCTGGACCCGGTCGTGTAGGCATCATCCAATGTCACATAACCAAATTCCCAACTGGACCAGAGCAAAAGCTCCTCGGAAAGGCGCGATAGATGCATTTGCAGAATGGAGCAGGCGCTCAGAAGCTCCACACAAAAGTCGCGGTCGGACACGCCGTCCAGGCTGTTTTCCGTGGGACCGTCGAATTCCAGCATTGCGGCGGTCATATGGCGGTCAATCGGGTAGGTCGTTCCCGCCAGAGCACAACTGCCGAGCGGAGAGCGGTTCATCCGCTTGCAGGTATCCTCCAGGCGCCCGTCGTCGCGTATCAGCATGAAAACATAGGCAAGCAGATGCTGCGCCAAGACAATCGGCTGTGCGCGCTGAAGATGGGTATATCCGGGCATGACCGTGCGGGTATGGGCTTTTGCCTGTGTGTACAGCGCCTCAATCAGCGCATGATTCTGCGCGCGGATTTTTGTAATGCTGTCTCGCAGGGTCATGCGCAGGTCCAGCGCAACCTGGTCATTCCGGCTGCGCGCCGTATGCAACCGTTTGCCTGCATCGCCGATGCGGGAGGTCAGCACGCTTTCAATAAACATATGGATGTCCTCGGCTGCCGGGTCGATTTGCAGCGTGCCGTTCTCTAAGTCGTGCAGAATGCCTTCCAGTCCCTCGACGATTGTGTCCGCATCCGCGTCGGACAGGATGTGCTTTGCGGCAAGCATGGTTGCGTGCGCCATGGACCCTTTGATGTCCTGGGCATACATCCGTGCGTCAAAACGAATCGAAGAATTGAAATCATCCGCCGCCCGGTCGGTTGCACCGTCTGTGCGTCCTGCCCACATTTTTTCCATATTACTGCTCCTTATTTCTGTTCGTTCTTCTTTTTGACTGCGGCACCGACGCTGATCGGCAGACCGTACAGGTTGATGAAGCCTGCGGAATCCTTCTGGTCGTAGACATGATCCTCACCGAAGGTTGCGATTTCCTCCGAATAGAGGGACCAGTCACTCCATGCGCCGGCTTTGATGATATTTCCTTTATACAGCTTCAGGCGGACTTTTCCGGTGACATGCTCCTGCGTTTTGTCAACAAATGCGGACAGCGCCTCGCGCAAGGGGGTGTACCACTGACCGTTGTATACCAGTTCCGCAAAGGTGATGGAAAGCTCTGCCTTCTTGTGCATGGTCATTTTGTCCAGACACAGCGTTTCCAGATAGTCATGCGCGGCGTAGAGAATCTCACCGCCGGGCGTTTCGTAAACACCGCGGCACTTCATGCCGACCAGACGGTTTTCCACGATATCAAGAATTCCGATGCCGTTTTTGCCGCCGAGTTCATTCAAAGCAAGGATGATCTCCTTTGCCGACATTTTCTGACCGTTCAGGGCAACCGGAATACCAGCCTCGAATTCCAGCTCCATATAAGTCGGGGTGTCGGGGGCATCCAGCGGGGATACGCCCATCTCGAGGAATCCTTTCTTTTCATAGGTCGGCTCGTTGCCGGCGTCCTCCAGGTCCAATCCTTCATGGGAGAGGTGCCACAGGTTTTTATCCTTGGAATAGTTGGTTTCCCGGCTGATTTTCAGCGGGACATGATGCGCTTCCGCATAGGCGATTTCTTCCTCACGGGATTTGATTTCCCATTCACGCCACGGCGCGATGATAGCCATGCCGGGGGCAAACGCTTTGATTGCAAGTTCAAAACGAACCTGGTCATTTCCTTTTCCCGTACAGCCGTGACAGATGGCATCCGCGCCCTCGGCAACCGCAATCTCCGCCAGACGCTTTGCAATGACTGGGCGTGCAAGGGAAGTGCCCAACAGGTAGCCCTCGTACCGTGCCCCTGCTTTGACGGCGGGAATGATGCACTCGTTGACAAATTCATCGGTCAGATCCTCCACATACAGCTTGGAGGCGCCGCTTTTCAGTGCTTTTTCTTCAAGCCCCTCCAACTCGTCTGCCTGACCGACATTGCCGGAGACGGCGATAATTTCGGGGTTATTATAGTTTTCTTTCAGCCAGGGAATAATCACAGAGGTGTCCAGTCCGCCGGAATAGGCAAGTACGATTTTTTTAATATTTTCTTTTTTCATTTTAAGTACACTCCGTTTACGGTTTGATTTTGATGCTATAATTATACATCAACAGGAATAAATATGCAATAGCTTTTTAAAAAAAATGAAAAATCGGCGACTTGATCAAATGAAAATGAAATGAATCGCGTTTTGTTCAACAAATCAACTGATTTTTAATGTATATTCTTGCTGAAAATGAATAAATATGCGAATCGAACGGCTGAAATCGCTCTTGCAGGGATCGGACGGTTCCCAAAGGGCCTGGAAAGCGACAGGAAAAACGGGTGCGCCGACGCCCCTGACGGGAGTTGACGCACCTTGTCTTTATGCTTTTTTATGGGTTGTCCTGTGCAAACCGTTCCCGGTCGATCCACAGCCCCAGGGCGGGGTTGGGGATAAAGTAAATTTCTTCGCCGTCCGGCAGGGTGTTGTAACCAGCGGTCAGACGTGCGGGATTGTAACGCGCCGTCATTTGCACAATGTCGGCGGCGTTGTATCCGACGTCACGGATATTCGCGCACATGGACTCCGGAACCGCGTAGGTGATACGGAAACGGTCGTCCGAAGAGCCGTGGATCAGATGCGCGGCGGCTCCCATATTCTGCCGCAGGTCGCCGCATGCGGGGTCTTCAAAGAGGGAGAGCGTGTGTAATCTGCCGCGATAACCGTACTTTCGGATCAGGGCGTCCACCGCAGGGTCTTCTCCGAAACCGACAAGCCCCGGGGCAAGGATGATCAGTTCGCCGCCGTCGGCAATTGCCATCCGTGTGCGGTAGATTGCTTTATTGCCAAGCCAGGTTGTATGGAATTCTTCGGGATCCAGATAAGCCACGCATTTTTGGATTCCGTGTGGCACAAAGTCGATATTTTTCTCCTGTGACAATGCAATTGCTGCCTCCAGGCATGCCCGTCCTTCGCCGATAAACAGCCCGTGCATACGGGAGATTCCTGTGGGGGCAGTACAGACGGTCAGTACGAAAAGAACCGGAACGGACAGAGCAGAGAGCAGAAAATGCGTGAAGGCATAATCGAACAGGGCGCGCACCGGGCCGTGATCTTTGCCCATGATACGCTCCATACCATACACGGCACCGACCATATGGCTTTTGTTGATCATTTCGCTGCCGCCAACACCGACAAAGAGATTTTTCGCGTGATTTGCCATGCCGATGACCTCATGCGGGACGACCTGTCCAGGTGAGATGATCAGATCATAGGCGGGATCAAGCAGACGACGGTTGATTTCAACGGCAATCGGATCATGCCAAAGACAGTCTGTGACCGAGGAGAGAAAATCACCCGGCACTTCGCCGATGCGCGTGACATCTTCCCGCCAGCGGTGCACAAGGAAACGGTCATGGGGAATGTCGCCGAACATTTTGTCTGTTTGTGCGTTGGTCATGGCGACATGCGTTCCCAGTGCGGGCATAACGTCGACTGTCGCCCCCATTTCGGTCAAAAGATGGTAATATAGATTGGTGATCAGACCTGCACCGGAGTGAAAACGGGTAAAATCGGGCGGAAGAATCAGGACCCGTCGCAGTGTTCTTCCGGCAAGCGATGCCGCAAGTGCCTGACGGACGGTATCGGTGTCCAGACCGTTCCCACTGTTGTCGGTGCGGTAAATATCGGAAAATGTGTGCATAGAGCCCTCCTACACCTGATAGACAGTGGAAGCAATGTCACCGCCATGACCGGTCCAGTCGGTATGGAAGAACTGCCCGCGCGGCGCGTCGGTGCGCTCGTAGGTGTGAGCGCCGAAGTAGTCGCGCTGTGCCTGCAAAAGATTTGCGGGTAGGCGGGCAGTGCGCAGACCGTCAAAATAGGCAAGTGCCGCGCTCATTGCGGGCACGGGAATGCCGTTTGTAACCGCAAAGGCAACCGTCCGCCGCCAGGCAGGCAGTGCGGCTTTGATCTGTGCGGCAAAATAGTCATCGCACAGAAGGTTTTCCAGTGCCGGATTCCGCTCAAACGCTTCCTTGATTTTTTGCAGGAAAACACTGCGGATGATACAGCCGCCGCGCCACATCAGCGCGATTCCGCCATAATTGAGGTTCCAGCCGTAGGTTTTAGCGGCACTGCGCAAAAGAGCGTACCCCTGCGCGTAGGATACCATCTTACTGGCATACAGCGCCAGCCGCAGATCCTCGCAGAATGCGTCCCGGTTTTCCGGCGGCAGAATCGGCGTCTCTTGCGGAAACATCTGTGCTGTGTGCACGCGTTCTTCTTTCTGTGCCGACAGACAGCGGGCGAAAACCGCCTCGCCGATCAGGGTCAGCGGCGTTCCCTCATCCAGTGCAGAAATAACCGCCCACTTGCCGGTGCCCTTTTGCCCCGCAGTGTCCAGAATGCGGTCCAGTGTTGCGCTCCCGTCTGCTTCTTTGTGCGCAAGGATGTCCGCTGTGATGCCGATCAGATAGCTGTCCAGTTCGGTTTTGTTCCAACTGTCAAAAACCGCATGCATCCGGTCGTTGTCCAGTGCCGCGCCGTCATGCATCAGTTGGTAGCTTTCGCAGATCAGCTGCATGTCGCCGTATTCGATTCCGTTGTGCACCATCTTGACAAAGTGTCCGGCACCGCCTTCTCCGACCCAGTCACAGCAGGGGGAGCCGTCCTCTACCTTGGCACAGATGGCTTGCAGGATGGGGCGCACCCGCTTCCAGGCGGGATAGGAACCGCCCGGCATCATACTGGGACCGTGCAGTGCTCCTTCTTCGCCGCCGGAAACCCCGGTGCCGATGTAGTACATGCCACACGCTTCCACCTTTTTTGTCCGCCGTGCCGTATCGCCGAAGTAGCTGTTGCCGCCGTCGATCAGAATATCCCCGGGGGAGAGCAGGGGCAGCAGACGGTCGATCATCTCATCGACCGGTGCGCCTGCGCGGATCATCATAAAGAGGACGCGCGGGGTTTTGAGTGATGCAATCAGGGCGGGCAGATCCGTGAAGGCAACAAGGTTTTTGCTCTGTGCGTGTTCCTGCATAAACTGTTCAGTCATTTCCGGTTCGCGGTTCCAGACCGCAACCGTATAGCCATGGGATTCCATATTGCGCGCAAGATTGGAACCCATGACTGCCAATCCGATCATGCCGATATCCGCCGGAAGATGCTGTGTGTTCATACGCATATCCATTCCTTTCTTTTGCCTGTTACCGTTGGACGCGGGCGTTTCCCGCATAGATGCTGAAAAGCTGTGCCTCGTCCGCCGGCTCGGCATAATCGTTCAGGGAAGAAGCGGCAAGGACGCCGCAGCTCCAGCCGAATTCCAGACATTTTTGTGCGTCCCAGCCCTTGCTGATGCCGTAGAGCAGTCCGCCGGTGAAGCCGTCGCCGCCGCCGATGCGGTCCATTACCCGGATCGGGCGGGGCATTTCCCGGTAAATCTGCCCGTCTGCAAGCAGAATCGCACCCCACAGATGTTCGTTGGCATTCAGCACCTGTCGCAGTGTGGTGGCGAACACGCTGACCTGCGGGTAGGCAGCCTGCGCACGGCGGATCATGCCGACAAAACCGTCAATCTTTCCTTCCAGCCCCTCGCCGCCGGTTGCAGGACCCTCCAATCCGAGGCAGAGCTGAAAGTCTTCCTCATTGCCGACCAGAATATCGGCAAGGGACGCAATGCTGCGAAAGGCGCTGCGCAGTTCCTCCTCGCGCCCTTTCCAGAAGGTGGCGCGGTAATTGAGGTCAAAGCTGATCAGACTGCCGTTTTCTTTGGCTTTTTTGGCAATGGCAAGGCAGGCTGCAGTGGTTTCCTCGCTCATGGCGGCGATCAGTCCGGACAGGTGCAGAATGCCCACGCCGTCGCGGACAAAGATGCGGTCAAGGTCGAAATCCGCGGCGCACAGGGTTCTGCCGATCTCGCCGGCACGGTCATTCCATACCCGCGGCGCACGCAGACCGAATCCGCTGTCCGCGATGTTGAACTGGTGCCGGTATCCCCAGGGACCTCCCTGCGGCACTTCAATGTCGGTGTAATCGATCCCGCGCTTGCGCAGTTCTCCTTTAATAAAGGCGGCAATCGGACTGCCTGCAACGAATTTTGTCATGGCAAGGCAGGGAAGCCCCAGGGAGGAGGCAACATTCAGCACGTTGGTTTCCGCACTGGTTGCCTGCATATAAAAACGGTTACTGTTCTGCACTGCCATCCGATCTTCGGGAGTGATCCGCACCCCCATGCTGGTGGCGCAGGCAAGGCTGTAATGCCGGTCGGGTTTTATTGTTTTCAGCACTGTGGAATCTCCTTTACGGTCTTTTCTGTGTTTTTTATTTCCTCCATCATACCACACGGCGGTCTTTTTTGCAAGAGAAAACGGTACATTCAACGGAAGAAATATGCAATGATACCGGTTTTGTGACCGGAAGCAAAGCAATGTGACGGATACATCGGGTTTGCGACGGTCTGCAGGTGCATTTTTGTGCGATACGTGCAAAAAATAGGTGTGATTTGTCGGAAAATGGTTGACAGAAACCAATCCATCTGTTACAATGGTGTGTACGGAAGAACCGAATTACAAGTGAAAGATTTGGAGGACAGATAGGATGAAAGGATTTTACAGAGCAATGATGCTGTTACTGGTATTTTGCCTGTGCGGAGCGGTCATTGTGGGGTGCGGCGGCGACGGTACCACGGAAACGACCGGTGAAGAGACAACTGCGGCAGGGACCGAGGACGGAAGCGACGTGACGACCGCGCCCGGGACGGAAACCGAGCGGAACACGGAAGGGGAGACGACAACGGACACGGAGGAGGTTACAACCGGTCTCAGTGATGCGGAAATCAAAAAGCAGAAAATGGACGCCATCCGTGCCAATACAACGACGGCAATTTTGCCGATCGGCGGTTGGTCTACACCCGCTTCAGCACTGCGCGACCATAATACGACAGCGGGCAATTACGCCAAGCAATTTCAAAAGCTCGCCGACGCCGGAATCGGATTTATGATCACCCTGGAGGAGTGGAGCTCTCCCACCTGGTCGCTGGAGTCTCTGAAGGCAGCAAAAGCCGCCGGGATGAAGCTCTACTACAATGCCGCCGGGCAGGAACTGGAGTATACGAAAGAAAAGCTTGAAAAAATTCTTGCGTCCGAGGACGCGGATGCTTTTGCCGGCGTTTATGTGATGGATGAGCCGAACAAGGATCAGTTGGACGGACTTGCAACGCTGACCAAGGGGATCCGTGACTTCCTCAAGGAGAAAGGAAGAGAGGATATTCCCGTATTCTCCAACCTGCTGCCTACCTATGCCGGTACTGCCGCAACGGGGGATTATTTGACTTACATCAGAGATTATGCGCAGAAAACAAAGCCGAGCTATCTGCTCTTTGACTATTATCCTTATGGCAAGGGCGGAGAAAATCTGAACGGAATGATGGGGGATCTTGCCGCATTCCGGAAGGTGGCAAACGAAACCGGTATTCCGATGTTTCCTTATGTGCAGTCCTCCGGCAGCAATACGATGGCGGAGCCGACCGAAAATCAGTTGCTTGCAAACGCACATATCAACCTGGCGTTCGGTTCAAAGGGAATTCTGTATTTCCTTCTCTGCGAACATTACGAGGGATGGGAATATACCAATATTCTGAAAGCGGACGGCAAAACAACGCGCCAGTACACGAGAGTGCAGTCGGTCAACAAAAAGCTGCAGGGCATGCAGGGGGTGTTCCTCTCTTACGAGAACCAGGGTATGATGGTCTTCGAAAATGATAAAGCGAAGGCGAATATTACCAAGTACGGGGATGAACTGGTGCTGGAGAGCTACGCAGGGCTGAAGGATGCCGCTGTTTCAAAGGGGAACGGTGTGCTGATCGGTTGTTTCCGGAATCAGGACGGACAGGAGGCACTGTATGTTGTCAACTGCGACACCAAGCGTAACACGAGCGTAACTTTGACCTTTGATCACGCCGTTGAAGCCGCACTTTGGGGTTATGAGGGACTTGAAGATCTTCTGGAAGGGGAAACACTGACGCTTCCGTTGGATCGCGGTCAGGGTGTTTTCCTGGTACTGCAGAAAGATGCGGGAAATTGATTCGCATTGAGCGGTGAAAATGTTGTGTTTTCTTATCTAAAAATGAAACGATCGGAGATACCGGGGCAGGCGTTTGCCCCGGTATCTTTGTGGCAAGTACCACGAACGCCCTTTGTCCTGTATGAGGGGAATCTATTGACAATGTAACAATTTTGTGCTAAAATGAGTATGAGAAACGGCAGGAGGTGGGACAATGAAGAAGTATATACTGGCGTTGGACGAAGGGACGACCAGCGCGCGCAGTATTCTGTTTGACGCGGACTTCCGGATTGTCAGCATGGCGCAGCAGGAAATCCCGCAGATTTATCCGAAACCGGGTTGGGTAGAACAGGATCCGATGCGCATTTATGCGGGACAATATGCCTCCATGACCGAGTGCATTGCAAAAAGCGGCGTCAATCCGGAAGAAATTGCGGCGATCGGAATCACAAATCAGCGTGAAACGACGGTTTTGTGGAACCGGTATACGGGAAAACCGATCGGAAATGCCATCGTCTGGCAATGCAGACGTACAGCGCCGCTTTGTGAACAACTGGACGCACAAGGGTATACGGATGCCATTGCCGAGGCAACCGGTTTGCGTTTGGATGCATATTTCAGTGCCACCAAGATCAGATGGATGCTGGATCATGTGCCGGGTGCGCGGGAGTCGGCAGAAAAGGGGGAATTGCTGTTCGGAACGGTGGATACCTGGCTGCTTTGGAAGCTGACCGGCGGCGCAGTGCATGCGACTGATCGGACCAATGCCTCCCGCACCATGCTTTACAACATCAACACGCTGTCATGGGATAAAAATCTTTTGCGCCTTCTGGGTATTCCGGAGGGAATTTTGCCAAATGTACACGCAAGTGGGGATTTTTACGGCTATACGGAGCTGATGGGAGCGCATTTGCCGGTGTGCGGCATTGCGGGAGATCAGCAGGCGGCACTGTTCGGACAATGCTGTTTTGCGCCGGGAGATGTCAAGAATACCTACGGAACCGGATGCTTTCTGCTGGCGAACACCGGGGCGGAACGGGTGGTCAGTAAAAACGGATTGATTACCACGTTTGCCGCAACGTGTCAGGATGAACCGGTTGAATATGCATTGGAGGGCAGCGTCTTTGTGGGAGGCGCGGTGATCCAGTGGCTCAGAGATGAGCTGCGCCTGATTTCGGACGCGGCAGACAGCGAGTATTTTGCAGGGAAGGCGAAAGACAGCGGCGGTGTGTACGTTGTCCCTGCGTTTTCCGGCATGGGGGCACCCTATTGGGATATGCACGCGCGCGGCGCAATTTTCGGGCTGACGCGCGGTACGGGCAGCCGTCATATCATCCGTGCAGCCTTAGAGTCGATTGCATACCAGACCCAGGATCTGATTGCGGCAATGCAGAGGGATTTCGGTCATGCGCTTGGAACGTTGCGGGCAGACGGCGGCGCGGCGTCGAATGCGGTTCTGATGCAATTTCAGTCCGATATTTCCGCTCTTCCGGTCTTTTGTCCCGCATGTACTGAGGCAACGGCAAAGGGTGTTGCCGCTCTTGCAGGGCTGACATCCGGCTTTTTCCGTGACCGTGCGGAGATTGCCGCAAAATCCGCGGACGGAATAACGTATCACCCGCAGATGGCGGGCGTTGATCGTGAGAAACTGTTGAACGGATGGCACTGTGCAGTGCGTGCGTGCCGGGGCTTTGTGTAAAATGTCATTTTCCCTGTATGTGAGCGGGCATTTGCGGGGAGAAACAATGAATAGAAATGTAGGAATGGAGGAAATCTATTATGCCAGTCACCAAAGTTGAAAAAAAGATTTTGTCTGCGGACAAGGAGCATATGCTTGCCGGCGTCGTATATTTGCCGGAGGGAAAGCCGAAGGGGCTGTTCCATGTGGTTCACGGGATGTCGGAGCACATGGGCAGATACGATGATTTCATGCGAAAAATGGCTGAAGAGGGCTATGTTTGTTTCGGATATGACCATCTGGGGCACGGAAAAACCGCCAAGGATCCGGGAGAGTTCGGATATTTCGCCAAGAAAAACGGTTGGCTTTTGCTGCCGATGGATGTATGCAATTTCGGAAATGCCATGCGGATGGAGTACGGCGCGGATCTGCCGTATTATCTGATGGGACACAGTATGGGATCCTTCGTGGTGCGCGTCGCAGCCTTTTTGTATGTGGATCCGGACAAACTGGTCATCATGGGAACCGGCGGACCGAACCCGTTGACCAATTTGGGACTTGCACTGATCGGTTTTGTAAAGTTTTTCAAGGGCGATAAGTATATTTCTCCCTTGGTCCAGAAGCTGGCATTCGGTTCCTTTAATTCGCACTTCAAGGATGAACACAGCGGCAGCGCCTGGCTGACTACGACGCCGGAGATGCGGAAGAAGTATGAGGATGATCCCTATTCCGGATTCAAGTTTACGCTCAGCGCCATGGGAGATCTCTTGCGGCTCAATAAGTTTGCCAACTGCAGGAAATGGTTCTCCGGTATGCGCAAGGATCTGCCGATTCTGTTGGTTTCCGGAAGTGATGATCCGGTCGGCAACTATGGAAATGGTGTGCGTGCGGTGTATGAGAAACTGAAAAGTGCCGGAGCGGATGTCTGCATGAAGTTGTATGATGGATGCCGCCATGAGATTCTGAACGACCGTTGTGCCGATGAAGTGATTGCGGACATCAAGAACTTTTTGCAAGCGGAAAAAGCCTAAAAAGCCTGATTTAATATCGGAGCGGACAATATTCTGCGGAGCGTGTATTTCCGATCTGCTAAAAATGCGCCTGGGGGATTCCCCAAGCGCATTTTTTTGCATTATGAGCGGTCTTTTTTACGTTTTCCGCTCTGAACGGTGACGAACACGGCGGGAAGCAGTGTAAGCAGAATGCCGCATCCGAGTGCACTGCCGCATCCGTTGCCTTTTGCAGATGCATCGGTGGTATCGGCTGCCTTTGTTTCGCCGCCGGTTACGGTGGTGATGTCGGGGGCAGTGGTCAGTTCGGCAGTCGGTGCTTCGCTGGTCTCTTCAGCGGTCGAAGTGTCGCTTTCGGCGGTTTGCGTTGATTCATCGGGAACTTCCATACCGGCATATACTGCCGCTTCCTTGTAGGTCTTGAAAAGGGCAAGCTCTGCCACGCGGAGCTTGGTCCCCGGCTCAGAGCCGGTATCTCCGAAAAAGAAGGTTCCTCCCTTGAAGTCAGCGTACCAACCGGACTCATCCGACATATCAAACAACAGATATTGCCACTTTCCGTCACATGCAAATTCTTCGGTCAGCATCTGTCCGTAGTCAATGACATCGAAACCGGCGGTGTAATAGAAGAAATTGACCGAACCGCCTGCCAGTGCGCCGTCGGCGCGAATCGGCAGGACGAGGTAGCTGTATTCTTCACAGGTTTCCGTGTCGGGATCTTTTCCGAGGATCTTCATATATTTACTGAAAGAGAAGGTGAAACGGAACGGTTCCAGATTTTCCGTAGCGGACAGCTCCATGACCTCGCCTTTTTCCTCGTCCGTGACGTACTCTGCCGTACAGAACACCGTGGAAGAAATCAGGCTTTTGAAATTTCTATTGAATGTGACCTTTTCGGAAACGGCGCCGGTAATATCAATCTCCTCTTCCTGACCGACATCGGGGAAGACATACCCTGCAGGCAGGTCGCCGGTGCGGTAGAAAAAGAATTTGTCAAAGAAAAGGGATTTCATGTTGACATTGTCAAAGGTGCTTCCGAGATAGATTGTCAGAACGTTTTTTCCTTTGCGCAGATATGCAGTAATGCCGGTAACGTATTCCTCGTGCAGCTCCCCGTCGGGCACTTCACCGTAATTGCTTTCGATGTAGTATCTGCTCTCGCCATTGATGCTCAGCTCGGCGGATCTTGGCACGGAAGATCTGATTGCCATCAGTCCGATGCAGATTTCATAGGTGCCGTCACGGTCGACCTCAAATGGAAAACGCATGTAAGCGGATTGATAGTCGCCTTTGAGGTAGTAGTAATCAAATTCGTCTGCTACGTTGTGAAGACAACCGTTTCCGTCTTCGTCGTAAAGGTCTTCCAATTCAAACATGTCCTGATCCGTGCCAAAACGGGGCGGCAGATCGGTTGTTGCATTTTCCGACACGTCAACAATGGTGCCTTCTGCCGCATTTGTCGGAACAGTCAATACGGAGAAGAGCGCGAACAGCGTTGCTAGGGCAACCAGCAGGGAAATTGCGGATAAACGTTTTTTCATAGCCAGGCTCCTTTTTTATTTTTTTAAAAAATGGACGCAATAGGTGATTTCACATTTGTTTTAACACACACGATTTGTTTTCTTTTTTATAAACAAATAGTTGAAATTATCACATTTTATTTATTTTTGAAATTTGAGATAGTCCTCTGTAATGGCAATGCCGGCGGATGTGCCGATGCGATTCGCGCCGGCTGCAATCATGGCGGCGGCGTCCCGGTAGGAACGGATACCGCCGGAGGCTTTGACAAGTACATCGGGCGTGACGTTGGATTTCATAATGCGCACTGCCTCTTCCGTGGCAACACCACCGGTGAAGCCTGTGCAGGTTTTGACAAAGCGCGCGCCTGCCTCGCAGGACAGGACAGTCGCGATTGCGATTTCTTCCGGCGCCAGAAAGCCGGTTTCAAGGATCACCTTGACGATCTTTTGTGGAACAGCGTTTACGACAGCAGAAATATCGGCGCGGACTGCGTCGTACTTTTTCTCCTTCAGCCAACCGACATTGAGCACCATGTCGAATTCCGTACATCCGTCTGCAAGTGCTTTTTCTGCCTCCGCAACCTTGATTTGTGTGGTATTGCGCCCGAGCGGAAACCCGATGACGGTACAGACCGCCACGTCGGATCCCTCTAACAGGGACGCCGCAAGCGCCACATCACACGGATTGACGCAGACCGACGCAAAATCATAGTGCAGTGCTTCTTCGCACAGCCGGCGAATGTCCGCTTCCGTTGCGGTGGGTTTCAAATTGGTGTAATCGATATATTTGGAAAATTTCATGCGATATGCCTCTCTTTTTATGTGGGTATATTCTATCAAATGTTTTATGTGGGTATATTCTATCAAATCCCGAAAGTTTTGTCAATGGATTTGTGAAAAAAGACGATTATTTTTTTGCTGCTGCAATGAGAGGTGAATGAAAATCGTATTTGGAAATTGCGATGTTCGGCATGAAACATGAAATTCGTTGTATTGCACAGAAATTCAGAGAAAAAGTGTACGATTTGTCAATTGTAAACGGGAATATATTTGTGCTATAATGATAACAGTTGTGTGGTTTTCGCACCATATTACGATAAAGGAGGAGAATCATGAAAAGGATATTTGCTTTTTTGCTTCTGCTGACAATGCTGATTCCTTTGTTTGCCGCCTGTTCCGGCGGGGGGCAGGGGGGAGTTGCTACAACGCCCGGGACGGAAAAATCCGCCGAAACCACATCCGGAACGACCGGAAGTGCGGAAACGACCGGGGCACCGGATCAGGATAGGGTATCCCTGACGGGGTACTCCGTGGTGGTTTCTCCCTGTGCAGCCGACTGGGAAAAAAGCGCGGCAGACGCCGTAGCGGGATTGGTCAGCGGGGCGGTGATGACCACGCAGACTGCGGAGAAAGACGAAGAAATTCTGATCGGGTGGACTGAGCGGGAGGCATGCCTTGCCGTGGATTATGACAGCCTGGAAACAGACGGCTATGCACTTATCTTTGCGGGGAAGAAGCTGTTACTTGCCGCGAATAGTGCCGTCGGCATGAATGCTGCCGTTGCGTATTTTGAGGAAAAACTCAGGGACGGGTCCATCGCTGCGGATGCATCCGTCTGTGTGACAAAGAAGGAGGAGTCTGAAATGCTGAAATCACCGGATGGCGCATGGGGATATAGCGTCGCTTATGCCAATCGGATCAAAAACGCGATCAGCGCCGGCTTTACGGATCAGCTTCGCACGGGTTTTTCGCTTTCCAACAGAACCATGCGGTTGCAGTTCCGTCTGCGCGGACAAAAAACACAGCCGCTTGTTCTTGCAAACGCATCGGGGGTTCCGTACTATGAGAATACCGGAGACGTTTATATCCGGGATACGGACGGCAATGTGATATGGGCGTCCGGTTCGCCGACTGCGGCACGCATGAATGGCTATCGGATGGGATACTATTACCGTGATATTCATTTTTTGGATCAGACGTTTTCCGATGTCAGAGTCAAAGATACGGCAGAAAAGGCGTTCAATCCTATCAGGAACAAAGTACCGAGTGCGAATATGATCAGTACGCCGCAAAAGGGCGAAGAGGGTGTATGGAGTTACACGGTGGAGAATCCGGCGGACCCGTATATTTCCTTCCCTGTGGCGTATGCCGCTTCCCGGTACAATGCGCTGAAGGTTGTATTGCGTTGCGAGTACAGCACCGGTGCGGAACTGTTTTTCCAGGCAGGCGGACGAGGCGGTTATAACGGCGAACAGCGTGTTCCTTTCCAAATCGCCCCCGGAGAGGATTTCGGCACTTATTACATCTACCTCGGAGATCAGGTGGACTTTACCGGCAGCGTTAGGGGACTGCGCTTTGACATCGGTTCTGCCCGCGGAGAAAAAGTGGAGATCAAATCGGTGGAGGCAGTCAACCTGGAAAAAGTGGGAGTCAATGCGGCACTGGACCGTATTTATCACACCTATTCCGATAAACTGCACGAAGAGTTGCACTTCGTGATTACCGAGGATGAAGATCGGCTTGCCGAATACGGAACCGAGATCCGTCTGGCGGCAAACCGTGTGAAAGGGATGCGTTTGACGGATCAAAACGGAACCCATGACGGTCTTGACGGGGTGGATATGGACAGTGTTGAGGCATTGGCATTTGACATCAACCGTGCCGGCGTCATTGGCTGGATTCGCTCGGTTGACAGTGATTCCGCGCGCTTTTCAGTGCAATTGGACGGCGATTTTTATGTAATCCGCCTGTACCGGACAGCAGAAAAGGATTCCTATGAGAAAGGCGATTCGATGCGGATGGGATGGCGGCTTTATACAAGTGACCGTCATGATTTCAATGCGTTTTTGAATGAGGCATATATTGAGCGCTACCCTTTGACCGATTTGCGTGTAACCGACACCGCAGACGGTGCTGCTTATCTCGGATATGATGCGAACCGCGGTTGCTATACGTTTACGGTCAATGGCACGGATTTTAACATTTACTATAAGGACAAACAGCGCAACTTCCGGATTTCCACGGAATTGGAGGGAGACGGACGCACGCGGAAGCTGTATATTCTCGGCAGAACCGACGCCGGGTGCTTGGAAAATGCGGTACTGCTTTCCGGAGATCAGCACCTCTTGGCGTTGCCGGTAGAGGTCTGCAAAAATTTCAAGGGAGAGAATGAGGAGCCGATTTTTGATCCCGGCGATCCCTCATACGGGGAAGCGATTTTCCCGATGGTGTTGCAGGCAAACGAAAAGCGGTCATTTACGCTGATTCACCTGTATACGAACTGGGGAATCTTCCCGATCAAGCAGCTTTCTTCCATCCAGTTTATTGCGCCGTACTATCACCTTTCCTGCGGAACAACAGAGTCCAACTGTATTGCTCCGTTTTACGTGTTCGGCAAGGATTATTGGACTTTGCCCGATTTCCGCTCCATGTCTGCCCCCTTCTGGTCGGGACAACCGCAGCATACCAGTATTGGCAGACTGTACTTTCTGACATATACCGATGCGGACGGTCATTTTTACGGAACGGAATCCCAATATGACTGCATTGATTCCAGCGGACCTGTCTATGCGGATATCGGCATGGATTATGTGTCTGACGACGGTAAGATCAAGGCAACCTACAGGCACATGGAATTTCCGCAGTATGATGAAAACCGTACTTATTACGAGATACGCCTGGAAGTGCTGGAGGATCTTCACATCAAGGATTTTGTCAACCATTTTTCCTTTTTCTCCTTTGACGGACGGGATGTGGCGTTCTCCAAGATCGGGTATCTGGACGAAAATAACCGGGAGACGGTGCGGGAATTGTCTGGGAAGGTGTATACGGACTATCTCCGTTTGGGCAAGGATGCGCCGTACTTTGACTACTACGCCGGGAATAAGGCGGACTATGTCAACTTTGCGATGTTGATCAAGTCCGCAAAACTGGTCATTGGCGGGAAGGAATGCAATGCGCAGTTTACGGTCAAGCATTCGTTTGACGGTGATTTGAATCACTGCTATCTGACATTGGACCTTGGCGATGTGACGCTGCGTGCGGGAGATACGCTTGCGATTGATCTGATCCTTTTGCCGTGGGGGTCACAGCACGCTGCGGACGACACAAGCGTGCGGCAGGTGCGGCAGGATTCCTGTATCGCGCCGGTCGTTGTGGAGGCGGATACGGGCACCGTGGTCGCTGATTCCTATTTGCCGAAAATCCGGGCAGAAGAAAATATAGCGGTGTTTACGCTTTCGGACGGCAGGGGAACAACGGCGGTTCGGGTGTATGGATTCAGTGCCGCGTCGGATGTGTGTACTCCCGTCCTGTATGAGTGGATTGGCGGAAAATGGGAGAAATATGACACCACATATCACGGCTACGACGGTTACATGATTTATTACGATGAGGACGGCACATACTCGTTTGCGTTCTGTGCGGATATGGCGCAGGGGGCAAAACGGACCTTCAAGGTGGAGATTCAAAAATGACAGGTTTTCAGCATACATACTAATAGTACGATATTATCTTTTCCGAACGCCTCTGTGGTACAGGGGCGTTTTTTCTGTCGGAAGTGTTCTGCCCGGGAGCCGGAGAAGCGCACAATCAGGGGGCTTCCTGTTGGAATTTGTCATATACTGTAAGATCACAGTATGAAAATCCGACAGCAGGACCCGGTGACCAAGTTGTGGTCGTTGCGCGAGGTTCATTCTTTTATTTCCGTGGGAATCTTTGAATGCCTCTTGACAATCCGCAAAAAAAGGCTATAATGGAGTGGAAAAGAGAAAGGAAGGTAGAAAAAGTGCAGGAACAGGCGAAGACGCGCGCCCCATGGTATCGTTTTTTTGTCCCGCGCAAGGACGTTGACATGACCCGGGGCAATATCGTGGTGCACCTGATTACGTTTGCGATTCCGCTTTTGATTGGGAATATTTTTCAACAACTTTACAATACCGTTGACACCTGGGTTGTCGGAAATTATGTCGGTTCAGAGGCATTTGCCGCCGTTGGGACGGTCGGTCCGATCATCAATACGTTGATCGGCTTTTTTCTTGGGCTGTCCAGCGGTGCGGGAGTGGTCATATCGCAGTATTACGGGGCAAAGAACGAAGAACAGGTCCAGTGCGCAGTTCATACGGCAATCGTCATGACGGCCATATTGGGCGTGCTGTTTACCGGCGTCGGTATTTTGTTTGTGCCGATAATGCTGGGACTGATGAAGATGCCGGAGAATGTGTTTCCGGAGGCAAGCGCTTATCTGACCATTTATTTTGCCGGGGTAATCGGGCTGATGCTCTATAACATGGGAGCGGGAGTCCTGCGGGCAATCGGCGATTCGCAACGCCCGTTTTATTACCTGGTTGTATCCGCGCTTCTCAATATTTTTTTGGATCTTCTGTTTGTTTTGCGGTTTGATATGGGGGTCAGCGGTGTTGCTTATGCAACCATCATTTCACAGGGCGTGTCTGCATTCCTGGTGATCATGCACCTGTTCCGCTCAAAGGCTTCCGTGCGTTTGCACTGGAACCGGATGCGGCTGCATTGGGCGATGCTGAAAAAGATTTGCAGGGTGGGTTTGCCGGCGGCGTTGCAGATGGCAATTACGGCATTTTCCAACATTTTTGTGCAGGGTTACATCAATGTATTCGGTGATGACTGTATGGGCGGCTGGACGGCATATCTGAAGACAGACCAGTTTATTTTTATGCCGATGCAGTCCCTGGCACTGGCGTCCACGACTTTTGTGGGGCAGAATCTCGGAGTCAATCAGGTCAAACGCGCGCGGCGTGGTGCTGACATTGCGCTCGGAATTGCCGCCGCGTTTACCGTGATTGTGGTGATTCCGGTTGTGATTTTTGCGCCCGCATTGGTTAACTTCCTGAATCCCGGAGCACCTGCGGTCATTGCATACGGTGCAAAGTTTTTGCGGTATCTTTCCCCGTTTTATGTGCTTTGCTGCGTCAACCAGGTCTATGCCGGGGCATTGCGCGGTGCGGGAAACAGCCGTGCACCCATGATCGCCATGCTTTTGTCTTTTGTGGCGTTCCGTCAGGGATATCTTTACTGCGTGTCCAGGTGGTTTCCGGGTTCGGTCATGCCGCTTGCGATGGGGTACCCTGCGGGGTGGTTTTTGTGTAGTCTGATTATATTCTTCTGCTACCGTTTTGCGGATCTTTCCGGATCCCGTGTGGTGGACGACGGCGAGAGTGTCACTGCTGGCGATGCGGAAGAATGTGCGGACGAGAGTTGTGAGGAGTAGGAGTTCAAGGTTTCTTATGCGTTCGATGACTGAAAAAAGAGGCGCGTCCCTGACATCGGGACCGCTTGTGCGGCAGATTCTGACTTTCAGCCTTCCATTGATTGCGTCCAACCTGTTGCAGGTGCTGTTCAATATGTCGGATATTGCGGTGGTCGGGCAGTTTGCCGGACCGAATGCGATGGGTTCGGTCGGTTCGACCACGACAATGGTCACACTGTTTACCGGGCTCCTGATCGGAATCGGCAGCGGTGTCAATGCGCTGACTGCCCGTCACGCGGGAGCGGGGGATGTCGATCGGGTGCGCAGAACCGTGCAGAATGCGCTTGTGGTCTGTTTTTTCTACGGACTTCTGATCGGTGCCGCCGGACTTGCCGGCGCCCGCGGCTTACTTCTCCTGCTTGGCACCAAAGAAGAACTGCTGGAGGGTGCCGTCCTTTATATTCGCATTTATCTTCTGGGGATGCCGGCGCTTGCGCTGTACAATTTCGGCAACGGCGTTCTGAGCGCTGTCGGGGATACCAAAAGACCGCTTTACTGTCTGTTTTTTGCCGGCGTGCTGAATGTGGGACTGAATCTGTTGTTTGTAATTGTGTTCTCCATGGGAGTTGCCGGGGTTGCCGTGGCAAGTATTGTTTCCCAGTATGTCTCCGCCGGGCTGATTCTGTTCCTGCTTTTGCGGGAAAAGGGCATGGTGGGCTTGCGCCTGCGCGGTCTGCGTCTTTCGGGGGAATATGTCCGCCCTGTTTTGGCGCTCGGCGTGCCGGCGGGATTGCAGAATGCAATCTTTGCGGTTGCAAACCTCTTCATTCAGGCGGCAGTCAATACCTTTGATACCGTGATCGTGGACGGAAATTCCGCCGCGATGAACGCGGACGCCCTGGTTTATGACGTTATGCAGGCGTTTTACGTTGCCTGTACCAGTTTTATGGCGCAGAATTACGGTGCCGGCAAGCGCAAACGCATCATGAAAAGCTATTATCTGACATTGCTGTTTTCCTTTGCGTCCGCTTTGGTGATGGGGGTGGCACTGTTCTTTTGCGGCAGACCGTTCCTTTCGATTTTTACGACGCATCCGGAGGTCATTGATGCCGGTATGCTTCGCCTTTCCATTATGAGCTTTTCTTACTGCGTGTCGGCGTTTATGGATTGTACGATTGCCGCTTCACGCGGGCTGGGAAAAACCGCGATTCCCACGGTGATTGTGATCCTTGGTTCCTGCGTTTTTCGGGTTGCATGGGTCAAGACCGTTTTTGTATACTTCCATACAATCCCGTCGCTGTATCTGTTGTACGTAGTTTCCTGGACACTGACGGCAATCGCGGAAATTCTCTATTTCCGCCATGTTTCGCACCAGACATTGTCCGCGTTGCCGGAATAAAAAATAAGAATCGCTCCTGCCGTTTTTCTGTGCGGCAGAAGCGATTCTGTTGTCGTTAAGATACACGTCTGACATCAATGGACCCCATGTTGCAGTCGCATTGCAGGTGCAGGACGGGACCTGTACCGGCTAAGTCGTTGGGAAGCGTGATGTCGCCCATGTGATTGTCGGTTGTTGCGTCAATGCTCCAGTCATTCGGGACATACACGATTACGTGTCCCATGGAGCAATGGATGTTCAGCGTTCCGTCTCCCTTATACCGGTCAGCATTTTCAAAACGGACGACGGTTTCTCCCATTTTTACCCTGAGCATAAACCGTGAGAAATCTGTGCAGTCGATGTAGCGCATTTCGGAGGCGAAGGCAGAGCCGTTGTATTTCTTGCCTGTGGCGGTACTCCCGTCTTTTTTGCGGCGGAAGGCACCGGAGATAAAGGAAAGACCGATGGCAATCAGGACAGTGCTGAGCAGAACCAGCCAGTTGCTGATCAGCTTTTCATGTCCCCTTCCCATGTACTCCGATATTTCTTTTTGCAGAAGCATAAAGATCACGCCGAACGGAAAGGGAAAAAGAAACCAGTTGCGGTCAATGGCGATGCAGATTCCGATGGCAAGCAGCACCAGCGAAAGCAGAAGCTTGGAGACAGGCAAAAGACCGATCACGCCCATACTGATGCCCATCGCGTTGAGCGGAATCAGGATGGCGGTAAACAGACAAAGAATCCCCCAGACGATTTTTTTCATTTTGCAATCCTCGTTTCGTAGATTTTTTCCTTGAGTATTTTGTAGTACATACGGGAGATGTAAGCCTTTTTATAGGAATTGAAGAAGGTTGCCTCGGCGCTTCCGGTCAGGCTGTGTGACAGAGAGGCGACGTGCGCGGAATTCAGAATGCAGGACTTTGAAACCCGCACAAAGGTGTAGGGAAGCAGTGCCTCCAGTTCATACAGCTTTGTGTCGGTATAGTACATTCTGTCCCTTGTATGTGCGCTCACCTTTCCGTCTGCGGTTTCAAAGAACAGAATCTTTTCGGGCGATACATAGTATTCCGTATCGCCGATGTATAACTGTAATTCGACTTTGTGTGCCGCTCCCTGTATGACCCGTTGCAGACGCGAAATCTCGTCGGTAACGGCGCGGCAGCGGATATACACTTCATCTTCCGGGAGATCGTCCGCAATTTCAATCCGTAACTTCATAGGCATTTCCTTTCCCGTTGGTGCGATCAGTATAACAGATGCCGGGAGATTTGTAAAGAGAAAAACGGTAAGTGGTTGTTTTTTGCCGGTAAGTCGTCGCAGGCTGTCGATTGGTTGTCAGTTCTCGCCGTCTTCCTTTTTTGCGGGGGTGTCGATGGTCAAAGAGGAGAGCGGATTGGCGTTCATGGCATTCTGCATGTTTTTGTCGCTGACATGCGTATAGATCTGCGTGGTGTTGAGCTGTTCGTGCCCAAGAATGTCCTTGAGGACGCGGATGTCCACCTCTCCTGACTGATACATCAGCGTTGCGGCGGTGTGCCGGAGCTTGTGCACGGAATAGTGCTTGGCGCCCAGTCCGGCAAGATCCAGGTATTTGTAGACCATATACTGTACGGTTTTGACGCTGATACGTTTGTCGCGGTTGCTCAGAAACAGCGCTTTATCCGGCAGGTCTGCCATACCGCCCGCAAGCCTGACCTCCTGCAGATAGTCGGCAAGTGCAGCACGGCAGGCATCGTTCAGATAGACGATGCGCTCCTTGCTTCCTTTTCCGACCACACGTAAGGACCGCAATTCGCGGTCAATGTCCGGCAGGCTGATGCCGACAAGCTCAGACACACGCATACCGCAATTCAGAAACAGGGTGATGATACAATAGTCCCGCAGCCGGGTGTCGGATGCGGCATCGTTTTTGACGGTATCCAGAAGAATCCTGCATTCCTCCAGAGAAAGAAACTTCGGCAGTGTTTTCTGCCTTTTCGGTGTTTCAATATTGATTGCCGGATTTTCCTCCAGCAGATTCCGTTTGTTGACCAGGTATTTGTAGAATACCTTGATGGAGGACAGCTTCCGTGCTTTTGCGCACCAGAGGTTTTTGCGTACCGATCCGGAGTAGAGCAAAAACTCATAGATGTCAGTCTGCTTGATTCCGGAAAGATACGAAAGGTCAATGCCGGTGATGTCGATTTGTAAAAATTCGTCCGATTCGGGCGAAATGCCGCGGTCCCGGGCGAGCAGAAAACGGAAAAAGGTGCGCAGATCAAGCAGGTATTCGCCTACGGTCTTTTCCGAACACCCCTGGATGGCGGATTTATATGCGGCAAATTCCTGCACAATCGGCGGGAATTCACAAAGATCAACTTCGTATGCCATACGTAGAGACTCCTTT
>ERZ809074.1124-NODE-1124-length-36833-cov-13.686552_pt1 | contig 36833 bp, 49 predicted proteins | sample MGYA00520795_ERZ809074 | MGnify/ENA primary metagenome ERZ809074 (study PRJEB31570, sample SAMEA3212989) | Homo sapiens | biome: human-gut; feature: human gut; material: fecal | place: Sweden | collected 2011 ...
GAGCAGCTCACTCGTAATGAGCAGGTCGTCCGTTCGAATCGGATCAGTAGCTCCAGAAATCCTACAAATCAGCGTCAAAATTTGACTGATTTGTAGGATTTTTTCTTATTTAAGCTGACGCATATGAAGAAAACCGCAACAAAAACCGCAACATGAGGTGGCTCAAAATCGAGAATTGAGGCTTTTTGACAAAATTTTCAATGAATTAAGTGATAGATAATTGTTGTGAAATCGGTTTGAGAAAAAGGGCGGAACGGTGGATGTATGAACTTTCCGGAAGAACAGCTGGGTTGTGTTGGACAAAAATTCTCGGATATAGGGCGAAAAATCGAATATATCAAGACACTTGATTTGGCCAGCTGCGTCGCAGAGGTCGAACAGCTCTGCGGCGAGATTCAAGCTGCAACGGAAGAAATGCGGCTTATACTTGCCATGATGAAAGAATAAACAAAGCGCCCCCGCTTCGGTGTTCTCCGAAGCGGGGGCGTTGTCATGCTATGCAGTTATGGCCGGTCTCTTACTTCGCGCTCTTCTTCAGCCGCTCAAACTCAGCGTCAGCCTGAATGGCCTCCTTGGTGAAGGAGTTGTTGAACCACCAGTTGACCAGCGCAGACACGGTGGTGAAGCCGGTGGAGATGAGCTGCTCGAGCTGGGCGCTCTCGATGGGCAGCACGGGCTTGCCTGCGGCGCTCAGGATCTGGTTGATGAGGGCCAGAGCCAGCACAGCGGTGCGGGCGAGGGTGGCAGCGGAGACGGTGCGGGTGGTGATATGTGCGTTCATGGGATGTCCTTTCTCCCGGCGAGGCCGGGCGGTCAGTCGTGGATGGGTAGGGCCTTGGCGCGGTTGTACAGCTCCGTGCCGGTGCCGTTGCCGCCCATCGTGTGATAGGTCTTGTAGAGGTAGGTGAGGTTGCGCAGGCCGTCGGGGGTGATATGGCCGAGGCTGAGGAAGTGGTAACACTCGGTGTAGATGCGGTCGTGCAGGAGGGCCAGCACGGCCTGCCAGAGGGCTTTGATCTTGGGGATGGCTGCGAGGACGGCCCCGCCCATCAGCGCGAAAGCCCACTGTGCCCAGTATTCGAGGATGAACTGCATCGGAATCACCCCCTCACATACTCCACCGACTCTTATTCGCCCGGGTGTCGATATGCACCCAGCCGGTCTTGCGGGTGGGATGCTTTGCATCCTTCGGGTAGCGCCCGATGCCGCCCCGCCCGGGCAGCAGGGTCTCGGCGTAGGCGGCCACGGTGGCCACGTCCACGCCCTCAACGTAGAAGTCCGCCGCCCGGCCCAGCAGGTGCTGGCTGGACTTGCTGCCGCCGACGGCGGCGTTGTGGGCGGCGGTGCGGTAGCCGCTGGTGATATGTACCGGCTTTCCGAAGTGCTCCCGGATGCACTGGAGCAGCACCACCAGCTCGTCGTCGAGGAGCACGACATCGCTGCCCTTGCAGCCGAACTCCCGCACCTTGAAGCTGGGGGAGAGCTGCCGGGTGGAGTCCCGGGACATGGAATATTCTTTGATAGCGATAGAGAACACGACCTTTCTTTTGAGCAGCCCCCACACGGGGGCTGCTTTTTGTTTTGTCAGTAGTAGTGGTAGCCCTCGACGTTGAGGGTCATATAGTTGCCGTCGTTTGGCGAGTAGCCGCCTGCGGATAAGGTATTAGAAGAAAAACTTATCGTGGTGTACGAAGTGACATTCGGATAACCGTCAGGGTGTCCGCTGGCTTTACCGGACCCGCCCCGCGTCAGCTTTATGCCGCCCACGACAACATAGTCCACCTCCTCCGGTATGGAGAGGGAGCCTCCATATCTCCATTGCACGCTGAGTCTTCCGGTAAATACCAGCTTTCCTTCACTGTACATCGCCCGCTTGAGCATCTTCTCCACATCGGCACGGGTGTAGGGGACAATGCTTACGCTTCCCAGCGCCATATTACGCCTCCGGTTCTGCCGAGTCTGCGGCCTCGGGGGTGGTGTCGTCCGGGTCGGCGAAGCCCCACTCCGCCCGCAGGGCAGCGAGGGCGGCGGCTTTGTCGGGGGCCGTGTCGGCCAACAGGGAGAGCAGCAGGGCCTTGGCGTTGTCACTCAGGCCCTCGCCGGGGTCGCCGCGCGGCAGAGTCAGGCAGAGCTTGCCGTCCCGGATGCCGGCGGCGGGTGTGTCGCCGGTGGTCACGCTGCCGATGCCCTCCACCGCCGCGGCGCAGGCGGCTGCGATGCCGGACTCCATCCGGTTGAGCACGTCGGGCAGGCTGACCTTCATGCCGGTGACAAAATGCTGTTTTACATATTTCATAGCGTACCTCCGTTACAAAGTCGTGTCCCCGAGGGTGGTGTCGCCCAGGGTGTCCTCTCCGGTGTCAGCGGTCGACGCCGAGGGTCCCAGCAGCTCCACCTGCATCTGGATGCCGCCCTCCGGGACGTTCTCGGCCCAAAACGTGATGCTGCCGTCCTTGGTCTCGCAGACGCCCGCGAGGCCCGCAGAGACGGCCACGGTGAAGGTCTCCGGGGTGGGTACGGCGGAGGGGACGTTTGCCTCTCTCGCTGCCCGCAGCTGGGCCGTCTGCTTGTAGGCGTAGCCGGGTACGTCGGTGCATTCGGCCCAGCCGTCTGCCGGGAGGGTCACGGGCCAGATGCCGAGATAGCCGCCGGTGTAGCTGGCCAGCAGGCTGTCGCAGAGAGCCGCCGTCTCTTTGGCTTTCGCCAGCGCCTGCCGGCCCAGCTCGTCCATGGGCAGCCCCGTCACCCCGTCCCGCATGAGGCCGCAGAGGGCTTCGTCGGTGCGGGTGTCGGTGATGTCGGCGGCGGAGACGGAGGTCTGGCCCGCCGGGCGGGAGACCTCGGCGAGGCAGAGGTCATAGACCATCTCGGTGCGGGAGAGGTCCGGGCCTGCCGGCTCGGAGGACGGCGCGCCCTGCAGCACTTGCAGAGAGGTGCTGCGGCTGGTGGCGTCGTACCGGAGCACGACGCGGTCGATGCGGGGCAGAGCGCTGTCCGCGAGGGGCAGCGTGAGGGTCTGGGCCTTCCGCATGGTGACGCTGAGGCCCACCCACCGGCTGACGTGCATCCACGCCTGCCCCGCGCTGACGGTGAGGTTGGTACTGCCATCGGCGGCAGCAGTCACCGCGAAATCGATGTCGGTGCTGTAAACGCCGCTGGTGCGCCCGGCAAAGTAGGCCGCAGCATCCTCGGCGTCATAGGTGATGCCGCCCAGCGGGTAGGTAATAATTCCGGGGGAGCTCAAGCTATCGCCTCCTAGATCTTGTGCCAGACGGGCGTACCCAGCCGCGCGGTGCGGCTGGCACCGTCGATCTGACTCTGAATGATGATGTCGGCCACCCGGACGGTGGCCTTGTAGCCGAGATCCGGCAGAGAGCAGAAACAGACGTCGCCCGGCTCGAGACCGTCGGCGTCCAGCGTCATCTCGATGCTGCCGGTGCGCAGCTGCTCGAGGAGCTTCGACGCGCCCCGGTCGGCCAGCTTCTTGAGGTAGCTGTCGCTTTTGACGGTCTCGCCGTCCTCGGGCTGGATGTCCCGGGCGTCCACGATCATCTCCCGGCGCTCTGCCCCTTCGGCTTCGGTGTCGCCCGCCCAGACCATGGCCCGGTCTTTGCCCTCGCCCGCCCCCAGCACGAGGGCCACGTTGGCATAGCTGCCGTCGCCGAAGGCCCAACTGGCCTCTTGTAAACTGCCCCACTTGGTCGAAAAGCGGTTGTTGGGGTCGGCAGTAGGCCGCCAGACCTCGAACACGAGTTTTTTCGCACTGTTTTTACCTATGAGGATGACCCGGAAGCCGAGGTCGCAGGCTGCACCCACCGTTTTGAAGTAGTCGAAGAGGGTATTCCCCGAGGTCTGCTGCTCAAAAGTGGTGTCAAAGCCCTTCGGCTCGGCCACCTCCAGCTTGGGCCACGGGGCCGCTGCCTTGGCGAGGGCCAGCATGGCGGCCTCGGCATTCTCGGACTTGATGGCCGATGCGGAGACGCGCTTGGTGAAGATCCACGTTGCCGGATAGCCGGTGACGACGAGGTTGGCGTCCTCGTTCTCGTTGGAGCGGTGGCAGATGCGCATGGGGATTTTGACCGCTGCGTCGGTGCGGACGAGCCAGCGGCCCTCCCGCAGGAGCGAGAGGTTCTCCTCGGTGGGGCGGACTTCCAGAGTGAAGCTGCCTGCGGAGTTGTAGGGCTCATCCCAGTACACCGACACCCATACGTCGATATTCCCGAGGCGGGCGAGGGTCGTTTCATCCAAGACGTCGAATGTCATACCATCACCTCCGGCAGGATGCCCACCGCCAGCGGGTAAAAGGAGATGGACGCCTGCAAGCCCTCCCTGCCGCTGGCGGCGTCGGCGGTGAGGACGTTATCGCCGGGGTGCAGCTCCATGAGGTCGCTGTCCTCGTCCAGCAGGGCGAAGGCGTTGGTCTCCACGCCGCCGGAGATGAGCTTGACGGCCAGACGGTCGGTGGTGGTGCGGTAGATCTCCAGCACGTCCCCCTTGTGAAGGGTGGTGTCAAAGCCGATATGCTCCCCGGTGACGCTGTTGCGGATGGCGGGATCGACTACGATGCCGGTGGAGCGCAGGGTGGCCGTGAAAGGCACCGGCAGCGCACCGGGGTTGCGGATGTTGAGAAAATAGCTCTGCCGCCACTCGCTGTACTGGTGGCTGTCGTAGCAGAGCGGGAAGCGGAACTGCGGCACGAAGCCGCCCATGACGGCGTTCTGGCTCTCGAGGCTGTACCAGTAGGGCTTGGGGCGGTAGAGGAGAAAGTCCAGCCGGGGGTAAGGGTGGAGCTGGACGGTGTAGGGGGTCTTTTGCAGGAAAAACCGGGAGAAGTATTTGTCCCCGAAATAGGCCGTGCCCGAGGTAAAGAAGGGCAGCAGCTGCAAAAAGCGGCCGGCCTGCGCCTCCCCGTCCGGCCCCCAGAAGTCCGCGATGACCTCGTGGGCCACGCCTTCGACGCTCTGCCCCTCTACCGTTACGCCCTGCTGGTTGACGCCCTGTGCCGTCTTGAGGGTGACGTCCACGCCCGAGAGGCCATCCATTTGGTAGGGGATGCCGTAGTCCCAGCCGAGGTCGAGGGCGGCCCCGGCGTCTGTCACGAGGCGGAGATGGTCTTTGCGCACGAGTAGATGACCTCCTTTCAGTGTTTTTGGGCCTTGGCGCGGTCGGCTTCCCAGCGCGCTTCGCGCTGCAGGTCGGCGGCGGTGTGGGCCTTGGAATAGATGTTCTGGGTGATGTTGGTGTCGCCTTCGCGGTAGCTTCTGGCCGCAGCGGCGACCTGGGCCGTGCCGGAGGCCGCTACCCGGCTGCTCACGGCCATGTTGTCGCTGAGGACAAGGGCGTTTGCGCTCTTGACCAGCTTGGCGAGGGACTTGTTGATCTCGGTGAGCTTTGCGGTGTTGGCGTCGATGGTGTCCGTCAGCTTGTTCGACCCGTCAGTGATGCTGGGGGTGTTGAGGTCGAGGCCGGAGCTTCCGCCCCCGCCGCTGCCGCCCCCGGAGGAGCTTCCGCCGCCGCTGCGGCTTCCGCCCAGCTTGGACACGATGGCTGCGATGGCGACGCCCAGAGCAACAGCGGCAGCGGCCACCACGATGCCCGCGGGGATGCCGAAGAGGGTGGAGGTCAGGGCCGCGCTGATGGCGGCCAGCATCCCTTCGACAGCTGCGCCGATGGTGCCGATCATCCCGGCGAAGCCCGCGTAGATGGCGGGGAACATACTCAGCAGACCGCCGGAGAGGCCGGCGCTGATGGCCTTGGCCGCAGCGGCCAGCGGGGCCTTGAGGGCGCCGAACACGCTTTTCAGGGTGCCGCCCATCTTGACGGCCATGGAGGAGATGTCGCCGAACTTGCCGGTGATGCCCTCGAAGAGCGTCTGCCCGATGCTCCACGCCGCCTGCGCCAGACTGCCCGCCGCGTCGCCGAGGACGCCGTTCAGGCCGTCCACCAGCGAGAGGGCGTAGTCGGTGAGCTGCTGCTTCTCCCCGTCAGTCAGGCCCGAGTAGAGGGCGGATGCTGCCCACTTGCCGATGCCCACCCAGTCGCCGCTCTTCACGGCTTGCCACAGCGTGTCTACCGTGCCGAGGACGCCCTCGTTGGCGCGGTCCTGAATCTCTTTCCAAAGGCCGTCTAAGGTCTTGGCGGCGCTGTCCTTGATGGTCTCGGCCACCTGCTCGGTGCCGTCGGCGGCAATGGTCTTGACGATCTCCACCGTGCGGAGCGCCCCGTCGATGACCTTGTCCTGCGTCTGGGTGATGACCTGCTGCTGTTCGGTGGTGCCGTCCGCGAGGGTCTTGGTCACGGTCTGGGTGGTGGTCTTGATACCGTCCACAATAGCCGTGCTGCTGGCGGTCACGGTGTTCACCACGTCCCGCACGGTCTCCATGGTCTGGCTGACCGTCCGCTTGCCGTCCGCCGCGATGGTCTCCACGGTCTTGATGTCCTTGAGCACACCGTCCACCAGCTGGCGGCTGGTGGAGGTGATGACCTGCTTCTGCTGGGTGGTGCCGTTGGACAGCGTCTCAGTGACGGTCTCGGTCGTGGTGGTCACGCCGTTCTTGACTGCGGTGGTGGTGTCGCTGATGGATTTGATGATGTCCGCCGTGGCCTGTTTTGTGCTCTTGGCGGCAGAGGTGGCCGCAGCTGCCGCAGCGGTGGCAGCTGCCGCCGCGCCGGAAGAGCCGGAACTTCGGGCCGCGTCAGCTTGAGACTGTGCGACCCGCTCATTGTGCTTGTCGAGGCGGTTCTGGCTTGCCTTATCTCTTTTCGACTGCTGATAGCTGCCGATAGCGTCGGAATAAGCCTCGTTGTAGGCATCTTTTGCTGCACCGAGGCCGTTTTTCAGAGAGCCCAGCGCAGCGGCTGCACCCTTGATGCGGGCCACCAGCTCATTGATCCAGTCCACCACCGAACCGATGACATTCGAGGCGGTCTTTTGAATGGCCGAAAATGCTGAATCGACAGCAGAGCGGAAGGTCTCGCTGGTATGGTAGGCTGTCACCAGTCCCGCAGCCAGAGCGGCCAGAGCGGCCACCACAAGCCCGATAGGATTGGCCGAAAGCACGGTATTCAATGCCGCCTGTGCCACTTGCAGACCGGTAGCTCCTGCGGCGGCAGCTTTATGGGCCGCAGCCATCGCGGTGGTGGCAGCGGTATGCAGCGCCGTGATAGCTGTAGCTGCTGCCACGGTCGCCTTATAGCTCAGGACTGCCGCCGTGACGGCCACGACCGCCGCCGTCAGGACGCCGATGGTCTCCTTGAGCGCGGCCATTTTGGCGTCGTCCTCGGTGATGGAGACGACCAGCTCGTTTGCCTTGACGATGATGTCCCCGAGAGCCGAGAACAGCCCGCTGGTCAGTTCACCGGTCAGCGCGGCCACATTGTCCTTCAGCGTGCTCAGCCTGCCGTTGAAGGTCTGGCTGGCCTCCAGCATACCGTTGTAGAACTGCCCGCCCTCACTGGTGGCAGCGGCCACGGCGGCTTCCAGCTCGCTGAAGCTGACCTTGCCGTCCGAGATGCGCTTGTAGAGGGCGCTCATGCTCTCGCCGGTGGCGTCGCAGATCTGATTGAGCGGGTTAAAGCCCGCGTCGATCATCATGTTGACGTTTTCCAGCGTGACCTTCTGGGCCGAGGACATCTTGCCGTAGGCCCGCACGAGGGTCTGGAGCTTGTCTGCGTTGCCCAGCGAAATATCGCCCAGACGTTTCAGTACGCCGGTGGTGTCGTCCGCCGCGACACCGAACTGTAAGAGGGTCTGGGTCCCCTCGGTCAGGTCGGACAGGGAGAAGGGCGTGGACGCCGCCATCTTCCGGATCTCTTCCAGCTTCTCGGCGGCAAGCCGTTCGTCGCCCAGCATGACCTTGAAGTTGGTCAGATAGCTTTCCATCTGGGCGTTGTAGTCCAGACCGGATTTGACCACGCTTTTCAGGCTGGATGCAGCTTTCTTGGCAAAGTCCGCGATGAGCTGGCCTGCGGCCACGGTCCACTTGCTCGTGGCTTTCTCAGCCGGGTCACTGTTGAGCTTTACTTCGCCGGTGATGGAAAAATCTGCGGCCAATGTGTCCACCTCTCTTTACGAAAAAGAGCGCAGGCACAGTGGCACAGGCTTAGAGTTTTATTTCGATTTCTTTGCGGCAGGCCGGGTTCTTGCATTTGACCCAGATGCCCCGGGCGCTGGCTTCCGGGATGGCCCAGACCGGCAGAGGCCGGCCGCACAGGGGGCAGAGCACCGGGGCGCGGTCAGCGCCGGAAGCGGGCCGCAAAGGCTTCGTTGCGGTCTTGCGGGGTGACAATGCGACCGCCTCCTTTCCGCAGGGCAGCGGGCAGGGCGAAGCGTTCCTTCAGCTCGGCACGCCGCTCCCGCTCTTCGCCCTGAAACTGCGCAGGGTCAGCCGTCCGGAACCCGATGATCTTCACCAGCTGGGTCTCCTCGGGCAGGTTGGACATGAGGGCCTTGAACCGCCACCAGTGCAGCTTTGCCCGGGTGAGGTCGATGCCGTATGCCTGCTGGAACGCGGCCACGATGGCGGGGCCGTCGGTGACGTAGTCCAGCGCCAGCTCCTCGGTGCGGCTGCTGCCGGGGCGGTCGGCCTCTGCCGGGCCTGCGGTGTAGAACTCCACCAGAGCCTTGAAAGCGTCCACCTCTTCCTCCGGCGGGACGGCCACGCGGTAAAACCGGCGCATGGTTTCCCGGGCCAGCTCAGGCAGGCCCTTTTCGTCCTCCGGAAGGCGGAGATACTGCCCGTTGAACCAGACCATAGGCCGGAAATCCCAGTCGATGGGCCTGCCTGCCCACGCGCGGGGCAGCCTGTCCAGCAGGATGTCAGCCATTTTCCAGAGCCGCCAGCTCGGTCAGAAGCTGTCTGCGGCGGGCGGCCTTATCCACCCGCTCCACCATCTGGGCGGCGGGGACAGCCTGCGGGTAGAAGCCCTCGCTCCGGGACACCGGCTGGCCCGGATAGCTCACGGGCGGCTTGTGCTTGTCCTTCTTGCGCTTCTCAGCCCGGCGCTGGGCGCGGTTCTGGGGGACGGCCGCCGGGCGGGAATAACGAGCCTTCTCAGCAGCGGCTGCCTGTGTGATCTCGTCGAGGACGTCGTACAGACGGCTGACATCGTTTTCGTTCAGCCCCAGACGGGCGGATGCCCCTGCGCCCAAGATCTTGTCGAGGCCGCGCATGGAGACGCGGGCCTGTGCGCGGAGACGGTCGCCCAGGCGGACATTCTCCCGTTCGCACCGGGCTGTCTCGGCCTCGCCCTCCCGGGTCATCTCGTCCAGTGCGTCCTCCAGACGGTCGAGGTCGTTGGCGTTCAGAAGCGAAAAATCAAATTCCTGTCCATGGATCAGCATTTATCGGTGCTCCTTTCTCTCAGCCCGCGACGGCGGTGTTATAGTCGAACTCAGCCGGGGTGCCGATGCCCTTGAAATCGGCGGCAAAGGTGGCATTCGCGCCGGCGCTGCCGCCCACATCGCTGGTCAGGATGAGCGCGCCTTCGCCCTTCTCGCCCTTGCCGGTGCGGAGAGAGAAGTAAACATAAGGCACCACCACGCTCTGGCCGGAGCCGAACGCGATCTTGTGGGAGAGCAGGAAGTCCTGAAACGCATCGCCCACATAGCGGTCGCCCTGAATGGAGAGGGTACGCTGGACACTGCCTTTGGTGGTGACAGGGCCGGTGCGGATGTAGGTGTTGTCCGTGGTGGAGGCGTTCAGTGCGCCGCTGTGCTCCCGCACGTGGTCAGCACAGACCACCCAGTTTTTCACGTCGGTCTGGCTGGCCTCGGTCTGGACGGCCAGCAGGAAGTCGTCGGTGGTCTCCACGCCGGTATAGTCGGCGCTGGGGGTCAGGCCCGACAGCTTGACGGCTTCGGTAACAGTCATAGGAAAAACTCCTTTCGTTTCAGCCCTTGGGCTGGTAATATTCGAGCCGGAGCTGCATCTGCATCTTACAGCTGCCCGACTCGGCGACGACGATGTAGCCGCTGGACGTCACCGAAACGCGCAACGCTTCCTTGCGGCCATCCAGCCGGGGCAGATGATGCCGGTCGTTCTGGGCCAGCACCCATTCGGTCAGCTGCTCAAAAAAGCCGCTGTTCGCGATCTGGACGCTCTGGGCCTCGCTGTAGTCGCGGCGGGAAACGAAGATGTAGCTCTTGGCGAGGTTTCGGCCGGAAAAGAAAACAGCCGTCACCGGGTCGGTGGGGCTGTCCTCGATGGAAAACTCGGCCACAGGCTCCGGCGAGAGGCCGGAAATGCGGAAGGCCGCGCCGTTCTCGCTCTGTTCCTCGGCGATGAGGGGGCAGGTCTTGAGCCATTCCCTCATCGCGGTGATGGTAGCTTTCTCGCTCATAAGTGTCCCATCCCTCCCCAGAAAGTCGTGACGGCCTTTGCCCCGAAGAGGGCCAGATGTTCGCCCACATCAGCAATAGCCCGCTGGCCCCAGTAGGAGCCGCGCAGGCCGGTGTCTCCACGAAGGTCTGTACCCTCTGCATGGAGGTAATACTGCTTGCGGGCGTAAGGGGTGTTGTACACCAAAAGGCCCTCGTCGTACTTGGAAGCGGTCTGAACGCTGTTTTTCAGTTCGCCGGTATCGAACGGCACATAGGCGTCGATGAGCCGCGCGGCTTCCTGCGCAAGGGCGAACTGGGCCTTTTGCAGGGCAGCGGTCTTTTCTGCGCCGAAGTCGGGGCGCCAGCGTAACTCCATCTGCACACCATCGACTCGGTACTTCCAGCCGTCAGGTGGGTCGAAGACCGGTTTTGCTGACGGCGCGACCGGGCCAAAGGGGATCAGTGCGCTCATTCTCTCAGCTCCCCTCCACATGAAAATGCGGCAGCGGGACGCCCCGGTTGTCCGAGACGTCCGCCACCGTACAGCAGATGTGCGTTTTTTCGAGGGCGGCGTATTCGGCCTCGGTCAGGCTGCGGACAGCGCCGCAGAGGAGCTTGCCGCCCCGCTTGAGCGTCCAGTGTGCGGCTTTCTCTGCGGTCGGCAGAAGCGCCCACTGGGGATAGGGCAGATAGCCCGGCGCAGGCGGGAGGCGGATATGCACCACCCTCTGGGGGTCCCCGGAGGCCGATGTGCGGCGCGTCTCCCGCCAGCTGCACCCGGTGAGCACCTTGCAGACCGGCCGGTCTGTTTCGGTGGCAATGTCATGCAGCAGCATGACGACGGTGACGGGCGTCTGCATCAGAAACACCCCCGATACAGCAGATTGTGCGGGTCGCTGCCCAGTGTGTTGGCGAGGATGTACGCCGCCTCTGCCGCCAGCCGTTCGGCCAGTGCGCCGGAGGTGAAGATCATGGACACACCATCGTTGGAGACGCTGGACACGCCCGGCGGGGTGCAGGCGCTCTGCGCTACGCTCATGGCGTCGATGGTCTGGATGCAGGCATCTGCCAGCGCCGCTGCACAGCCTTCGCACACTGCGGCATGGCCCTCTGCCCGGCCAAAGGTCATCCGGTCGATGAGCCGGGACGCCCGTGCGGCCAAAGGGGCAAAGGCGGCTTCGTCCAGCGTGCCGCCAGCGGCTGCATACTGGTCATAGGTGCAGTAGAGCATGGAGTCACGCTTTCTTCTTGATGAGGATGGTCTGGGTCTTGGTGACTTTGAAGGCGTAGACCTTGCGGCCCTTGACTGCGGACGCGCCGATGTACTTGCTGGAACCATTGAGATCCTGCACATAGACGGGGACGGCCCACTCGTCGATGAAGGCAAACCAGTTGGGATGACCGGCGATGTACTCCACGTTTTCGCCGAGGGTGGAATCCTCGAAGACCGTGAAGCCAGCGATGCGGCCCACAGCGCCGGTCTGGACGACAGCATCGCCAAGGTCAGATGCCTTGATGAACTCGGGACTCTTCAGCAGCAGACCATAGATCTCGGGGGAGACCAGCAGCCAGCGGCCCTCGGTGGGGACATGGACGGTGGAGAGCTTGGTGCGGGCGTCCACGATGTTGCCGTAGATGGTCTTCTCGGTCAGGGCGGTGGTGGTGCCGAAGGCAGTGCCTGCGGTGGTCAACTCCACAGAGCCGTCAGAATCCACCTGCAGCGCCAGAGAATAACCGGCACTGTCCAGACGATCAGCCACCAGATCGTCGGGGACGCTGGCGGCGTCGAAGCCGTCGATGATCTCATTGACGGCCTTGTCCTTGTCGATGTTGACGGTAAGATAGGTGGTATCACCGCCGGTCAGCTCTGCGCCGGTCTGCTTGTCGTAGTCGTTCACAGCGACTTCAGTGTCACGGACGGGGACTTTGACGGAACCGGCCTTGGGGCTGCCCTCATAGCGGCTGTTGCAGATAACACCGACCTTCTTGACCAGCGTTGCCCGGAGCTTGAGGTCAACCAGCTTGGAATAACGAACCTGTGCTTCGTGTGCCATAATGTTTCCTTTCTATCAGTCGATCTTGATGCCGGGGTTCATCGCTTTGAAGGCAGCGGTGACAGCATCGGTGTCACCGGTGGGCGGAGTGCCGTGCTCTGCGCCGCTGGAAACGTGGACACTGCCGCCCTCTGCGGCCTCGCCGAAAGCCCAGGGGTTGGCCTTTGCGGCTTCTTCCAGTGCCTTGTCGATGTCGGTGGTGCGGTCTTTGGAGGACTTGAGGGCCTCCATGTCCAGCAGGGCGCGGACGGCCTTGACGCTGCGGCCCTTCTTTCCCATGATGGCGGTGTTCAGGGCCGAGTCGAAAGCAAAGCCGTCTGCCTGTGCCTGCATATCGCTCCGGAGCTTGGTCAGCTCGGCCTCGTACTCGTCCGGGGTCTTCTTGCCGTCGAACTTGGCGAGGCCGTCCTGCGCGGTCTTGAGCTGGGCCTGTGTGTTTTCGAACTGGGCCTTGAACTGCTCGGCGGCGGTCTTCTCGCGGTTGATGTCAGCGCCGTTTTCGCTCATCAGCCAGTTGAGCTGTTCATCGGTGATGCCGGGAATCTTTGCCTTTACGTCTTCACGCTTCATAAGTAAACCCCTTTCTTTGGGTGAAACTACGGTTTGTTGACGCGGTTCGCCTTCCGCATGTTGCTGGGCAGGGTACGCGCTGCCCGCCGCGATGGTGCCGTCTGCCGGAATCGAACCGGCGGCCCGCTGCTTACGAGGCAGCTGCTCTGACCAATATGAGCTAAAACGGCATGAAAAAAGCGCCCCTGCCCGGATGGGCAAAGACGCTCGCGGTATTTGGTTGTTAGTCCCAGTCAGCATAGTGCTGACACTTGAGGCAGCTTTTGTGGGCTTCATCCCAGCTGCAAGGCGGCTTATCGTCGCCCTTCAGGCAAAGAATATCATCGCCGATGTTGGAAATGTCGAAGCACAAGCCGCAGTCGATTTTTCGGTTGTAAATGGGACAAAACCATTCTTCAAGCTTCACATCATCACGAATGCGGAATTCCATGCTTTTTGACCACCTCCATCAATTTCTTTCCGCCCTCATCCAGCGGGCCGATGCTGGATACATTGCCATCTTGTCCGATGGCAACAAAGCCCAGCTCAGAGTAATAACAGGTCTGTGTACCGTTTCGCTGGGACATTGCGACCTTAGAGGAGCGGATGATGCGTTCGGCATCCATTGGCCCCATACCGCGTTCAGCCCAGCGCTGCAAGACGTGGTCGCTTGCAAAATTTATCTCATTTGGAGCAGACGGGGATTCAATGAGCCGACCTTTCGCCTTTATTGTACCAGCTTCCCGCATTTGCTGCAACTCAGTATTTGCAGCATTGAACCGCTCCTGTTTCCGGGCTGCATAGCTGGCCCTGCTTGCCTCACTCCGCCCAAACCCATGCACGCTTGTCCGGGCGCTGTCCACTCTGCCGCCGGTGGCCCGAGTGAAGTCTGCAAGGCTCTGCCGGGCCTGACTCAGCTTCACGGCGCTGGCGGTGGTGTCAGCCCCGGCGGCGTCCTCGGCCAGATACCGGCGTTTCCACTTGCGGACGGCCCGCTCCCGGGCGCGCTGCATCTGGCTGATCTCATAGCGGGTGTAGAGCCTGCCGTCGTACTCGATGTCCCGGGCGTTGAGGGCTTCGAGGCTCTCCTGCGTCCATGCGGGCGGGCTTCCCAGCTCCGGGAACACCACGAAAAAGGTGTGGCGGCTCCTAACAGTTCCAACCACATAAACCTGCACCTGTTCCATATCCTGTGCTGGATATAAAATCGGGATAGTCAAAATTGTCAGAACTCACTGCATCACCCCCTACAACAAAAAGAGCACCCTTTCGGATGCTCTTTCGATTATTTAGTTTTACTTGTCCCAGTATTTCAGCTCGGCTTCCTTGCGGGCGGCTACGGCATCATCAAAATTGGCATAAGTTCCAAGGCTGATGTTTTTTCCGTCAACCATAATACTGGCTCTCCATGAACCGCCATCGCCAGAGCGGGCTTTGCGCCATGTAACGCCGGTTACACCGGTTTTGTTTAAGCGCTTGACACCTCTATTTCTGGAATTGTCCTTGTGGTCTATCCAGCGGCAATTTTCTGGACAATAATTTCCGTTGCTGTCAATGCGGTCGATTTCAAGATTCGATGCATACCCGTGAGCAATAGCCCACTCGGCAAATGCTTGAAAGTTGTTTTTCCATTCGTCACATACACGGATACCTTTTCCACCGTAATCCTGCCAGTGCGAAAACTTTGGATTTGTACACCGGTAGTTCATTCCAGCCCAGATATTATAAAGCCGGTTGTTGTGGCTTTTTCGGAAAATTTCATCTGGAGAAGTTCCAATTTTGGCTCCCTGCATACACCCGCATGACTTTTGTCCTGCACGAATGACGTTTCCCCTCAGAGTTACAACTTTTCCACAGCCACATCGGCAGACCCATGCACTACACTTGCCAATGTTTTCGGGAGCCCGGCGCAATACAATCAACATTCCGTTTCGCTGACCGGTCAAATCAACGAGCTTTCCCATCAGCGGGTACCACCTTTCCGTGCGGCCTTCTCCATGCGGCGGCCTTTGGCAATGCCCAGCAGGAACATATCGATGCCGAATGCATAGACATCGGAAGGATGCTGCTCATAGACAGCATTGATTTCACGCGCAAACAGACGATTGTTATTGTTTTGCTCACGCTCTTTTTTGATCATGTGGAGTGCGGATTCTGCTTTGGTCATGATTTTTACCTCTTATTCTCTTGTAAGAGGTGTTGCCGAATGGTATAATGGATTTACCAGATGGCAATTCCTCTGGTGTTGTGAATAACCGTAAGCTGTTGGCGTCCAAACTTCCAGCTTGCGGTTATTTTTATTTGCTGAGTTCTTCGTCAAGAACTCGTCGAAACCACTCTGTACGGCCCTCTCCTTGCTTGGAGAGCTTTTCGTCAAGAGCTTCAGCTTTGTCCTTATCAACAAGGAAAACCAGCTGTTTTTTGGTTTTTCTGAGTTCACGAAAGTATTCAGCACGACTTTTTTCAGTCACCAGTTCACCTCCTTGTTGCTAACAACACTATACCATGTTGTTAACAACAAGTCAAGACCTTACACACCATAAAATCCATTCAGAGCGAAAATCTTTCCCTGCCACTCTGCATGAGAGGGACGTGCACCAGCATGACAGGAGGTCTGAACGTAGCGAACGCCCATCTGCCGCGCACGTTCTAACTGCAATTTTGCGCAGGTTTGATTTACCCCCGTGAGAACACATCTTCTTGCCGCCACCTCCAGCGTATCCCTGTGGCCGCTGGGGTAGGTGACGTAGGGCATAGAGTCGGCAAGGCCGTCCACTGCACGCTTGACGGCGGTCTTGTAGTCGAACGCACCGCTGCTCACCTGCAGCCACGCCCTGTCCAGCGCCTGCTCGAAAGCCCCGGAGACGGTGTTTGCCGTGGTGGCGGTAAGGTTGGAGAAGCTGCCCGCCGTCTGCCGATAGCCCGCGTTGAGCAGGTTCTGCAAGGGAGCTGACTCCTCGAAGGGCGTCGGTTCTTTGCCGTAATGAAAATAAATCTCATCCTCGGCTTCCAGTGCGGCGGTCGCGGCCTCCTTCATCAGGCGGCGGATCTCGGCCTCGCTCTTGCCGGTATACCGGGCCAACAGCTTCACCACATCCTTGCGGACGGCTTCGGTCTGCTGGTAGCGCCAGAGCTGCCAGTTGGCCGTCGGTGTCAGGGCGTCCATCTTGCCGATGCGCCGGGCCACGTCCCGGAGAATCGTATCCTCCACCTCCTGCCAGAGGGCCACGAGGGCGTCCGGGGCGTGGTCGAGGTAGTCCGGGGCCAGCATCAGGCACCCCCGCCGAAGGTCAGCTCAGGCTGGCGGTTCTCGGCGGCGGCTTCCTGCGCCAGCCGGCGGGCATCCTCTTCGGAGATGCCGTACCGGGCCGAGAGATACTTGTAGCGGGGGAGCAAGCCGCTAATGGCATCATCTCTCATCTGGGTCATGCGGGTCTCGGCGTCGGTGATATAGCTGTCGTCCCAGTTCACCGAGATGGGAGTGTCGGGGACGACTTCGGCCTTCTGCAAGTCTTTTGCAGCCCAGAGGATGGCCCGGATGATGGAGATCAGCGCACCTTCAATGGGTATCTGGTTTTTGTTGGCACTGGCCACGAGATCCTGACGGCTGCCGTTGTACTCGGTGGCTGTGGTAACTTTGCCATTCTCGAAATCGTACCGGTGACAGCCCAGCCCGCACTTGAAGGAGAAAAGGTTCAGCATATCCTGCACGGCCCGGTGATTCTGCTCCACGCGGAGGTCGGGGTTGTATTCATGGTACTCGCTGGACTGGTCGAGGCTGCTTTCCTTGCCGGGCAGATGCACAAACTGGCTCACAACATCGTCGTCCGGCGGGATGGAGTGCTCCACGCCCTTATCGTCCACCACCTTGCGGCAGATGTCGGCGCTGTAGAATATCTTCTTGTGGCCGAGGCGGATGTCCTCGCGGTAGTTGTCAAAGGCAAGGTCCACGCCCTGCGCCTCTTCCAGCGCCTCTGCAAAGACGCTCATGCCCAGCCCGCTGCCGCCGTCGAGGTTCTTGACAGCACCCGGGCTGAACAGCGCAAACCAGGGCGGGGAGCCCTCTACCGTGACGCTTTCCACCGTGCCTTCCGGGGGCTTCTCGACCGGAGAAAACACCGGCGTGCCGGACATGGAGTCGGTGACGCGGAACCATTCGTTGCGGATGGTGCGGCGCTTCTCGTCACCGGTATGCGTCTGTAAGTAGACAACAGGCTTGCCGTCCATCAGACACTCGGAGACAAAGGCCGCTTCGGTCACGACGCCCCGCTCCACCCGCAGGGGGAGGATGCAGGGGGCCGGGTCGTAGTCCAGCCTGAGCCGGACGTCCGGGCTGGGGACTGCCTTGCCGTTCACGACGGTCATATTCTCGACGCTCAAAACAAAAGCGCCTGTGCCGGACCAGAACGCTTTCTCGACCAGCGCGTTGGCGTTCGTCCAGAAGTGCAGGTCGCGGAGCAGTCCGCCCACCTGCTGCTCATCGTCGCCCAGCAGATACCGGGCGGTGGCTGCGTCTGTAATCTGGAAGGTGGTGCGGTCGTTCAGCAACAGATTTGCCCAGTCTTCACACACCCGCTTGGGCATCCGCAGGGAGGCAATGGTGCGCTTTTTGGTGCCGTCGGCATACTCGGTGGCGCGGGTATGAACGCCGGGTACGTTGCCTTTCCACCATTGCCGCCACGTCTCGATCTGGCTGTAGTAATCAGCATCCAGTACCCATCCGCGTGTCTTATGCAGATGATCCAGAAAATCGGTGATGTTCATGTGTTCGTCAACCTCTTGAAATCGCGCTCGATGGTGTACTCGTAGGCGTCCAGTGTGTCGATGTCGGTGCTGCCGTCGTCGAGGCGTTCATCTACGCCGGGATGCTTGCCGCTGTAAAGGGCCGTAGCGAGGGCATCCCGCAGGGTGGCAGCTTCCGGCATGAGCCAGAAGCGTCCGCCGCCCATCAGGATGCAGGTGAGGCGGATGCGGTCGGTGATCTTTATCTTAGCGCTGTTCTCCACCCGGTCGGCAAGCCAGCTCAGCTTGCAGCGGCGCAGGCGGGCGCGGATATGGTTTATCAGGGTCTGCTCAGCGCTGTCGCAGAAAATGTACTGGATCTCGCCCCAGCGGGCAAAGACCGCGATGCAGAACTCGATGAGCTTGTCGGCCAGATAGTCGGCATCCTGCGCCACCGGGTCGAGGCGTTGGGATGCCAGCCCCACGACGCCCGACCAGCCCGGCAGGATAGCCGTCGCCACAAAGGCGTGTTTCGAACCGTTGCAGCCAAAGTCCACACCAATGCGGATTCGCCATGGGTGCAGCTGCTTCTCGGCGGGCCAGAAAAAACGCCCATCCCCGGCGGCGAGGCTGTCGGCCAACAGGCGGTAGATAACGCCGTTGGCTGCCATCCACTGCCCGAGGATGAAGCGGTTATAGTAGACGGTGCCGGTATACTCTTTTTTCAGGTCGGCCACGAACTGGGCCGGGAGAGTCGGATTGTCGTCGATGGTGTACGCCTGGCAGTAGATGTCCGCGTCGCTGTCGAGGAATTTCTTGAACCAGTGGGAAGGGCTTTCCGGGTTGCAGGTTCCGTCGAAGTGGCTGTGGGGGCAGGACAGGCGGCTCTTGAGCATCTGGAAAACGCCCTCGTCCCAGGTGGTGATCTCGTCGCCGTAGGCGTACTCGAAGGCTGCGCCCTGGATGCGGGCAATGTGCTTTTTGTTGTCGGCACCGAGGACATAGACCTTGTGGCCGAAGAGCTGCACGATGTTGCCAGAGGCCGAGGTGCGGACGACGCCCACAAGCTCAGGCCCCCAGAGGCCGCGCATGGGCTCCAGCACGTTGCGTTCCAGCGTGCCGAGGGTGTTGCCCAGCATGACCAGCAGGCCCTCGCCCCGGGCCGCACAGATGCGCTTCGGGATGGTGACGGCGCAGTCAAGATAGGTCTTGCCGGAGCGGGTCGCCCCGGTCTTGACATTCCAACGGTGATTGCAGTTGCGCAGATATTCCTGCTGAAATTCAGTCAATGGCACTGTCCACGCCTCCCAGCAGCTCCTTCGCCTTTGCCAGTGCATCGGCGGCGGGGTCTTTCTCGGAAGTGTCTTTGTACATCCCGAGGTGTTTGCCCAGCAGGTCGAGCGCGCGGAGCTTGTCGGCCAGCTTCACTTCCTGCTCAAGCCCATCCTCGCCGAACGTCTTGACCTTGACTGACTGCACAGCGGCAAGGTCATCGTGGCTGGCATCGGATTTGAGAGAGGCGGTCTTGGGGTCGATGAGGTCAGCGGCGTTGACGAATGCAATCTTTGCCAGCTCGCGCACCACCCGGTCAGTAGATACACCGGTGCGGCGACTCTGCTCAGCCTGAAGCTGGGCGATGAGCTTCTGAACTCCAACATTCTCCAACAATCGCGGCCCCACGGTCTTGGCACTTGCTGGGGAATATCCGGCGCGGATGGCCGCTTGGGTCGCATTCAAATCGACCATGTATTCTTCGCAGAATCGTGCCTGCTTGTCGGTCATCCTCACCACCTCTCCTGCACAAAAATGGAGCAGCCGGGAGGGTGCGGCCCTCCATCCGTCTGGTCACGCCAGCGCTCTCGCGTCTGAGCTACGGCTGCATAAAAAATCCCCGCACATTTCTGTGCAGGGAAGAAAATCTTTGAAGCAGCCTCAGAAAGCTCAAGAAGGAGAAAAATGCCTGTCAAGCAGCAAAAAGTCCAAAGGAGCAATTCATCATGATGGAGGAAAAGCTTCGGAGGCTGCGTGTATCGGGTGGCCTTTCCGGCTCTGCCGATGGTATCATTTTACACCGGAAGAGAGTGAACGCACAATGAACGGATACTGCACAGTTTCAGAGCTTCAGGTGTTCAATGGCCCGGCGGCGCAGGGCGAAAATGCCACGGGAAGTGAAATTCATCTCTGCGGCCACCTGCTCCCATTTCAGGCAGTTCAGGTAGTATTTGCGCAGAGCGCAGTATTCGGCGGAGTCCAGCTGCACAAGCGCGGCATCGATCTCCGCAAACAGAGCATCACAGACGGCCAGCTGTGCGTAGGCGCGGCGCTCAGCCTCTTCCTGACGCTCCACAGCCCGGGCGAGGCTCTGCCCATCCTTGCTGCCTCCCGGCGCAGCGCTGAGGTTCTGGGTGATGTGCCGGGTGGCTTCCTGCGCCTCTGCCAGCCGGTAGGAGAGCCGCTGGTAGAGCTTTTCGGCTTCCCGATAGCGGGAGAGCCAGCTTATCTTTTCCTCGTAGGTCATGCCAGCTCCTCCACCTGCACGAACACGCCGCAGATGTCGGCCCAGAACTTCTCGACGATCTCGCTGCACACCTGGGCGTCGTCGTGCCAGAAGTGCAGGCGGGTCATCTCGTCCTTGAGGGCTTTTTCCAGATTGTCAGTGTCCGGCTTGGAAGTGCGCCAGCTGCCATCCGGACGGCCCTCGGCGGGGAACATCCACTTGACCAGCAGACGCACCGGACGGCCCGCCGGGATGGGCTTCTCAGGGGCGTAGGGCGCAAGGTAGGCGTGGAGCTTGGCACGGGCAGCTTTCAGTTCAGAGCTGTCATGCAGCACGGCGCAGGGCTTGCCGCCCTTCATGTAGGCATGAAGCTCTTTGGCGTTATGGGTAGTGGTGGGCGGACGCATGGGGATAAAAAACTGTGTGGTCATTTCGTACCTCGTTTTCTTTTTTGTATCAGCGGCCAACGTGATGGGGAGGGTCCCCGGAGGATGGGGGCTGTGGTCGCCCCATCCTCTGGGATACCCCATCACACATTGCAGTGCAGTCATGCTATTATATATAGGCTATTTTGCACTGCAAATGTTGCAGTCATAGCGGCTATTTCTGCAATTTTGCAGTTTTTGCTGTCGTGCAAAATAGCGGCTATTTCTGCATTTTTACAACAGAATGTAATTGCGGATATAACAGAGCGTTTAACCTCTGCTGCCGGGTTCCTTGCGGCCAACCTTCTCGCCGTCGATCCAGAAGCGCCCGTCTTCTTTCAGACGGTTCTTGACGGTGCGGGGCTTCAGGTCCATATACTCGCCGAGGCCGTAGACGGTGACCTCACCGTCCATCATGCAGGCCTCAAAAGCGGTGTCCAGCTCGGCCTTCCTGTCCTTGGACTGCTTGGCCTTGTCACCCCAGCGGCGGCTCGCGCCCTTTGCGCCCAGTGTGCGGAAGTCGCTGTCCGGCTGCAGATCTTCCAGAAGCCCGCTGTCCAGCTTATGCACCGGATAGTCAAACCAGAGGTTCACCGGGGCAAAGCTTGCAAACTCGCGGAGGGTGCCTTCGATGCGCCAGGCAGTCATGCTGTCGGCTTTCTTCTGAGCCGCAGCCACTTCGGCGTCGATGGCCCGCAGGTCGGCGAGGCCAAGCTTCTCTTTGGCGATGGTGAGCATCCGGCTCTTGCTGAGGGCGTCATCCGGGCCGTAGGCGTCGGCATGGCCGCGCTTATCCAGCATCGCTTTGATGACCCGGCAGGCGGCCTTGTTGTGCAGCTGCTCCCGGATGGCGTCGGTGATGGTCAGCTCAGTCATGTCCAGCATGGCATCCGGGTCGCGGGCAAACACGCCGGAGCCGGATGCTCTGTCCATGCTGCGCTTGCCGCCCTGCGCACCCTTGGAATGATGGTGGCAGTAGATGACGGCGCAGTCCAGCGCGCGGCAGACCACATCGAACTGGTTGCAGAATTTCGCCATCTGGTCGGCGCTGTTTTCGTCGCCGGTGATGACCTTGTAGATGGGGTCGAGGATGACGGCAGTGTAGCCCTTTTTGCCTGCCCGGCGGATGAGCTTGGGGGCAAGCTTGTCCATCGGGACAGATGCGCCGCGCAGGTTCCAGATGTCAATGTTCCGCAGATTGTCCGGCGCAAGGCCCATCGCGGTATAGACGTCCTTGAAGCGGTGCAGGCAGGACGGCCTATCAAGTTCCAGATTGATATAAAGTACACGCCCCTGCGCACAGGAGAAGCGGCCAAGCCACGTCTTGCCCTCGGCGATGGCGATGCACAGCTCAATGAGGGCGAAACTCTTGCCTGCCTTGGAAGGACCCGCCAGCAACATCTTGTGGCCCTGACGCAGCACGCCGGAGATGAGGGCATCGGCCAGCGGGGGCAGGTCGTCCCAGTCATCGGCCAGACATTCGGTATCGGGCAGATCGTCGGTGCAGGCCTCCACCCAGTCACACCAGTCCTCCCAGCAGCTTTTGCCGACATTCGTTTCAAGCAGGGCCTGTTTCTGCCCCGCCCGCAGGATGCCGGGCATCCGGGAGAGGCGGGAAGGGTTGCGGTTCTGCTGGTCGAGGGTCAGGCCGTTCTTCTGGCAGGTGGCGTAGAGGTAATCGACCCGCTTGCGGTATTCGGCATAATCCGGCGCATTGACTCGGACGATGGCGTGGATGCTCTTGCCGCCGGAGTAGACCAGCGCGGCGCAGGGCAGCTCCATCTGGTGGATAGCGGCCAGCTGCTTGCCGGGCTCCATGTTGTCGCACTCCACGAGGGCGTAGCGGTAGCTGGTGACATTGGCATCCTTCCGGCCTGTGCCGTCCACCGGGTTGAAGCAGATCCATGCACCGATTTCCGGGTCGCAGTCGCCCATGACTTTGCCGACGTCGTCGCCGCAGGCGTCCAGCTCTTCGATGAGCTGCCCGGCAGTTCTGTCCCAGCAGCCTTTCGCCGGGCGTCGGCGGTCGGCTGCCATGAAGCTCTCGGTGACATAGGCCACATACTCGTCCGGCTCGAAGAGGGCCTGCAGGTAGCGTTTGAGCTGCTGGGCAGGCTCCCATGTGTCGGGAAGGTGAAGCTCCTGTTCCTCGACCCAGCGGGGGTCTACCAGTGCGGGCTGCTGCGGGCCGACGGTCAGCTCATCGCCCCAGTCCAGCGTATGGCCTGCAGGGCCGGACCAGCCGTGCTCATAGGCCAGCTGGAAGATGCTGCTCTGGGTGACGGGCTTCGAACTGCCGTGGAAGCTCTCCCATTTTTTGATGCACTCGCCCTTGTGATACCGCCCGCCGTCCCGGGCGCTCCACTGCTCCCACACGGCGACGGGCAGACCGGCTTCTTTCAGGCCCATGCCCACCATGAGCCATTCTTCATAGGTCAGGGCGGACGGGGAGACGAAGTCCAGCGCTTCTTTGATGTCATTTTCATGTTCCATTCGCATTACCATAGTAACATATCATCTGCGATGACCGGCTCAGCAGACGGGATATAGTTCTTGGGGTCAACGCCCTTCGGCGCGCCCCGCCAGCCGCCGGCGGCAATGCGGTCTATCATCTGCCGTGCGGACTCGAAGCTCCATGTGCCGACGTGCTGGAAGCCGTATTTCTCCAGGCAGCGGATCTGCTTTGGGGTGGTGAGACCTTCGTCCCGGCGCTTGCTGAGACGGTCGAGCAGGAGAGCCGCTTTGCCCGCAGATTCCACGGCGTCGGGCAGGATGCCCAGTTTTTCCAGTGCGGCAGTCTGTTTTGCACTGGGCGGGCCGGCCTCCCAGCCAAAGGCCGGCACATAGCCGGAGAGATCTTCGGCCTGAATGCTCATCTCGTATTGCAGCGGGTCAACCAGCTTCGCCTTTTTGCGGCGCTGCTCTTCCAGCTGCTTGGCAAGCGCCTCTTCGCGCTGGGCCACCACATCCTCGCTGGCCTGTGCAGCGGCGTCCTCAATATCCTGCGCCCCGCCGCTCTCGGCCAGATTGTCGGTCATCTGCCGGGCCACGGCCCGGTCCTCACAGACAAGGTCGGCGGGGCGGCACAGCTCGTGCTTGTCGGTCATCCAGAGAAAATCGAGGAGCAGCAGGTCTTTCTTGCCCGGGGAGAGGCGGGTGCCGCGTCCCACCATCTGGCTGTAGAGGCTGCGCACCTTCGTGGGCCGCAGCACCACGACGCAGTCCACCGAGGGGCAGTCCCAGCCCTCGGTGAGCAGCATGGAGTTGCAGAGCACGTTGTACTTGTCGGCTTCGAAATCCGAAAGCACCTGTCTGCGGTCGGCGCTCTGGCCGTTGACCTCGGCGGCGCGAAAGCCCTTCGCGTTCAGCAAATCGCGGAATTTCTGGCTCGTCTTGATGAGAGGCAGGAACACCACCGTTTTGCGCCCGGCACAGCGTGCTGCCATTTCGTCAGCAATTTGGCTCAGGTAAGGGTCAAGGGCAGTGCCAAGCTCGCCTACGGAATAATCGCCGCTGCTCATGCCCACAGCGGAGATGTCCAGCTTGAGGGGGACGGTCTGGGCCATGATGCGGCAGAGGTAGCCGTCTTTGATGGCATCGGTCAACTTGTACTCATAGGCCAGGCTGTCGAACACCTCGCCGAGGTTTCGCATATCGCCCCGGTCGGGGGTAGCGGTCACGCCCAGGACCTTCGCACTGCCGAAGTAGTCGAGGATGCGGCGGTAGCCGTCGGTGATGGAATGGTGGGCCTCGTCGATGATGATCGTCCCGAAGTAGTCCCGGGGGAAGCGCTCGAGTCGTGCCGGCCGCTGCAGGGTCTGGACAGAGCCGACCACCACCCGATACCAGCTGTCGAGGCAGGTGGACTCGGCTTTTTCCACCGCGCTGACGAGGCCGGTGGAGCGCTGAAGCTTGTCTGCCGCCTGTTCCAGCAGCTCGCCCCGGTGGGCGAGGATGAGCACCCGGTCGCCCGCCCGCACCTGATCGGCGGCGACGGAGGCGAACACGATGGTCTTGCCGGTGCCGGTGGGCAGCACCAGCAGGGTGCGGAGACGGCCATTTTCCCACTCGGTGTGGATGCTCTTCCGGGCGGCTTCCTGATAGGGGCGCAGAGCCTGTTTTTCTCCCATCAGAATGCCCCCTGCGTCCAGCCCTGAGAGGGCGCGGCTTTCTCTTCAGGCGGCGGCAGGAAGCGGATGACTTCATTGCTCTGGCCGGGGTCGCCGCTCTTCTTGACGTAATCGTGGACGCCCAGCTTGCAGCGGCCTTTGGCGCCGACGACCTCGTTCCAGCGGGGGCGGAAGGTGTCGCCCTTCCTGCACTGGCCGATGCTCTCGAAGAACGCGCCCAGCAGGCCCTGAGTCTTGGTGTGGAGGTAGAGGCGGTGGGTGACGGTGGTATCGCCCAGAGCGCCGCCGAAGATCTTCAGGGTCAGCTTTGCCATCGAGCAGGGCGGAAGCTTGGCGCTGCCCTCGAAGCGGGCGCGCTCCATCCCGGTGACTTCAAAATAGTATTCGCCCTCGGGCAGGAGCACGAAGTCCTGCGAGACGTTGGTAAATTCGTCGTCCCAGCCAAGAGCGCGGTCGGTAGTGGTGTTCATGTCAGACATAAGTATTCTCCTTTATAATATGTAGGTTGGTTAGAAGGGCAGGTCCCGGTTGTCCAGCACCATCTGGAGCACCTGCGGCCATGCGGCCACGAGACAGCCCTCCACAAAGTCGGCGGGGTAGTCCCGGATGGGCATATCTTCCGGGAAATAGCCCCGCTTGCCCACAACGAACTGTAATTCTTCGGGGGTGACATTGTTGGCACTCATCAGCGCGGCCAGCTTTTCGGGGACGCCCAGCGCCATGAGGTCGGGCGTCAGCAGGGCTTCGGGAACAGTCTCCCGGGGCGATTCCGGCTGAGGCTTGGGCTGCGGTGCCGGTGCGGCCGGTGCGCTGGGAGGGGGAAAAATGTCCTTTTCGGCGGGTGCTGCGGGCTTCGGGGCGGCAGGCGGCGCAGAGGCCGGACCGGTGATGCAGTGGGCGATGCTGGCGTAGTCGAAGGGGACTTCATCCGGCAGGCCGAAGCGGTTCTTGGCGTCCCAGCAGGCGTGGTGGGTGGTGTAGAGCACCCGTTTGCCGCCGGTGGCTTTGTTCTTGGCGTTGGGGCCGCTGCCGCTCTTTTCTACGATGGTCTGGTAGTTGGCGAAGAGGAGCATATCGCACCACTCCCGCAGGAGGGGTTCAGTCTGCTTAGTGGTTTTCATGGTCCAGCGGTCATAACTGCCCGCCGCGTCCGGCTGCTCGAACTTGGTGATGGCGGCGTGGGCGAGGATCAGCACATGGTGGCCGCTGTTCAGCATCTCCTCGAGGGCGTCGAGAAGCCGACCGAACTCCTCCTTGACGTAGGTGTAACCCTTGCCGTAGCCGAAGCCCTCGAGGCCGTCCACCTTGGCTTTGGCGCAGATGGCGTCGATGGCCAGACGCTCGGCCCAGTCGGCAGTGTCGATGACCAGCGTACCGCAGGAAACTTCGCCCCGGGTGACAGCCCGCACCTCGTCCAGCAGCATGGCCCAGCTGGTGGGCTGGGGCAGGCGGGCAACATTGAGCCGCTTGGTGCCGCCCTCGGTGTCGATGAAAACGGGGTCCGGGAAGTGAGAGGCAAATGTGCTCTTGCCGATGCCCTCGGGGCCGTACAGCACGACCTTGACCGGGGTGTTCAGAATGCCGGTGGTGATGGAATAGCTGCTCATCAGAAAGCTCCTTTCGTCCATGTTCTGGTCTGAGCGGGTGCGGCGGACAGGACAGGCAGGTCAGCACCCTTGACCATGCCGTCCTCAATGATGATCTGGCACTCGCTGCCGGTGGAGACGCGGGTGGCGATGGCCTGCAGACCCTCCGCTTCGAGCCAGTGGCCGAACTCTTCCAGCGTGGTCATGTCCATCTGCTCGAGCTTGTCCAGAAGGACAAAGCCGCAGTCCGGGTTGAGCCGCCGGACGATGGCCGCAGCCACCCGGAGCTGGTCGCTGCCGGACATATCCCGCCAGCGCTTACCTTTATAAGTAAGAGCGCCGTCCTCCACGCTCAGCTCCGGCAGGGGCAGGTCGGCACCGTTCAGCAGGGCCAGACGCTCTTTGCGCTTCTGGGCGATGGCCTCGGTAAGGCGGTCGTATTCTTCGGCGTAGTGCTTGGCCTCGTCCTCGGCACGGGCTTTTTCGAGGTTGGCCCGGACTTTCCGGTTCGTCTCCTCAATGCTCTGGATAGAGGCTTCCAGCTCGGCAGTGGATTCGTCCTGAAGCTGGTCAACGGTCTTTTCTGCATTTTTTCGCTGATTGAACAGCTTGGTGTGCTTGGTGTCCAGCTCTTCCCGCAGCTTTTCCAGTTCCGCAATGCGCTCACGGGTGCGTTTCAGGTCGTCCAGACACTGTTGTTCCTGCCGGGCCAACTCCTGCGCCTGCTGCCGCAGACGCTGATTCTCCCCGTTCCGGGCCAGAATATCCTGCTGCCGGCGGATGAGGTCGGAGGCGCTGAGGGGCTGTTCGGGAGCGTCGGGGTAGGAGATAAGCTCGTCGGCGAAGTGCTTTTTCTGCTGGGCCAGCTGGCCGGTGAAGGTGCGCTTGTCGTAGATGCTCTTGATCTCCATGTCCCGGAGATGCAATTCGTTCCCGATGCCGATGATGCGCAGCAGGATGTCAGCCTTTTCCTTGTCGCTGGCCTCCATGAAGCGGGGCAGATCGAGGGCCAGCGGCTCGACAAAAGCATTCAGCAGCTGCTGGCCGCTGCGGCGGCCGGTGGGGTCGGTGACGGTGAGGCTGCTGTTCTTGCCCTTGCGCTCCACGACGACCCCGTTGGAGAGAGTGACACGGAGGTGGGCGGGAGCGACGGCACCATCCCGCTGGGCGGCGTTCGGGCGGAATTTTTCGCCGCCAAGCGCCCATGCCAGCGCGTCGAGAACGCTGGTCTTGCCCTGATTGTTGTTGCCGCCCACGAGGGTGAGACCGGTGGGCGCAGGAGTGAGCGCAACGGCCTTGATGCGCTTGACGTTTTCGGCCTCGAGGGCCGTGATCTTTACAGACATCTGGATACCTCCCCTTGAATTTGTCCTAATGTGCGTACGAACTGATCGATCGCGTTTTCCCGCTGTTCACCCGGCAGCTTGCCGAACAGCGGCTTTATGGACTGCGCGAGATTTGTGATGGAGCGGCCGGCCAGAATGATGCTGTCGTAGGCGTCGCGGGCGTCGGCCTCAGCATTAGCCGCCGTCTGGTCGAGCTGAGCCTTGAGGTCGGCTGTCATGCCGTCGGCCATTTCCTTGGCCTGCCGGACGACTTCGTCCTTGTCCACCACAGCTACGATGGGCTGCTTCCGGGCGGCTTCGGCCTCGGATCTCCACTTTTCGGCCCGACGATTAGCCACTTCGGCTACCTGACGGGAGCCTTCCAGCTGGCTCTCGGCGGTTTTGGCACGGGCTTCGGCCTTGCTCTGCATCTTCCATGCTTCCTCTTCCCGGGCTTCGGCGGCGTCTAAGCGGCTTTTGAGCTGATCGTTCTGCTCGGTCAGACCTTTAATATCAGCATTTGCGGCCTCCAGCTGTGCATTGGCGGTATTCATTGCGTCCCGCGACTCCTGCTCCTGAATGCAGGCGCTCTTCAACCTGGCCTGCGTTTCGTTCAGCTTATACTCTTTGGCCTTGAGCTGGGCTAAAAGCTCCTGCACCCGCTGGCTGTCTCCGGCAGCTTCGACCAGCTGTCCAGCGCAGCCGCTGCGGGCGATAAGGTTCAAATCTTTGCGGGTCAGCTCTGGCAGCTGTTTTAATTCCGCAACTGTTGCGGAATTAAAAGCGTCACCGTTTTTGACCATCGTGCGGGCGCTGCCTTCGCTGAGTCCCTTGCTCTCATACCACTTTGTCCATGTACCGCCGCCATACCGGCCCGCCTTGGCAGTCAGCGCGTGGATCCGGGCGAGGTAGATGCAGGAGATCAGGTATTCGTCCTGAGCCGCACCATAGTGCAGATCAAACTGCTGGTCGGCGTCTGCGGCCTGCTGGGATAAATTACCCAGAGCCGAGAAGTCAAAGCTGGGGGCAGCTGCGGATGCAAAAGAAGTCTCCGCAGGAACAACAGGGGCCGATGCGCTGCTCTGCGGGGACAGCGCGGGGGTCAAGCCTTTTGCAGCCGCCTCGCTCGCCGAGGTGGTCGGTGTTGCCGCCGCCGAACTGCTGGCAGCAGGGCTTGTCATGGTCGCAGCAGCATCCGCAGTCGGGGCAGGTGTACATGAGAAAATCTCCTTTGCTTTTTTGATGTCGGCCAGGATCTTTTCCATTTCCTGCTGCGGTGTCATGTCCTTGCGGCTACCATTCGGAGTAAAGAACTGACCAAGCAGCTCTCTTTTTGCGGCAACGCCTTTCAGATTCTGGGTGCAGGTGATAGTTAGGCAGTAACGGCCATCAGATCCATAGTCCGATGCACGAATATCTTTGGAAAACGAGCCAAAAATCTCTCTGTCTGGATAAGTGTCTTTGATCCATGCGGAGACCTGAGACAGAAAGTCGAAGTCCAGACTATGCACTCGACAAGTGCATTTATCCTTGATAGAGCCAGCGAACTCTGACGCATAGGTGAGGGTCTTGCTCATCCGGCATTCGTAGCCCTGAGTCTCCCGGCTGACAGTTCTAGTACTTTCATCCCATTGATAGTTTCCGTATGGCATGGCGTAGGGGCATCCCCAGCACTCATGGCCGGGTGCATAGCCGGATAGGCGGTTGCCAGTGGTACTGGCATCGGTGGATTTCTTCACTCGCCGTCCGCATTTGCAGATATAGGTGGTCACACTCGCACCTCCGTGTCCTTCAGACGGTCCAGCATCTCGGCCTGCAGGTCTTTGCTCAGGGGCTGGAAGCGGTTATTCCGCCAGCCGTAGCAGAGGATAGTGCCATAGATTGGCTGGCCGCGATAAGTACGGTTCAGGCTCTTGCCATAGATACCGTACACCAGCACCGCCGGGGTGCGGGGCAGAACTTTCTGCTCGCAGGGACACTGCAAAAGCGCTTCCATGCCCTGCAGCGTGTCCGGCAGGGTGGTCACGACAGGGTCTTTGCCCGGCTCGATAAGAATACCTTTCATCTCTTGCTAAAACCTCCAAAGTATGTTATCCTTCGGGGTGATGGGGGTTCAAACCATCATCCCTTTGCAGGCTCGCCGGTGTTCCAGCACCGACGGGCTTTTTTGCGTTCATGCGTCCCTCCGGTTCTGCCGGTACTCCGGCTCTTCGTTGCGGGCGTGGCGGCGGTCGATGTACCTGCAGCGCTGAGCTTCGCGCTCTGCGGCATGGTCGCCCAGCCGGGCAAAGAACAGCGCCAGCAACAGCAGCACCATCGCGGTGATGAAGTTGGTGTCGGAGATGACACCGAGGGCTTCGATGCTGCCCGCAAAGCCAAGTGCGTACAGCATCCCGACGGCACCGCTGGCCACCGCCAGCCAGTACCAGACGCCAGATTTGATTCTCATGCGGATGCCTCCTTTTTATTTCTGCGGCACACCCAGCTGCAACAGCAGGGCGGGGACGTTGATCATGATGCACCGGCCACTCTTGATGTGAGGAATGGTGCCTTTATCGAGCTCTTTGCGCAGGTAGTATTCCGAAAGCCCGGTGGCCCGGGCAGCATCGCGGACATTCATGAACGGGGTAGAAGGGACGGGAGGAGTATGCTTCCTCATAGTGGTCACTCCTTTTTCTCGGTGGTGAAGATGTCGGCCATGATCTGGTCAAACGCGGGCAGGCCAAAGGCGACGATTTTCAACTGGTCAATGCGGCTGTCAAGCTCGGCCTGTGCTCGCTGCACAAGGCTCTCGGCCTGACGGAGGCTGTCACAGATTTTGCCATAGTTGGCCTTGGCCTGAATGAAGCGGGCTTTGTAATCGTCGCGGTGCTTGATGAAGTCATTGCGCAGGTCAGTGACCTCCGCAAGCTGCTCCTTAGCGGTGCTCACGGCCTGAATGGCTGCGGTCAAGCGCTCGTTGGTGGCTTCCAGCTGCTCAATGTGCTGCTGGGCCTTGACGGTCTCATACACGCCGTTCTTGCGCAGGGCGGGCAGCACCTCGCTTGTGACCCAGTGCTTGAAGGCTTTGGCCTTCGGCATCTTGCTGCTCAGGATCAGGCTGTAAAGGCCGGACTCGTTGATGATGAGTATCTCCTGCTCGCCGCCGGGGGTGTCACGTTTCGTTACACCCTTGTCCTCGGGGTCGATGTGGTCGGCCAGCGCTTTGCGAGGATTCTTGTAGCCGAGTGCGGTTGCAACGTCGGCACCGACGAGCCACGGCTGGCCATCGATCTCGACGGTGCGCACCTGCCCGAACTCGGGGTTGGAGAAGATCTGTAAGTCGTTCATGTGAGTATGTGCCTCCTTGTGGCTGGCCCCCTTCTGCGGTATACTTGGGCGGAAGGGAGATGTTTATAAGGTGTCTGAAAAATACAAATGTCCGCATTGCGGTGTCTCATTCTACCAAACGTCAGACAATACCAAAGAACGGAAAATAAGTTTTTGGCATGACCAAGAGGATTTCGAAAAGGTGTGCGACTATTCCTGCATCAGCGCAGACATTGCGGTGACCTACCACTACTGTCCATCCTGTCACGAATATTCCGTACAGCTTGCCAGCAGCAAGGGACTTTTTTCGTTCAACTATCCACCGTATACCGGAATGGTATTGCCGGACTATATTCCAGAAGCAATCAGAAGAGATTATGTGGAAGCCTGCTCAATTCTGGATGCAAGTCCAAAAGCATCGGCTACATTGGCACGGCGGTGCCTGCAAGGTATGATTCGGGACTTCTGGAATGTCAAAGCCGGAAACCTTGCGAGTGAAATCGACCTTATCAAGGACAAGATTCCCGCCGACCAGTATAAGGTACTCAATGGGGTCAGACGCTTAGGAAATATTGGCGCTCATATGGAAAAGGATGTGAACATGATCGTCGATATTGACCCGGGCGAAGCACAAAAACTGGTCAGACTACTGGAACTGCTTCTGAAAGACTGGTACATTGCCCGACACGAGCGTGAAGAACTGTACCGGGAAATCCTCGTTATTGACGAGAAGAAGCAGAATGAACGTCATCCTGACTGAACGGGTCATTCTTTGCCAGCAGATCGCCGTCCAGAGTCCAGTACTGATGAACTTCATACAGAGGGCTTTCGTCCGTGCCATCTCCCGCCAGAGAGACAGTCTCAATGACTTGAATCACTCTGGCGGATTTTGTTTCCTGAAAATTAGGCTGTTTCATCTTCTTCACCTCCTTGTTGGATAGGTGGGTTGTGGCGTGTTCCTCTCTGCGGTATACTTGGGCAGAAAGGAGGTGATTTGTGGATGGATTTGAATGATAGAGCCTTGAGTGACATGGCTTTACGTGCAAGTCAGATGGTTCGGGAAGATAATCTCCGGATTGGGGCGAGGCTCGCCGGGAGTGCCGACCCGAAAATCGGGGAACACGCTCAGGTCAACACGGAGAAAACTCTGCGGGAGCTTCTGGTTCAGTATGAGGCTAACCAGAAAGAGCAGGCGAGGGAAACTAAAAAGGCGTTTTATGTTTCTCTGGCTGCGTTAGCTCTGAACGCCTTGGCGATCATCGTAACGATTGCAATAGCAGTGTTAAACTAATGCCCATTGCGATGCCGCTCAGAAATACGGAAATCAACTGAACAAGTTGAACATCCCATGTTGTCGGAGTCCAGTTGGAAAGCCGTTCTTTCCAACTGGGCTTTTTGTTACTGTCCATGTATTTCACCTCCTTTAAAATGATACTCTACTTTAAGTAGACACATCGGCGAAAAAAATTTGGTCGATGGGGATCCCGACGACCTCACTGATTCTTTTCGCGGTGGCAACGGTTGCATCTTCGGGCGACTGCTCGATTTTACGGTATGTGTCGCGCGAAACACCGAGCTTTTCTGCCATTTCACGCTGCGTGAAACCGGCGTACTGACGAGCTTGTTTAACGGTGAATCCCAAATTTTCACCTCCTTTCGTTTGGGTCTGAGAATACTATACTCCACTTTTGGTAGAATGTCAAGAACTTAAAGTAGACTTTTTTAGAATTGATGTTGACAGTAATCTACTTTTGGTGTAATCTTTACATATAAGGAGTGATTCAAATGAGCATCGCCGAAAATATTAAAAGAATCCGACTGGAACACGGATTGTCACAGACTGAACTAGGTAAGATTGCAGGGGTCAGTGACAAGGCGGTGTCCACTTGGGAGCTTGGAATCAAAGTGCCTCGCATGGGGGCAGTTGAAAAGATGGCAACATACTTCGGTATTGCCAAAAGTGTAATTGTCGATGATGCGCAACCAGCAGATCCGTCTGCCCCTCCCACCCCCATCCCGCCGGGCTTTGAGCCGATGCCGAAGATGAAGAAGATCCCCCTGATCGGCAGCATTGCATGCGGCGACCCCATTACAGCAGAGCAGAACATTGAAAAAATGGTGGACGTGCCGGAGAATATCCGGTGCGACTTCTCGCTCACCTGCCACGGGGACAGCATGGTGGATGCCGGTATCCACGATAAAGATGTGGTGTATATCCGTATACAGCCGGAGGTGGAGAACGGCCAGATCGCTGCGGTGCGCATTGGCGAGGAGGCCACCCTCAAGCGGGTGTATTACAGCGGCGGCACGCTGACCCTGATGCCCGCAAATCCGGCCTATGCCCCTATGGTTTACACCGGCCCCCAGTTGGAAGAGGTACGGATCGAGGGCCGTGCCGTGGGCTGGACGCACTGGGTGGGGTGAAAAACACACCACCCGACATGACGAAAAACTATTGCAATAGTTTAGTGGTCGTTTCCAAAAAGGAAACAACCACTAAACATGAGTTGCCGGGATTCCTCAAAAGTCAAGTAAATAAAAAACTCCCCCGGTGCTGGAACACCGAGGGAGTAAGATAAGCGGCTCGCCCTTGCGGGGTCATCGCACACTCAAGCAATGCGATTATACCTCTTTTGGACGGGCTTGTCAAAGTGTACCCATATGGAGGTGTATTTTTATGGCGAGTTTCAAGGAGAAACTTGACAAAAACGGAAACCGCATCTACGAGGTGCAGGCCAGCAATGGGCGAGGGCGGCGTGTCTGGCGCACCTTCCGCCCAGAACCGACATGGAGCAAGCGCACCATTCAGCGGGAGCTACAGAAATTCGCCGCTGAATTGGAGCAGCAGTTGGCGGATGGGGAAGTGCTGACCCGTGAAGAGACTGCGCAAAAAGCCGCTGCGGAAGCCGTAGAGGCGGCCAAAATCAAAACCTTCCGGCAATATGCTGAAGCCGTCTATCTGCCAGAGAAAGCCGCCACGCTGGCGGAAAAGACCCGGGCCAGTTATACCCAGCTGTTGGAGCAGCATGTCTTTCCGGCTCTGGGCCATGTGCTGCTGCCGGAGATCACCCCGGCCATGATAAAGGCGTTACTTTCCAGTCTGTCAGAGGAGCTTGCCTTCGCCAGCGTGACAAAGGTGTATGCTGTACTACATAACCTGTTTAAGGCTGCCTTGCTGGATGATACGATAGACCGGAATCCAATGGACAAGGTTCCGCGCCCCCGGAAGTCGAAGGATGCAGCCCTTCCTACAGAGCACAAGGCTTTTACTGCAGAGGAGACGCGGTATATTCTGCGCTGTCTGGATGGCGAGCCGCTCAAGTGGCGGGCGTTTATCCTGCTGCTTATCGATACGGGCTGCCGCCGGGGCGAGGCCTGCGGGCTGCAATGGCAGTCGGTGGATTTTGATACCAACACGATCACCATCGAGAGGAATCTACAGTACACCTCCGAGCGGGGCGTGTACGAGACCCTGCCCAAAAATGGCAAGACCCGCGTTGTAGACATCTCGTCTGACGTGGCCGCGCTTTTGCAGGAGCTGCGGCAGAGTCAGCTGGTAACGGTGCGCTGGGTGTTTACGCAGGACGACAGCCCGGAGCCTATGCACCCAGACACTCCAACTCGTTACTTCCAGCGATTTGGCAAACGGTATGGGATAGAGCACTTCCACCCGCACAAGCTGCGCCACACGTCCGCCAGCCTTGCCATCACCAACGGTGCCGACGTGGTAAGCGTCGCCGCACGGCTGGGACACTCTGACAGCAGCACCACGCTGCGGATGTACGCTCATGCCAATGAGGATAGCATCCGTCGGGTCGGTCAGACCGTAAGAGAGGCCTTGAAGCAGCCAGAAAAGAGAAATGCTTGAATTTGATTCTGTTTCGTCGTGTCTCTTGATGACTCGTATTCATCCTATAAACAGGATGCTAAAAAACCGCAACTTGACCGCAACAAAAACCGCAACATCCTCGAAAAATCGAAGCAATTAACGAGATTGCACGATACAGCATCAGACAAATAAAATGATTGCATCACGCAATTTATTTGACAATGAAACAACATGACAAAACACGTTAGAAGTCCCTTTTATAGCTCGTAATGAGCAGGTCGTCCGTTCGAATCGGATCAGTAGCTCCAAAGTAAAATCCCCGAAAAGTGGCTTTACGCCTGGCTTTTCGGGGATTTTTGTTTGGCTTTATCTGTAGGTAACTACGGAATAGCCAAGTGGCATCGATAAGAACAAAATCATAGCCGAGCTATACTCTTTTGTTGACATGGCTTTACCTGCGTGATACAATGCAGATTGTAAGGGGGGCGAAAACCGATGAACGGACGTATTAAAAAAATTCTTGAAGAGCTTGGATTAAAAAGAGTCGACTTTGCAAACAGGTTGCACATTTCACAGCCGTTTGCATCCGAACTTTGTTCTGGTGCTAAATCTCCCAGTGAACGTACAATTAGTGACATCTGCCGCGAATTTGGCGTCAATGAATCATGGCTGCGCACCGGAGAAGGTGAAATGTTCGCAGCGCCAACTGCCGCCAGCGATAAAATTATGGACTTTGCTGCAGAGATTGCACGTAATGACGACAAAGAATTTCGTAAGCGATTGGTTGTCATGTTGGCCGACTTAGAGCCGAAGGACTGGGAACTACTCAAGCGTATGGCAGAAAAGCTGACAACGTAAAAAAGAGGCAGTTTCCCAAAAGGCTCCCTCTAAAGTAGAATGATTGCCTTCTCACCGCAATTCAGATGAGCCTCAGGACTTCAGTAATTAAAGCTTGCATTATCAGCTGGACCATATCAGGTATAAAAGGAGCAGGGAATATGGATGAATTGTATTTGCGGCTGGCTGCACTGGCCCGGCGATTCGGGGCAAAGCGGCTCGTGCTGTTTGGCTCACGGGCCAGAGGGGACAACCGCCCCAACAGCGACATGGATCTGGCCGTGTACGGGATGCCGCCAGACAACCGAGCAGAATTTTGGATGGAATGCGAAGACCTGCCCACGCTGCTGAAATTTGATATTGTCCATATGCAGGACGGGATGAATCCCGCCTTTGTTGCAAACATTGAAAAGGATGGTGTAGAGCTGATGGATAAGCTGCATGAAAAATATAACTATCTTAAGGAAGCTGTGAAGCGGCTGCGTGAGGCATTGGATGATTATAAGAAATACCCGCTGGATTCTGTGCGGGATGGTGCCATCCAGCGCTTTGAGTTTTGCACGGAACTTGCATGGAAAACCATGAGGGAATATCTGCTCGACCAGGGATATACCAATATCAACAGCCCGAAAGAGGTCATCAAGCAGGCTTTTGCTTTCGGCATGATAGAGGATTCGAAAGTGTGGCTGGAGCTGCTGAACGACCGCAATTTGACCAGTCATGTTTATGATGAGGCGACTGCAAGAGCGATTTTTGACCGTATCGAAAGCCAATATCTGCCGCTGTTCGATAAGGCACTGGCTTATATGCAGGAGTAACAGAATATAAAACAACAAAAATCCCAGAAAAGTGGCTTCGCGCCTGGCTTTTCGGGGATTTTTGTTTGGCTGGGAAAATGCCTTTCGAAGGGAGGTATTGTATGTTTCCGCAGACAAAAAAGAACCACAGCGTTACTTAGGACACTAGGCTTCCAAATGCCTAGCGAACTGCAACGCTATGGTTCTATGGGTAGTATATCCTATCATGGGCAAAACGTCAAGATTGAAGGTGTGCCATTTACAAAAATAGAGACCTCCGGCAAAGTCCACATAGAATCCGAAGATTCAAGGAGTAGATTGCCGGAGGCCTCTGAGCAAAGTATAGCACAAGCCTCCGGGGAAAGCAATGCAAACGAAGCAGCTGTCCTAAAGACGGCTTTGAAAAGGCTGATAGAGCAGGTTTCGAGTGCTCCGCCAAACCGCCATATGCG